>Ga0268262_10002165_pt1 | contig 23095 bp, 18 predicted proteins | sample TergutNc150P3_FD_190354 | JGI IMG/M metagenome (GOLD analysis project Ga0268262, IMG submission 190354) | Nasutitermes corniger P3 segment gut microbial community from laboratory colony in Florida, USA - Nc150 P3 (SPAdes) (version 2) | ecosystem: Host-associated > Arthropoda: Insects >...
CATTGATAAAATTTTTTTCTGATTTCTATAGACAGGAAGATCAAAATAGTTCATAATATAAATATAGCAACTTGATTAAAAAAAAAATAGTTGCTATTATTTATGCCATGTGATAAACTTATGGAGGATGATGACAATGGCTAAACAAAAAAATGTTTACTTCTTCGGTCAAGGGAAAGCCGAAGGAGATGCTAAAATGAAAAGTGAGTTGGGCGGCAAAGGCGCGAACCTTGCCGAGATGACCAACCTTGGTATTCCTGTCCCGCCCGGTTTTACAATTTCTACAGATGTCTGCGCCGCTTATTATGATAATAAAGGTAAATACTCACCTATTATTAAACAAGATGTAGAAAACAGTCTTAGAAGACTGGAATCGGTAATGAAAAAGAAACTCGGCGATCCGAATGATCCGCTTTTGGTTTCCGTGCGTTCGGGAGCGGCTGTATCCATGCCGGGCATGATGGATACCATTCTTAACCTTGGAATGAGCGATAAATCGGTAAAAGGTCTTGCCGCAAAGACGGGTAATCCGCGTTTTGCGTGGGACGCGTACCGCCGCTTTATTCAAATGTACGGCGACGTTGTAATGGGCGTTGACCATGATCACTTTGAAGAAGCGATTTCTGTCATTAAAAAAGAAAAGAAAATCGAATTTGATACGGCTTTAACGGAAGCTGATCTTGAAAAACTTGTAGATGAATACAAACATATCGTAAAAAAATATTCGGGGAAAGAGTTCCCGCAAGCGCCTCTTGATCAGCTTTGGGGCGCTATAAACGCCGTTTTCGGCTCATGGATGAGCGAACGCGCCATTAGATACCGTCAATTGGAAGATATTCGCGGCCTTAAAGGGACCGCAGTGAACGTTCAATCAATGGTATTCGGCAATTTCGGCGACGATTCGGGTACGGGCGTATGTTTCAGCCGCGATCCGAGCACAGGCGTTAATGAATTTTACGGCGAATATTTAATGAACGCTCAGGGAGAAGATGTAGTAGCGGGCATCAGAACACCGGAAAGAATTTCCACTCTGGAAAAAAAGAATCCCGTTATTTATAAACAGCTTGTAGGCATTAAAAACAAGCTTGAAAAGCACTTTAAAGACATGCAGGACATGGAATTTACCGTTCAACAGGGAATTCTTTACATCTTGCAGACAAGAAACGGTAAACGCGCCGGAACCGCGGCGGTAAAATGCGCTGTTGACATGGTCGCGGAAGGCTTAATCGACAAAAATACCGCTATTATGCGTGTAACACCGGGTCATCTTGACCAGCTTTTACACCCGATGATCGAAATACATGCCAGAAAACAGGCAAAATTTCTTACAAAAGGTCTTAACGCCTCTCCGGGAGCCGGAGCGGGCAGAATCGTTTTTAACGCAAAAGACGCCGAAGCCTGGCACGGCAGAGGCGAAAAAGTGCTTCTCGTGCGCAAAGATACAAGCCCGGAAGACATCGGCGGAATGGTTGTTTCGCAGGGTATTCTTACATCAACAGGCGGCATGACAAGCCACGCGGCCGTTGTCGCGCGCGGCATGGGAACTCCGTGCGTCGCCGGGGCAAAAGGCGTAATTGTTCAAAATAATACCGTTACTATAGGAAGCAATACATACAATGAAGGCGATTGGATCACTATCGACGGCTCTACAGGCGAGGTATACGAAGGAAAATTGCCCCTTGTAGCGGCGTCAATATCAAAAGATATGAATACTTTCCTTAAATGGTGCGATGATGTCCGCAGTAAGGCAATTCGCGGCAAAATCAAAGGCTTTGACGTCAGAACAAACGCCGATCAGCCGGAAGACGCTAAACGCGCGGTTGATTTCGGAGCGCAGGGCATCGGTCTTTGCAGAACGGAACACATGTTCTTTGATAAAGACAAACTTATCCATTTCCGCGCGATGATTGTCGCCGAAACTGAAGAAGCCCGTAAGGTTGAGTTAAAGAAGATACTTCCGTTACAGCAAAAAGATTTTTACGGAATTTTAAAAGCAATGGCGGGTCGTCCGGTAACAATTCGTCTTTTGGATCCGCCTTTGCATGAATTTGTTCCGCATACTGTAGAGGAAATTAACGAACTTGCCGATCATTTAAGTATGGATCACGCTAAATTACAGGCAAAAGTAAGCTCGCTTGTCGAAAGCAACCCAATGCTCGGGCACCGCGGCTGCCGTTTGGCTGTAACATATCCTGAAATTTACGATATGCAGGTAGAAGCGATTGTTAATGCCGCGGTTGAATGCGTTAAGGAAAAAATTCCCGTACATCCCGAAATTATGATCCCAATTGTTGTTACGGCGAGAGAACTAAGGCTTTTACGCCCGAATGCGGAAGCGGTTATTGAAAGAGTGTTAAAAGAAGCAAATGTAAAGATACCGATTACCATCGGAACGATGATCGAAGTGCCCAGAGCGGCAATTCGTTCGGAACATATCTCCAGATACGCGGATTTCTTCAGTTTTGGAACAAACGATCTTACTCAAATGACATTCGCTTTCAGCCGAGACGACGCCGCTTCGTTCCTGCCTTTCTATTTGAAGAAAAATGTTTTGGAAGTAGACCCCTTCAACTCTGTTGATGAAGACGGAGTAGGCGCTCTGGTTAAGTTTGCGATCGGCGCAGGTCGTTCCGTTAAACCGGATATGAAGATGGGAGTCTGCGGAGAACACGGCGGAGATCCTGTTTCTATTGACTTTTTCTATAGGGCGGGATTAAGCTATGTATCGTGTTCACCATTCCGGGTTCCGTTAGCCAGACTTGCCGGAGCGCAAGCGGTTATTAAAAACTCGGGTGTGAATATAAAGGGAGGGGAATCAGCCAAGTCTGGTAAACCTACCACTGCCAAGGTTAAGGGCAGTAAAAAATCTCTAAAGGGGGAGAAAAAGATGGCAGTAGCATCAGCAAAGAAGCCCGCAAAGAAAGCGGCAAAGAAACCCGCGAAGAAAGCGGCAAAGAAACCCGCGAAGAAAGCGGCGAAGAAACCGGCCAAGAAAGCTAAAAAGTAGCATGCCCGGTCGCCAAAAAGCCTGATTAAGAAATTAAAAAGGCTTTTTGGTCCAATTTAAAAATCTTTCTTGCAAGAAAGACCTGGTCGAAAGATCAGGTCTTTTTTTCCCACATATGTGTTAATAAATATATGCCTAATAAGTCATTTGTTGGTACAGGCTAGCAGGCTGCGTGCCGGAAAAACATTTCCGGGGTTCTTAGCCGGAGGAGACCCTGCAAGGGGCTCCGTAGGCGGCGTACCCCCGGAGTTTTTATGGTGCGTAGACTGCCAGCCTGCACCAAATTAACTTCCTTAGGCATACATTTCTATTTTTAAACGCCGATGATTAAACAGAGGGGATATAAACTCAATTCCTTCATGGGAGGTCGGTTTGGTAAGAGGATGGTATACGGGCGCCAGCGGAATGAGGGCGCAACAGTTTCGGTTGGACGCGGTTGCGAACAATCTGGCTAACGTTGATACGGACGGTTTTAAGCGGGATATAGCGGTTCATAAGGCTAATCCCGAACTATTGATAAGGCGGCAGGACGACGACGGGGTATATAAAATCCCCTTTGGTTCGGCTGATGCCGCGCCCATTGTCGGAAAAATGGGGATGGGCGTAGAACTTAACGAATTATATACCAGTTTTGAACAGGGCGCGCTCAAGGAAACACAGAGCGACTTCGACATTGCCCTGGATAATAGAATAGGCCAAAAAGCCATAGCTTTTTTTACTGTTGCCACCCCTTGGGGCGAACGTTACACCAGAAACGGTTCTTTTCATCTTGGAAAAGAGGGGTTTCTTGAAACAAAAGAAGGTTATCCCGTCCTTGGCGAAAACGGCCCTATCAGGGTAAAAGCAAACAATTTTCAGGTAGATAAGGAAGGAAAAGTGTATGTAAACGCCGCCTATCCCGATGAACCTGATGTGTTTGTAGGAAGGGAATCCAACCAATGGGAAGATATGGTATTGCTCGACACCCTTAAAATCGTCAATTTTGAATTAGACCGCTATTTGGAAAAACAGGGGAGCAGTCTTTACCGTGAAAGTGAAACTTCCGGTCCCGCGATGGTAATACCTTTAGACGAGCGTCCCAAAGTATTACAGGGTTTTGTTGAGGCTTCAAATGTTAATCCTGTGTTGGAAATGGTTCAAATGATCGAAGTAAACCGCGCTTACGAGGCGAATCAGAAGATAATCCAGACCCACGAAGCAATGTTGGGTACTTTAATAAATCAAATAGCCAAATTCGGCTGATAAAGAGGTAAATTATGGTCAGAAGTTTATGGACAGGCGCGTCGGGAATGATTGGTCAGCAGGCGCAAACGGACGTAATCGCGAATAATCTCGCAAACGTGAATACCCACGGGTACAAAAAACAACGCGCGGATTTTGAGGATCTTATCTATCAAACCGTCAAAGTGGCGGGGACTCCGGCTACAGAGGACACCGTTGTCCCTGTAGGGGTTCAGATGGGACACGGTGTTAAGCTTGCGGATACCCAGCGTGTTTTTACGCAAGGTTCTCCCCAGCAGACCGAAGTGGCTACCGACATGGCGATTATGGGCGAAGGTTTTTTCAAAGTTAAATTGTACGACGGCAGTATGGCATATACGCGTAACGGAAACTTTAAAGTCGACGAAACCGGGCGTATGGTAGACAGCAACGGTAATTGGCTGATACCTGATATAAATATGCCGGAATTTTTCTTGCAGGATAGTATCGTTGTTACAAAGGACGGCAAAGTAAGCGTAAAGGTTCCGCGCGACGGCGATGTTGTGGAAACTGACGTCGGCAGGATAGAACTTTACCGCTTTCCGAATCCCGTCGGCCTTACGGCAGTAGGTGAAAATCTTTTTAAGATAAGCAACGCTTCAGGGGACGCTATTGCTGAAACTCCGGGTTATAACGGCATGGGAGTTATCTTGCACAAGTTTTTGGAAATGTCCAACGTGCAGATGGTGCAGGAAATGGTCAATTTAATCGTCGCCCAGCGCGCCTATGAATTTAATTCCAAAACGATTCAAACCAGCGACAATATGCTTGGAACGGCGACAACATTAAAGAGGTAAATAAATGGAAATAACCGGAACCGGCCTTGGAACGGCATATTTGGATGATTTTCAAAAGGGATATAGTTCATCACCTTCCGTTCTGGCGCCCGCTTTAGCGGGACAGGGCTCTCCTGACTTTGCGGATCTTTTGGCGAATGCCAGTGCAAAAGCCAACGCAAAAGCCAATGCCGAAAAGGACGGGACCGGTGTTTCCAAAGTTATCGATAATAAAATTGATAAAAACGACATACTTTACCAGAAATGCCTTGAACTGGAAACATTTTTAGTTAAAAATCTTTTAACAACCATGAGGAACACGGTGCAGAAATCCGGCTTAATCGACGAAGGTTTTGCCGGAAAAATATACGAAGACATGCTATACGACGAGTACGCCAAAGACATGACCAAGAATTCAGGCTTTGGTCTTGCGGAACACGCCTACCGCCAGTTGAAGCGGTATATGTGATACAAGACTGCACATTTCAATCAATCTGTTGATTTTTATATAATTTCATGATAAGATTTCTCCATGCGGGAGAAAAATCAGCAGGAAGAAAATGATGCCGGTCTGATGACGGTAAAGTTTTCCATCGGCGCAAAATTAATAACAATTATTTCTTTTATCGTAATTATTTCACTTGGTTCCATTATTTTTCTTGTGTCATGGCTGGTCAGCGGCGATCTTCAAATTCAAGCTGAGGACAATAACTTTGAGGCAAACCGCCTCTCTTCCATGGCGGCGCAGACTGTTTTTGACAATATAGAATCCAATTCCATGGCGTTGATTCGCACAATTATATCTGTCGGCAGCGGAAGCATTGTAGCGCAGGATTCAACGGAATTCTTTTTTGAAAGGAATCCCCAGGTCGCTTCTGTTTTCTTTGTAAACAACGGCAGAGATGAACTTCTGTTAAACGACAATTTTTTTCAGAACTTGCAGGTTAACCCTTCTCTGGTGGAAACATTCAGGGACGCAAACAGGACGGCTTTAAGGCGCGCGGGAGCGGGGGAGACATTGCTAATAAACGCCGCGCCTGTCTTTACAGCCCCTGTGCTTGCGTTGTTTTACCCCATACAAAACGGCAGTGTGGGGGTTTTATTTTCACCCATGGATTTAAATGATTCCTTCGGGCACTCGATAAATCAATCGTATCTTTTAAATGACCGCGGCGATATTTTAATACACGGCGATTTTGAAATTGTAAAAAAGGCCGTAAATCTTGCGGACAGTGATTTTATTAAATATATATGGAATAATCCCGAAAAGAACGCTCAAACTTTATATACAGGCGCGGAAGGAATACGCTATTTCGGGGCGTTTACAAAGCTGAATATCGCGGGAGCCGTAGTTGTTACCGAAGTTGAATATAACAAGATATTCGAGGGAATTGCCGCGACTACCAGGCGTAACATTTACCTTACCATTACTGTTTTAAGCATTTCCATTATCCTTATTTGGTTCTTTTCCAAAAGCATTTCCGTTCCGCTTGAAAATCTTGCTGTTGCCGCGCATAAAATCGAAGGCGGGTCTTTTGAAGTCAACTTAAAACCAAAAGGGCGCGATGAAATCGGCGTGCTTACTTCAAGCTTCCTGCGCATGTGCAAGGCCCTTTCAATCTTCGGCAGGTTTACAAACCGCCACATTGCGGTAGGCGCTATGCGCGGCGAAATTAAACCGGGAGGCTTTCCGAAACACGCGACGATCTTTTTTTCGGATATCCGCGACTTTACGGAAATCTCCGAGGAATTTACAAACGCCTTCCCGGAAGAAGCGTCCGACCGCATCGTTCAATGGCTGAATCATTATTTTACCCAAATGGTAGACTGCGTGGAAAGAACAAACGGCGTTGTGGATAAATTTATCGGGGACGCGCTTATGGCGCACTGGGGAACCGCTTATACGTCCGGCAGTACAAGAAAAGACGCCTATAATTGCATTTCATCGGCGCTTATGATGCGCAGGGCTCTTTTCCGCATAAACAAAGGGCGCGATAAAAAAAATCCGGGCAATCCGCGCATTCGCATAGGCTGCGGAATCAATACGGGGCTTGTTACGGCGGGACAGATTGGTTCCGATGTGCGTATGGAATATACGGTAACGGGCGATCCTGTTAATCTTGCGTCCAGGGTAGAATCCTTAAATAAAACTTTCGGCACGGATATCCTTATTACAGAGGAAACATGGAAGCTTGTAAGAAAAAGATTTATCACGGAGGAAATGCCTTCTGTAACCGTAAAGGGAAAGGAAAAACCTGTGCGGATATTCGCCGTTATAAATTACGCGAAAGCCACAAAAGGCCCCAAATCGCTTGTAAGGCTCCGCAGAATATTAAGAATTAAGGCTCCGGATAACTTAAAATTAGATACCAACGTTACAGAAAAGAAATATAAAATTATCGGCGATTAAGAGGGATAAAAATGAGCGATGTCTTTGACAAAACTGCCCAAAAACAAGCCGCCAGAAATATTTGGATAATAGACGTTTTTGTCCTTGTTTTTTTTATTTCTACCGCCGTATCCGGCCTTTACCTTTTCAGGCGCGATTTAATGAAAACCATAGATGCCCGCAATGTTGAACCCGTGGGAATTATCATAATCAGAAACAACGTGGTACAGCGCCGCCATGAAGACAGAATGATATGGGACAGGCTCTATGTAGATTCATTTGTTTATTCAGGCGATTTGGTCAGGGCGGCGGAAATTTCTTCCGCTTCAATTCATATTGAAGAAAATAAAATCGACTTAAATGAAAATACATTAATCAGGATACAATACTCTACAGGAAAAGCGGGTCCTCTGGAAATTGAGCTTAAAGAAGGAAACATAAGCCTTACAAGCGGCGCGAAAGGGGACGCGGTCTATATAAACCTTATGGGCAACAAGGTGTATACCTCGCCGGGAACTGTGATTAACGCCGCAGCTTCACAGGACGGGATTAAAGTTCAGGTGAACGAGGGCAGCGCTACACTGGTTGCTGACGGGCAGTCAAAGAAGTTGGAAGAAGGGAATATATTGGCAAAAGATTCCCAGGGCGTGGAACAGGTAATACCGGCTGTCGTTGTAAAACGCCCGGCGCCTAACGCAAGTTTTATAAAAAATACCGCAGGTCTTTTGCCTGTCAATTATATGTGGACAAGGATTAACCTTGCGGATGATGAGAAAATAAGGCTGGAAATTTCAGGCGATCCCGGTTTTTCGCAGGGCGTATACGCGATTGATAATCTTGGCAGTCAGGCGCGGGCGGTTTTTGATACCGGGATTTGGCAATGGCGGCTGTGCGCGGGAGATGTTATCCTGAGTACGGGGCAGATTACGGTAGCGGACGGTTCAGGTCCTGAACTGTTAAGCCCCGTAACAAACAGCGTGATCCGTTATAAAGGTAATCAACCACAGATCCGCTACCAGTGGACGCAAAGAACAAGCGCCTCCCATTATAATATTGAAATAAGCGATACGCAGGATTTTAAAAATCTGAAAGTCAACAAACAGTTGTCTTCGGTCTCTTTTATTTATTCCGGACTGGGAGAGGGTATCTGGTATTGGCGGGTGCGGCCTGTTTTTTCCTCCGCGTGGGAAGGAAGCGCCTCTTTTTCTGATTCAGGCTCATTTACAATAGAAGAAATCTCTGTCCGGCAGGAGACTTCCTCCGCCGCAATAATGGAAGTCGAAATTCCCGATTCCGCTCTTGTTTTCGCGCCCGTTCCGGTTTCCGCCCCCGCTCCAACTCCTGTTTCATCTTCCTTCTCCATTCCCGCTCCCATAAAAAGAATGCCTGTATTAAGTCCGCCGGTAACACAGTCTGCGGGCGTTCCCATGAACGCTCCCGTTAGCGCCGCCGCGGGCGCCCCCCCTGTGAATGTTTCCGCAGGCGTCCCGCCCGTAGCAAAGAACAATACGCCGCCCTCGTCCCGCGTATATATTGTTCAAACAGGCGATACGCTTGGACGTATTGCGGCGCGTTTCTACGGCGATCCTTTTAAGTGGCCGGTATTGGTCGAGGCAAATGATATTAAAAACCCGGATCTTATTTATGTAGATCAGGCTCTTTTTGTCCCATAAGTTTTATTTAATAAATCTAAAAAATATACTATAATAGTATTGTGAAACATAGGTTTTTATTACTTTTTTTGATTTATATGCTTTTTTGCGTACAGGCAGGGTTTTCGGGTATAGAGTCCGAAAGCGGCGATTTTTGGATAGGTCCATGCGTGGAAACCTCATTTTATAATCATTCAGACCTTTCTTACGGCGGCGGTTTTGCCCTGGGTTACGGAAGAGGTTTATCAATCGGGGTTAAAACGCTCTGGTTTCATAGCTTAAATGGACTGGATGTTTTGGAGCTTAATTTCCTTCTGCGTTTTTATCTTTCCGGTAAAAATGCGTATTCACGTTCTTTTATTCAATTTTCAGGCGGTCCTGCCCTTTTATTTGGCGATGAAACTTCTGTCTCCTTTCCCGCAAAAACAGGCGCTTTTTCGGTAGGTTTAGGCTACGGATGGCGGTTTTTAATAAAAGACAGGTGGTTTATTGAGCCCTCTGTCCGCGTTGGATACCCGTATTTAGGGGCTTTTGGGATCTGTACAGGCATGCGTTTTTAACAGAATCTCACTGTTTTTTATGCAAAAATTCTACGATAATTAATAATATACATGGAAAAACAATATAAACGGCGCGCAGTTGACAATATCAAGTTTTCAATCGGCAAAAAGCTGATAATGATCATTTCAATAATGGTTATAATCTCGCTTGGTTCCATTACCGCCCTTGTTTCATGGCTTATTTATGATGATTTGCAGATTAAAGCCGAAGAGACCAACCTTGAGACAAACCAGCGTTCGGCTACGGAAGCGGAATCAACCTTTGCGAATGTGCGTTCCAACTCCAGGATACTGATACAGACCATTACCGCCATGGGATCAAACAGGGCGGCAATAACAGAAATGACGGATTTCTTCTTTACGGAAAACCCGCAGATTGCGGCATTGTCATTTATTACACAGGGAAAGACGGAAAGGCTGCTTGTGAACAGCAAGTTCTTTTCGGCCGGAGAGATTGATGAGGCTCTTGCCGCGTCGTATTTTCAGAATCAAAGAGCCGCCCTTGGACGCGCTATACGGGGAGAAACCGTAGTATTAAACGCGGCTCCTCATTTTTCAAGGCCGGTTTTGGCTTTGTTTTTTCCATGGCAGAACGCCGGCGCGTGCGGTGTTATTTTTTCTTCTCAAATCCTGAATAGTAATTACGGCACGGGCGCTAACCAGTCTTTTATGATCAATTCACAGGGCGATATTCTGCTTGCCGGCGATTTTGAGCTTGTCCGTAACGCCGTGAATGTGGCAAATGAAGATTTTATACGCGCAATACTTGAAACCCATGAAACAAGCAAACAGCAGATAGTTGAATCTGAATTTAAATTTTTACAGTCCGGCAGAAGCGAAATAAATTCGGATTTTTTAGCGGCAACATGGAAAAACGCGAAGCCTACAGTACAGTTTATTCTGGATCATACGGCAGGTTTTTTTAATAAATATTTTAAAACTAATATAAATGTACAAATAGGAAATACCAGAATAAACGATAAAGGAAAAACCGTTATGCGCCAATTTGTGGCGTTCTCCAAATTAAACAACGCGAGCGCGATTGTAATTACCAGTGTCGAATATGACAGGGTTTTTGAGGGAATAGCCGCTACCACAAGGCGTAACATTTACCTTACCGTAGCGGTGTTAAGCTTTTCCGTATTATTTATTTGGTTCTTTTCCAAAACAATTTCTATTCCCCTAAAGGCATTGGCTGTAGCCGCGCGGAGCATAGAAGGCGGAAATTTTAATATTGAGTTAAAACAGAAGAGCAGAGATGAAATAGGTATATTAACAAACAGCTTCCAGCGTATGGGCAACGCCTTAAATGTTTTCGGCAAGTTTACCAACCGTGATGTAGCCGTAAAAGCCATGCGGGGCCAGATAAAACCCGGAGGACTGCCGAAACACGCGACGATCTTTTTTTCCGATATCCGCAATTTTACCGCAATATCCGAGACATTTACAAATACTTTCGGAGGGGATTCTTCCGACCGCATTGTTTTCTGGCTTAACAATTATTTTACACAGATGGTAGACTGCGTGGAAAAAACCAACGGCGTTGTGGATAAATTTATCGGCGACGCCGTAATGGCGCACTGGGGAACCGCTTACAGCGCGGGAAGTCCGCGTAAGGACGCGTTCAACTGTATCATGGCGGCGCTTATGATGCGCAAAGCGCTCTATAATTTAAACAAGGGAAGGAGGAAAGACGATCCTTCCAATCCTATTATCAGGATAGGATGCGGTATAAATACGGGAATTGTCACCGCGGGGCAAATAGGTTCGGATCTTCGCATGGAATATACCGTTATAGGCGATCCTGTAAACCTTGCGTCCAGAGTCGAGTCACTTAACAAGCCTCTTGGCACGGATATTCTGATAACAGAGGATACATGGAAGCTTGCGGGCAGTAAATTTATTACGGAAGAAATGCCTCCTGTAACGGTAAAAGGGAAAGAAAGCGCAATTCGGATATTCGCCGTTGTTAATCATATTGATAACAACAAGGGGCCGTTTACGCTTGCCGCTTTGCGTGATCTTTTGGGTATTGAACCTCCGCAAATGTCAAAGGTGGATGTCAATGCGGATGAAAAAAAATACAAAATAGGCGCAGCAGTATAATAAAATGAAAGGTTATTTTCGGTTATCCGATTTTTTAATAACTGCTTTTTTTCTATTGCTTGCTTCCTTTAGCATAATATTATTCAGGCATGATCTTTTACAGACAATCAGTACGCAAAACAAAGAGCCTGCCGGTATTGTCATCATAAAAAAAAATATAGTCCAAAGACGACTTGGCGACCGTGTTCTTTGGGACAGGCTTTCCAATGAAGCTCCTGTGTATTTGGGTGATTTAATCCGTGTGGCGGATGTTTCTTCCGCATTACTCGATATAGAACATAACAGTATAGACTTGGATGAAAATACGCTTGTACGCATATCCAGTTCTCCCGACGGCAAAGGTTTTAAGCTGGAATTAAGTTCGGGAAAAATATCCATTTCTTCCGGAACCGCCGGTAAGGGCATTTTATTGGAACATAACGGTAAGACAATAAAGACAAATCCGGGAACCGTACTGAGCGCCGCGGCGGGAAAAAAGGGAATGTCGGTAGATGTCAGCAATGGAACCGCTCATATTATAGATAATAAAAATATTCGCGTAATATCTTCACGCGAACCTGAGCGCGGCGCGCCTTTGCGGGCGCTTGCCAGCGACATTCCCTGGCGTGAAGTATCTTCCGGAGAAAGATTCTCAATGGATTTGAACGGAAAGGAGATAAATGAAAAAACGGCGGTAGTAACAAAACCGGTTCCTAACGCCCGTTATTTGAAAAATACTAAAGATCCTGTTCCTGTAAATTTTGAATGGAACAGGGGTAATTTACTGCCGGAAGAAAAATTACGCCTTGAAATCGCGATGGACAGTAATTTTAATAAAATTTTCAGGGTAAATAACGGCCTGGACAGGCAGTCGCGCGTATATCTTGATACGGGGCTGTGGTACTGGCGCTTGTCTTTTGAGAATAATGTTTTAAGCGGCGGACGGATTACCATAACGGACGGTTCAGGACCTCAATTGATAAGCCCCGCGGTAAACAGCCGTTTCAGTTACCTGAAAGAACGGCCGGAGCTGAATTTCCGGTGGGAACAAATAGAAGACGCTTCGTCTTATATTCTGGAAGCCAGTAAATCGGCGGACTTTTCTTCGCCGCAAATACGTACGCAAATCTCCGCTGTTAATTACAGCAGCTCAAGTTTGGGCGAAGGGACATGGTATTGGCGCGTAATGCCCGTTTTTCCCGCTGCTTATGCCGGAAACGCGGTTTTTTCCAAGCCCGCTTTTTTCAGTATTGAACAAAGCACTCCAGAGCAGGCGGCGGAAAACACCGCAATAGAAAAGAACAATCTTGATAAATGGCTTGCGTCTGTTACTCCGTCCAAAGTAAACTTGCCGCCCGATGTTCCTAAGGAACTTATTCCTAATGAGCTTGTTTCAAAAGAGCTTGCCCCTTCAGAATTGAATACTGAACCTAAACAAGAGAGAAAAACTGAACATGTAATGCCTGAACTTCGTCTGCTTCTTCCCGCGAATAAGAAAAAAATAGACGGGCTTACCGCTTTACGGAAGCAGACTGTTTTTACATGGGAGTGCGGCGGTAATGTTGTAAGATCAAGATTCGCGCTGTCAAGAGATCCAAATCCGTTACAGGGACGCGCGGCTATAGAAATTCAAAATCCGGGACGCACTATCCGCATTGACAGCCTTGGCGAAGGCGTTTGGTACTGGAATATAGAAGCGCGTACCGCGGACGGTTCTATCGTAACCGCTCAGGCGGCGCGTCAAATCCAGGTTTTGCCTATACCTCTCCTGCAGCCGCCCAAAAATATAACTCCCCGTGCAAAACAGCGTTATGGATTGGAAGATTTAAGGCCCCTTAGAAATATTGTATTTGAATGGAAAACGGTAAAAGGGGCAAACGCGTATATTTTCTCGCTTTACCAGCAGACGGAAAAAGGGCGGCGGCAAATAGTCGAAGCAACCCAGTCTGTAAAGACCAGTTATGTGCTTGATAATCTTAAAGTGCTTGAAAATGGAACATTTATATGGCAGGTAGAAGCGGTAATTACGGGACCGAAAGGAATAATTGAACAGAGAGGCATGGCGGGCGAATATATTTTTGTTCTGGACTTTCCTCCCCCGGAGCCAGTACAAATAGAAGATACAGGAATATTGTATGGCAATTAACAGCAAGATTAAGCGTTTACTGTTTACAGTCCTGTTTCTTTACGGGTTATTCCATGTTCAGGCGCAGACCGCCGGTTATTTTCTTGATCCTAACAGCGCGGAGCCGCGCTTTATTCAACGGCTGTCGTGGAGCGGCGGTATGTACGCCAGACATTGTGAAGTAATTATTGAAAAGGAAGAAAGCTCAGGATATGTGAATTATTTAAGGCAATTTACGTCCGATAATTATTTTGACATTTCTCTGCCGCCCGGAAATTACCGTTTTCGCGTAATCCCCTATGATATTCTGGATAAGCCAACCGCAGGAACAAAGTGGGAGCCGTTTACGGTCTTTAACGCCGTAAAGCCTGAAATTTATAAACCTGAAGATGAATTGGATTATTATAATGACAGACAGGGAAGTAAATTTGAATTTAGCGGAAAAAATATAGAGCCTGATGCCGAAATTTATTTTGTAAACTCAAAAGGGGAGCGTATCGTCCCTGTTGAAATAATCAGAAATGATGACGGAGACAGCGTACGGCTTGTTTTTGATAAAGGCCAGCTTGTTGACGGAGAATATGACGTTTTTATTGTAAATCCGGGCGGGTTAGAGACAAGTTTAGGCGGTATAGAATATAGAACTTACAAAGAAAAATTTGGCGAGATTCACTTTACCGCCGGCATTTCGTATATGCCCGCGTTTCATCTTTACGGAGAAGATATTGGTTCAGGCGGGTCTCTTTATTATTTGTCTGCGCGGGCAGGTATAAATGCCTGTATTGTTTCAAATAAATATTTTGGGTTGGAATTTTCGTTATCAAAGTTTTGGAACAATGACAACTATATTAACAATAAAGAAAACGGTTATGTATTCGGGTATAATTTCATTTTTATTAACTGGCTGCCGGAACGGATAGGGGCGGTTAATTTCAAGATAGGCGTAGGATTTGACATGCAGCTTATGAATATAAATTCTTCAAACGTAGGAGTCTTTTTTCTATATCGTGTTTTTAAATATTTAAACATAGAAGCCGGAGTAGATTTTATTTATACATTTAGCGACGATAGCGGTAATATTTTGCCGTGGATTGGCATAGGTATGATATATTAGGTATTCATCATTGTATTAATAGCATATACCGCGATATTGTACATTGCGTGGGCGATAGATATGCCATGAAGGGATTTATAACGCAGGAACATAAAACAAAGAAGCGTGCTTGAAAGGACGGCGTTTAAGAACCCCCACGGGCCTTCGTAAATATGGCAGATTGAAAAAAGAACCACGGAAAACACAAGCGCGTATAAGGCGGTCAGCCTTAATTCATTTCTTCTTGCCAAAAGATAAAAACGGAAAAAGCTTTCTTCAAGATAGGCGGCTAATACGCATGACAAGCCTAAAACCGCCCATTCGGAACCGGTTGAAGGAGATACCAGTTTTATTTGCAGGGAAGATTCGCCGATTTTGGAAGAAATATAGGTAACTGTAAAGCCGATTATTAACAGGCAGGGGAATGTAATAACGCAGGAAATAAGGTCTTTTATTCCGGGCCGAATGCCCCAATCTTTCAGCTTTTTTTTCTTTAAAAGTACAAACCAAATCAGGGCAAGAGAAGGGAGGGTTCGCAGTAAAACCCCGCTTAAAACGGCTGTAGTGGAAAAGCCCGTTTGTGTTACATGGGGGGTGTTCATAAGGAAACTTGCCGAACCTGATAAAAAGAGGACAATATACAGGATAATAGCTTCTAAATATATACCCATTTTCCCTTCCTTATACTTTTCTGAAAGTTATTTCTATATTATAATTAAAAGATAGGTATGAGGTAAACTATTGGCGGCGGTAGTCCTGATTATTGTAATAGCGTTTCTCTGTTTGGTTTTATTTGCCCGTCCTCCCAGCGGGGATAAGCCAAAAGTCAACTGGCTTCAGTTTTTTGCAAAGGGAAAAGAGGCCGGTTTTTCAATCAGGGAATTGGAGCAGATAAGGCGGCTGGTTACAAATTGTAATATTGATGACCCTGCGTCCATATTTTCATCCCAGCATCACATGGAAACCTGTATCCGCTCCGTGGTTAACGCCGTCCGCATGTCCGGGGACAGCGAAGATCCGGGAATTCAGGATTTTCTTTCAAGACTCTTTGATTACTGTAAACAGCTTGGAATTAAAAATTCCGAAAAAAAAGCAACTATTACAACTTCCCGCCAAATCAGCGAAGGCCAGGTATTAAAAGTTTTAGTTCCAAGCGTAGGGGTATTTAAATCCGAAGTTATAAAAAATTTCGGAAATTATCTTACCATTTCCCGCCCTATGAATCAAAAAATGACATCGCATATGCAATGGGACGGTCTAAGGATATCTATTTATTTTTGGCGGGAGGACGACGCCGGTTATGTGTTTGATACGGAGGTATCAGACGAAGTTTTTTCCAAAGGCATTTCTTCCCTGAAAGTCGAACATAATGACGCGCTTTTCAGGACCCAAAAACGGACGTCCCTGCGCGTTAAGCTTCGCAAAGCCGCTTTTGTTTACCTTGTTAATGATATGGATCCTCACAAAATGGAAAAGTCGCCGGGCTTAAGATGTATGATGGAAGATATTTCCGATACAGGCTGCGCCTTTAAGGTGACAGGCATGGCTCCCGTAGGTCAGCGCCTTAAAGTGCAGTTCTCCCTTGATCATATCCCTGTTTGCATACCCGGTACGGTTCGTTCTGTTGATTATCAACAGAATACAAATACTTCCATTATACACATGGAGGCGGATACTCTTCCGATTGCGACCAAAAACCATATCCTTTGCGAAGTTTTTGACATGCTGCCTGACGATGATGAAGATGAATTGCCGTTCAGGGTAATTGAACAGGAAGCCGATAAAGCTTCCGCTCCGGCTCCCAATGAGAGCGACAACCAGGTTAAATCTTTTCAGGATGTAATAAATGGCTAGAAAAATTGTATTAATAATTTTGCTTGCTCTTTTAAACTTTCCTGTTTTTTGTGATTCGCCGGTTCTTCAGTTGTATAAGCAAAGATTTTCCAAAGCCGATCTTTCCGCAAAAACGCAGATTCTGGAAAATGCGGCCAACGACAGTACGCTTGCCGCGGAAATCGGGCAATTTTATGATTACGCCCTTCAATTTGCGCTGGAAAATTCCGCGCTGTTAAAAAATGATTATGCCATGTTGAAAGTAATTGACATTTCAGTAAACGGATTAAGAAGGACAGGTTACAGTAACAGCTTAGATACTTTATGGAAACTCTTTTTGGAATATCCCGATTCTACAATCGGGGCTGAAATTGTTATTACAGCCGGAAGACTTGGAAAGAAAAATAAAACTATAATAGATAATATAAATAATTATCTTGCTGAAAAGAATGTATTGTACCGTTCCGGCAGTCCTGTTAATTATGTGATGATTTCCGCCTGTATTATCGCAATTATGGAGTTGAATAATACATCGTCTTATCCGTCGCTGTTTTCGGCTCTTTGCTCAGGTTATCCTGAAGTTATAAGGTCGGAAGCGCAAGGGGCGCTTGATTTAATAAACGGAAATTTAAAACGGTTTTTATCCGAGACGATAGAAAGCGGCACGCCATCTGAAAAGTTTTTTGCCCTTACTGCCGGAATGAACAGCAGCAAATTATCTGTTTCAGAACGCGGACAGCTTGCGGAGCTTGCGCTGGAACAAAGTCTTACAAGCGGAGATAATGCCGACTTGTCCGCAATGCGTTACGCCGCGGTACGGGCGCTTACCCAGCTTAGGTGGACAAGAGCAAACAATTTGGCAATAAGGAATTTTTACCGTATGCAGACCGAATATCAGCATAACGCCTCTTCAAGAGAACATTTTTTGGAAGCGATTGCCCTGCTCGGAGCTGTTGGAAATTCGGACGCGGCTTTGGCGCTTTGTTTGCAGTTGGGGCTGATAAACGCGCGTACGGAAAGAACGGGCGAATTTGACGAAGAAATAACCCTGGCGATTGTCAGGTCTTTGGGCCTTATAGGCGATAAGGCGGCTTTTGATCTTTTGTTAAACGTCAGCAATTTAATGTATCCCGAGAATATTCTGGCGGCAGCCGGGGAGGCGATAGACCGCCTCAGGTGGTAAATCAATGGTAAGGAATATTCATCTTACTCCGGTTCTGTGCGCCGCTATAGGAGCGGCCATAGGTTTTTATTTATTCAGCGGGGCTTCCGCCGCATGGCTTTTAGCCGTTGCGTTTGTCCTTCTTGCCGCGCTTTGCTTTTTCAGGGTGATTGCGTATTTTGAAGGCGCGCATAATTTTAAAAAAATCGCGCGGCTTGCGTCGTTATACAGCGCGGCAGCGGCGGCAGGTTTTGTACTGGGACTCTGCGCGGCAAGCGCGGGGCGCAATGTAATAAGTTTCGCTCTGCCTCAGGAAAAAATAACCGCCATAGAAGGCGTGTTGTTGGAAGACCCGCGAATAATCAGCGGCGATAGGGCTATGGCTGTCCTTTCAATTCAAAGGTGCGCGGGAAACGGAGGGCTTAGGGCAAATGGCAAGGGAAAGATAACGGTTTTCTTTCCGCAGGACAACGCTGTAAGGCTAAGGGAATTCGGACGGGGAGCGTCAGTTTTTACCGAGGGAAAGTTACGCGCAACAGATACGGGATTGATATTTTCAGCCGAATCAATGCACGTTGTAAAGCCCGCGCCGCCTGTCCAAAAAATGCGCACGGGTATCAGGTTGAAATTGATAGACAGATTCGGCGGAAAGACATGGGGAGGCCTTGCGCTTGCCCTGCTTTTGGGAATTAGGGATAATTTGGACACAAACCTAGCCGCCATGTACAGGGACGCGGGCTGTTCCTACATTCTTGCGCTGTCGGGAATGCACCTTGCCGTGTTAGCCGCGTTAATCGCCTTTCTTCTGAAAAAACCTCTCGGTTTTAATGGCGCGGCAATAACCGGCGCTGTAATTATTTGCCTTTACTGTTTTATTGTAGGACCAATGCCGTCCCTTAACCGCGCCGCGATTATGTACCTGTTGGGAGTTGTAACCCTCCTCGGCGCTTTTCCCAAAGAGCCGCTTTCAATACTTGCGCTGTCTTTCCTTTTGCAAATTGTAATATCTCCCTCTCAGGGAAACTCAATTTCGTTCATTTTGTCGTATTCAGCGCTTGCAGGAATTTTATTAATAGGACAGCCTCTTTATTATTTGCTTTCGGGAAAAGCGCCTGATTTTCTTTTACAGCCGTTAACCGCCTCTTGCGGCGCTTTTCTTGCCACGGCGGGCATTACAAGTTTTGCTTTCGGCGTACTTGCCCCCGCGGGAATTATAACGGGGCTCGCTCTTGTTCCGTTAACAGCCGTCTTCATGGTTGGCTCAATGCTTTGGCTCGCGCTCGATCTTGTCTCGCTCTCCTTTGTCTTGTCATTTCCTCTTTCCGTGCTTTACAGGTTAATGGAAAAAATTGTTTCGCTTGCGGGCAATGTACCGCGTATTTTAATTTCAATGCCAGCGGTAACCCTCTTCCTTTCCGTTATCGCGTCTGCGTTGATTGCCGCTCTTGTTTACCGCCGCCGCTGTGCGGTTGATCGTATTGCGCCGTTCACATGATTAACTATAATTCTTCTGCCGCGCTTCGTTCTTTTCTCGAACAGGAAGGCCTTGGAATGAGAAAGAAATTCGGCCAGAACTTTTTGATAAACCCCAATGTAAGGCAGACGCTTGTAGACGCGCTGGGGGCTCAAGAGGGCGATGAAGTATGGGAGATAGGTCCGGGGCTTGGAGCTATGACTGCAATGCTTCTTGAAAAAAAATTAAAAGTTAAAGCGTTTGAAATTGACGGCGGCTTTATCAGAATCTTAAAACGAGAATTTGCCGAAGAAAAGAATTTTTGCCTGATAGAAGGCGACGTGTTGAAAACATGGAAAAATAATTTTATTGAAAACGGCGAGCCTGTTTGTAACGCCGCCCCTTTCCTTTTTGGGAATCTTCCGTACAATATAGCCGCGGCGTTCCTTGCCGATTTAATTGAAAACGGCTGTCTTTTCAGGCGCATGGTAGTTACCGTTCAAAAAGAAGTCGCTCTGCGAATGACTTCTTCCGCGGGCTCGCGTGATTATTCATCGTTTTCCGCGCTTTGTACTTCGGCTTACAATGTAAAGCCTTTAACGGTAATCCGTCCTTCGTCTTTTTATCCCCAACCGAATGTTGACAGCATGGCAGTCTTGCTGGATAACCGTAACGCGCCCGCTCCGTGTCCCGTCTTTTTCCCGCTTGTCCGCGCTCTTTTTTCGTCAAGGCGCAAGACAATAAAAAATAACCTTTCTGTTTTTTGCGCGTCCCGTTTCGGAAACCCCGCGTTAAGCGCCCGGTTTTTACAGGAAAATGCCCTTACAGGCTCGGAGCGGGCAGAGGAATTAACGGCGGAGGTTTTTTTATCTCTTGCAAAATCCATTGAGAATGTGCGATTATAAAAGACAGAGATGTCAATTGCCGAAAATGCCGCGCAGATAGAAGAGAGGATTCAAAAAGCCTGTTCCGCTTCGGGAAGGAAACGTGATGAAATTACCCTGATGGGTGTAACAAAGTTTCTTCCGGCGGGCAAGGTTGAAGAAGCTTATAACGCGGGTATCCGATGTTTCGGCGAGAGCAGGGTAAAAGAAGCGGCGGAAAAATTTGAGGTGTTTAAGGTAGAACATCATATCCAGCTTCATCTGATTGGCGGCTTACAGCGTAACAAGGCAAAGACCGCCGCCCTTTTGTTTGACTGCGTCCAGTCGGCAGACAGGGAAGAGATTATAGTTGAGCTTGAAAAACATTCCGACGCGCGCGAAAAACCGCTTGATATTCTTCTTGAGCTTCACACGGGCGAGGAAACAAAAAGCGGTTTTGCGGACATTGACGCTCTTTTCCGCGCGGCGCAAATGGTTATGGACTGTAAGTTCCTGAAAGCGCGCGGGCTTATGACAATGGCGCCATTTACGCAGGATACGGAATTGATTCGCGGATCTTTCAGGAAGGCAGTTAACGCGCAAAATGAACTTGTAAAGCGTTTCCCGCCGAAAGAAAACTGGGAGTGCCTTTCTATGGGAATGTCAAATGATTTTGAAATTGCCGTTGAAGAAGGTTCGACAATGTTAAGGATAGGCAGTTTACTTTTTAAGGAACAATGAAGAATTTTATTTTTTTTGTTTTAGTATCTATTTTTCTTCTGTCTCCGGTATTGGATACGCACGCGCAGTCAAATAACGATACCGATACTGATAATACGTCAAAAGCTTTTGATACAACCGGTTTTCCCCAATGGGCAAAAGACATGCGCCGTTGGGATATTATCGCTTTCGGCGTGTTTCCTTTTGCTTTGTTTTTTACCACAGTGGTTACCGATCTTAACCGCTGGAATAGGGCCAACGGCATGGATATGTCAGACCGCCGTTACGCCCCATGGCCTTTGAAATCGGCGGGCGCTGTAGAAATGACAACAGATGAATATAAGATGGTTTTATGGCAGGCAGCGGGCGTTTCGGCGGCAATTGCGTTTACGGATTTAATTATTGTATTGATAAAGCGTAGCAAAGAACGTAAGCGGATAGAAAGCAAGCCTAAAAGCAGCGCTGTTATCGAAATAAAACCTTATGGCGACCCTCCGGGCGATTCGCCGGAGGCTGCCGCGCCTGATAAAAATGGAACGCCGTCAACCGGCGAATCCGGTAAAAATTAATGCCCGATCTTTTGCATACAATCGAAGAAAACACCGTTCCCAACCTGCGGCTGGATCGTTATTTGTCGGAAAATTTGCGCCTGCTCTCCCGTTCGCAGATAAAAGCAAGATGCCTTAACGCAAAAATCAACGGAAAATCCGTTAAACTTTCCCGTCCCGTAAAACAGGGAGATATTCTTGAGCTTAATTGGGAAGAAGAACCTCCGCAATTTATTATCCCGCAGGATATTCCCTTAAACATTGTCTACGAGGACGAAAGGTGCGTTGTTGTAAACAAGGCGCAGGGAATGGTTGTACACCCCGGAGCGGGCAACAGGCAGGGGACTCTTGCGAACGCTCTGTATTTCAGAAGGCTTAAACACAATGAAAGCCAGGCCGCAGGCTTGCGTCCCGGCATTGTTCACCGTCTCGACAAAGAAACATCCGGACTTATTATCGCGGCTTATGACGACGAAGCCCATGCGTATCTTGCGCGGCAATTCAAAGACCGCAAAGTTATAAAAAAATACGCCGCGATTATCTGTGGAACGCCGAAAGAAAAAGAAGGCCGTATAGAAACCTTTATCGCCAGAGACCCGCGTGATAGAAAACGTTTTACGGTATCAAATACCGGAAAAACCGCCGTTACTTTTTACAAGGTTATAAAAACTCTGCAAAATTATTCGCTTGTCATGCTCCGTCCCAAAACAGGCCGCACACACCAGCTTCGCGTCCATCTTAAACACATAGGTCACCCCATTCTCGGCGATCCTGTTTACGGTTACACCGACAAAAATTTTCCCAAAGCGACACTTATGCTTCACTCAAAAACCCTCGCGATTATTCTGCCCGGAGAAACGGAAAGAGGCGTTTTTACCTCGGTTTTACCGGAAAGGTTTAAGGAAATTTTGGAGAAGTTGAAATAATAACGCAAAACATTCCCTATTTATCACAAGCCTGGCTTTGCGTAAACCCGGCTATTATAATTTATAGAGCATTTTGCGTATTAAAAGCTATGCCTAGTACTAGAGCGTATCCCAAACCGCCGGATACCTGAACGTTATGCGACATTATATTAAAATAATTTTTAATTAAGATTATGTATTGACTATATTTATATAATCATTTATTCTATTTATTAAGGGGACTTTATGAATAGAAAATATTGGTTGTTAATTTTGTTCTTTACATTATCTCTTTCAAAAATACAGGCTACGCCAGATAGAGAACGCTTTGTTTTGGATAGATTCATTGGATTAAATGGTATTAATATAATTGTACATCAAATAGTATATGACAATTTAGGTTCTCATTATAATGGAATTATTGAAGAATATATAATAGAAAAATTTATGGAAAATGGAAATACGTCTATAATAAAGCAAGTTAAAATAACGAAACAAAATACTAATGAATATATAGAAATTGGCGATGGAACGCGAATTAATATAAAAGAAAATATACCAAAAGAATTAAATAAATGTAATATAATCCGTATTGTTGATTATTATTATGAAAAAGGATATGTTTATTTAATAATAGATTTACATGATGAAAGTATAAATAATT
>Ga0268262_10002166_pt1 | contig 23090 bp, 20 predicted proteins | sample TergutNc150P3_FD_190354 | JGI IMG/M metagenome (GOLD analysis project Ga0268262, IMG submission 190354) | Nasutitermes corniger P3 segment gut microbial community from laboratory colony in Florida, USA - Nc150 P3 (SPAdes) (version 2) | ecosystem: Host-associated > Arthropoda: Insects >...
TAGACAATATCAATCATTAAAATAAAGATAAGCCAGGTAATTGCCAGGATGATCAATAGAATTTCGGTAATGCTGATTGAAATACCGAAGAACCTGATGAGGATAAAAACTCCCGCCGCAATAGCCAGGACTGAAATAATGATCGTCAGTATCTTGGCAAAATCGCCGGAAAAAATTTCATTTACTGCTGTGCGGATTTCACCGCCTTTGGACCCTGTAATCCCCATAATACCTGTGGCAAAAAGGTAGACAGCCACAGAGAAATTCAAAAGCACTAGTCCAACACTGTTACTAAAGCCTTTACTATTACTTTTACTCATTGATTTACTCCCGGAAAAATGTATTTCCTAATAAAAGGATAGTTAAATCATACAGCTTCCGGCGCAAAATGTAAATAGGGTTCTTTGCGAAAATGATGATATGGTGTAATCGTATCAAACAGACATCAAATAATTGCCAAAACAATATATACTTTATATATGGCATTTTATCATTAAATAAATTAACATTGGGGATGGGAATTGTTATAAATAGATTGGCTTGGAGAAAAGAAATGAAATTAAAAATTATAATTGCGGTAATATCAGTATTAATATTATTGTCTTGCGGGGAAGGCGGAACAGGAGGGACTGAGGGAAAAAAATCATTTGACGGAAAATTATTAGGGGAGTGGGAGTCAGCGGACAAGAGTGTATATTCAGGAAAGATTGAAATAGAATATAGAAGATTCAAAGTAACGGGGTATGAAGAATCTCAAACCATAAAATACGGAGATGACAGTAAAAGGCCGTTTAAAGAATATGTAAAAGGGGTGTATCTTGAAGGATATTCTGAAGAGGGAAAAATATACATAAAGACAGGCGGGGAATGGAAAGAAGGATTGGATTATAAATATTGGGTTGAAAAAGATTTTTTTGATTATTATGAAGCGGAGTTTCTTAAATTTAAATTTGGTGTAAGGGAAGAGATATTAAGAAAGAAAAAGTTATGAGGGCGGGAACCTTGATCGGGATTGTAAAAGTGTCTGTCCTCCGTAATCATTTTCACCACGAACAGTTAAGCGAAAATTAGCAAGCGTACGTGCTTTTTTGAATTATCTTGAATTTGAGGAAGTCTTTTCCGAAAATCCTATGAAAAGAATTAAAACAAAATTCCATGTCCCACAGACACTGCCCAGAATCATACCATTGGCAATAATTGAAAACATTTTACGCGCCGCGTATCAAGAGTTAAAACAGGCGCAAACCGCATATTAACTGAACACAACCTTGCGGAATGCCGCAATACTTGAGTTGCTGTTTGCAACAGGAGTGCGGGTATCGGAATTATATTCCCTTAACCCTTAACGTTAAGTCCGTTGATCTTAACAGCGGGAGAATTCTTATCATGGGAAAAGGAGCGAAGGAACGTATGTTGCAAATAGGAAATCAGGAAGTTATTTCAATTCTGCGGCTTTATGCTAAAGAAAACGCCGTGCGTATACGTAAGGCAGAATATTTTTTTGTCAATCGGTTATCTTCCCGTATCTCCGAGCAGTCTGTACGCTTCTTGATAAAACGACTTTGTGCTAAAATTAGTGTCGGACAGAATATAACGCCGCATATGTTCAGGCATTCATTCGCCACGTTGTTGCTTGAAGAAGATGTAGATATTCGCTATATACAACTTATGTTGGGTCATAGTTCGATACTGACAACGCAGATTTACACGCAGGTTACAGTAGAAAAACAACGTCAAATTTTGACCGCAAAACATCCCAGGAACAAACTTACAGTTAGTTTTAAAAAATTCCTAGTTGACAGATTGATGGAATTGAAGTATAGCGAGAGCGAGCGACTAAAGGATATTTATTTATTATCCTTTAGTCGTTCTCACTATACGCCAATCCCATAATTGGTTATGCATCTAAATACCAGTACTAAATCTGACCAACTCAATACTTTTTTCTGTAAACATCCTCTGGTATTGTAATTAATCAAACAATTTGACAAAAATTATCTTTGAGTTTGGTAAAAACGTAGTTTATATATTTGTTTTACGTTTTTTGAGATTTTATGCGGTAAAATACTACTTATATATCTTTGTGTAGTTTCATAGATGATAATTATTCGCGCTCATCAATTATACTATCATGTTTTTCAAAATAATTATCTACATTGTATAGCCTAGAATCCTCATAAATATCTTTTATCCCCTTGATATTTTCTTCAATCTCCCCATTCACTATAAGATGTCTTTCTTCCGCAATATTAAAATGGTCCGAGCGGTCATTGAAATCGTCTTTAACATAACACATGATGTCTATCATATTATGATAAGCTCTTCCTTCTTTGTGCATTTCCAGACTTTTATAATAATGCGATAATGCCCGCTGGTTTTCACGATAACCGGATAACTGCTCTCTCCATTCTACATCAAGATATTGTTTTAAATATCTTTCTATATGTGAATGATTAATTTTTTCTGGGTTTTCTTTTTTATAAACTTCATACGCTTCATAATGTCTTATCCAAAAAGAAAGGTGTTTATGTACAGAACCCATAAAGCTATGGGGGAAAAGGTATGTTTCATCCATTGTTTCAATTAATTGGGCAATGTCCATCAAACAATAAATTGAATCGGCAATAAGATTTTCAAAAATCTCTTTAGTATTAAAAGATTCTCCAAATATTTCTTGTGTAATTTTATTACAATTTAGATCTGTCAACATTTTGTCGTAATACTCATCTTTTTTCAATTTGAATTCTTCTTTTAAAAAATCGTTTTCTGATATTCCCAATTTACCAAGAAGTATTTTAAATGTTTCAAAATTTACCTTTGATTTCAATCGTAAACGATAAATGCGCGCCACAATACTGTAATTTATTCTATACGGTGAAGTGATACGAATATCGTAATATTTTTTTATTTTTTTTGGGTCTTCTATTATTTTACTGATTAATTCCGATCTTAGTTTTAATTCTTTTACCAAAACCCGTATTCTGGTAATTTCAGTATCTACCAAAAGATTTTGTAAAGGTATTTTCTTCTTGATCGTATCTTTGCCAAAATCCTTTTTACGTTTATTTAGTTCAAGCACATTCAAATCATCATTGGCGTGCCATAAATAATGAATAGCTTGTTTGCTTAATTTCTTAGTATAAGCATCGTTATTAATATTATAATCTTTGAATAAACATAGCATTTTATACATTTGATAAGAAGAGCGTTTATATAGATTGGCTCTGCGATATGCAACTGATGATATTGAATACATTGCAAAAGCTATATTCTTTTTAGTTTCCAATTGCTTTTTGTCCAAAGAAGAAAATTCACCATTTTTACCTTCTGATTCCAGAAATTTTATACATTTATCTATAAAATTATTTGAAGACCCTTTTTGAAGAATTGTATTACAAACTTCTTTATCACAGATATAACAATTATCTGCTTTGCTATTTGAATTTTCATTAGTATAAATATCACAAGAAAAAAACACATTGCCCCAGTCAGAAAGTATTCTTGCCAATATTGTACAAAATTTTAATTTGTAGTTTTCATTTATTTTTAATTGCTTAACACTTTCACGTAGTAAATCAATTACTTTATTATTATTTTTCTTTTCCAGTATATCACAATCCGGTTTACCTAACAAAATAGAAAGCGCTTTGTGATAATAATAACAAGCCGTGCAAGAGCAATTTTCAGGTAAAATATGTGTATCACCATTATGATCGTCTGTCGTATCTTCAATCCTATTTTTATCATTTTTACATTTTAAATCAGAGTTTTTATAATATAAAACATCCGCCACTCGTGAATAAAATTCGGCTTCAAGCAGTTTTGCTTCTTCTCGATCTATATCATAAGTCAGGAATTCAAATTCTTCATCCAGTTGTTCCAAATGGTTACGGGTAATACCGCCAATATGACTTTGCTCAAGCATTTGAAGTTTAGCGATAAATGGTAAATATAGCATTTTCAAACCTTCGTATGTCATTTTCTTAAACATCATATTATAAGTTTCGGGCGAACTGTTTTTAAAAACTAACGTTCGTGATTTTGTTTTTGTATTATCTCGTCCCTGAATAATCCTTTCACATAACTCTCCGTAAGTCAGGTAGGCAAAGTCATACTGCTTACGTTTTTCATAAATAAGCCCCAATCTAAGCATATTGCGTACATATTCATAAAGCTTTTCTAGTGGCATTTCTTTTTTGCTAAGCGTTTGTACAGTGCTTTTATAATATGCTTCCGCTTCTTCTAATTCATCATTGTAGTAATGTAAATCTCCCAAAACTCCTTGTAATGAAGAAACAGCATCAATATATTTTGTAGAAATTTTGTCATTCTTGTCTTCTTTCTGGTATTCTTTCTCTTTCTTTTCCAATAAATCTTTATAATGCTTTATCAACGGTAATGTTTCATCAAGAGAGAAACTAAAAAGAGCCGAAAAAACTTCATCCGTTTTTACCATAGCGTAAATTTCATTGGATATTAAACCGTCAAATTTGTACTCCGAGAGGCTGAAATTCGATCTGTTGATATGTACTTGTGTCAAATAATTTAGCAAATCCACGACAACCGATTTCAATTCCGGCGCGCGGTTTACTTCCAGCATTTCCGGCGACATATCAAGATGCTTCCATGAAAAAGAATTCTTGTGAAATTTGAACAGGAAATCGACAAACCGCAAAGACGACACCAGTAATTTATCGCTATGTTCTTTAATATTACTTTCAGCAAGTCGGTATAAAATCGGCGTTATCAGGTATGCTATAATACCAATTGTATATTGCTTATAATAGTTAAAGGATAAAAAATGCCGTGAGCCATGGTAATACTGTATGAACAGAGTGTTCTCATTCTTATTGTCTCTTTCAGTACGAATTTCAACAAAAGACTCAAAGAGCTGCATCATTTTCTTTGGTGCTCCTTTACTTACATGGGCAAGATAAATAATAAATTGCTGTAATACGGCAATTGTTTTTTGTATTTTCTCGTTTTGTGAAGCTTCTTTTTGACTATTATTTTGTGTATCTTTACAGAATATTTTATTTTCCAAATACTTTCGATAATTTTCCAAATTATAAGAATCTACCGGATAATCGTGCGGAATAAGCCTGCGGCAAACAAATTCTTCGGGTAATGACGCTATACTTGATTCATTAAGCAATGATTTCCTGCCCGTATGGTGATCTGTAAGGAAACTCGGCACAGAGATAACAACATTGAAAATACTGCCGATATAATTGTTCCTTTCCGACACGTCAGCTAAATGGAAGTCGAGCATTTCACGTCCGGCAATAAAGATAAATTTTGCTTTAGCGGTAGAAAGAAAATACTTCATATTTGATAAAATTCTTAAAATCTCGGTTTGCCTCTCTCGCGCTGCGTCAATAGAAAACATAGTTGCTTTTGTTTGCATATTTTCTTTTTCCGGATCGGTATCGCCAGGTTCTACCTTGTCCAATTCGTCAAAAACAATGACTATGTTGGGACGGCACATTATGATAGGTATTCGCTGTATATCGCTTAAAATATCCTGTAGTTCCTTTTCGATTTCCCGCGCATCGGCAACATTGCGTTTTTTTTTCGTTTTTATTCCAATTCCTGAACCAGAGCTTCCATTATTTATATTTATTGAATTTTCAAGTTCGGTTCTATAAATAATGTCGCTGTTCAATTTTTTCAACCTTCGCATTATTATTCGATGTGTAACAAAAAAAGGCGTAATCCATTTACAACGGAATATCATAGTAAATAATAAATATGTAAAGAAAAATGTTAGCCAAAAGAGATAATTTATTGGTTTAATAGGACCATTATCTATATTTTTACAAAGAAAAAATTGCGGAGCTTTTTTTATTATTTTTGTTATTTCATAGACAATTTGATCAAATGTAAGTAAAATATTACCAGCTTTGCCTATTTTAGTGTCTATTTTTGGTTTTGACTTTGTACGTGTACTTATTATTTCATATTCAATATCTTCATGTATCTTTACTATTTCAGTGACTTTATTAGTTTTAATAATAGAAAAAGCATCTTTTAAGCGTTCTTCATCCTTTAAATCTGGATGTTCTAAAAGCATCTGAGAACTAGCTTGATACAATTCATTATCTTTTATTAATTTTTTATAGAATATTTGATCATTTATAGTTTTACTAAACGAAAAAGTAAAAAACAAAAGAAAAATAAACGCAATAATACGCCATGGCAGCATTCTCCAAATCAAATGACGGTATTTTTCGTATTCTGTGATTAATGTGTGTGTTATTAACCTTAATATGTCTTTTTCGTCACTTAATTTATGTCCGAAATTTATACGTAAATACAGGCGATTATGGTTCTTTATGTAATTTTTAATTGGGAATAAAAATAATTTTTTTAATCTTAACAGGAAAGAAGTATCATCTTTATGATGGTTTTCCCTTTTTAGCCGAAAAATTATATTTTTAACAAGAACAATAACTAAATAACCCAAAAGTACTATTGTTGGAGTAAAAATACAAGAAATTATGAATACAAGTTGTGTAAAGCTGACTATTACAATTATTTTAAATAGGTATTGTGTTTTTCCGTAGGGATTGTAGGGACTTATTAAATAACTTAACTCCTTAAAGGCAGATGTAACGCTATCAAAAATATTTATACCTATTTTATGTTTAGCAATTTTATGTCTATAACTATTTAAAAAACATAGTGTAATAAAAGACAGACCAAGCAGGATTGACCAAATAACTTGAATTTCTTTACGAAATTGTGAAAATACATCCAAACATAATTGTTTTAAGACATGAAATCCTGCAACAGCCAAAAAAAGAAAAACTAAATATCTAAGGTTCTCCGTAAATTTCGATTTAGGTTTTAAAGAAGTTTCATTGATTACCCAACTGATTAAGCTTGTTTTTCCTACCCCCCGATTTCCGGCAACTAGGTAAACACCCGGTTCGTCGGGAGAATCTTCTATAACTTTTTTTAATTTTTCCCGTGACCGTTCTCTCCCAATAAAAGCATGAGGAGAGTCTCCGGCCGCTGAATGACTAAAGCTATAATGCGGAAGCTCAATTCGTAACTTTTTTATTTTTGAATTGAGAATATCCGGTGGGTTTTTCATAAATAAATCTCCATCATTAGGATTCATTACCTTTATTGCCTTTATCATCACTTGTTTTATTTTCTTCCGGACTTTGAATTAGGTGGTTTTTGTCGACACTATCACTTAGTTCTTTAATTTTCGAACCATTCTTATCTTCTCCTGAACTTATATTTGGAGATAATTCAATTATATCTTTTAATAAATTATGTAACGCCTGTATACCTTTTTCTGAATCAGGTTTTATAGTTTTTGCTACTTCAAGACAAACTTCACCAATCATCTCTATTTTACGGTTATTAAGAGGAGGCTCTTTGTTTTTTTGTGTTTCAAGTATTTCCTCTCCTGTCTTTTGAATTTTGCGAAGAGTATCTTCAGACTGGCATATTAGTTTTATAATTTCTTCACATTTATTGCATGGAGACTTATTTACCTTAAAATAAATAAGAAATATTATTAATAAGATTAATAAGAATAATAAAAATATTATTAATGGAATTATGAGAACTTTTATCAAAGCACAGACATTGTATTCAGTATTTATTTCAATTTTAGCATTCCTTCCAGTTTCAATCTTCCGTTCAGTTTCAGCATTCTGTTCAGTTCCAGTATTCTGTTCAGTTCCAAAATTATTAATAAATTCTAGTTTTGCTGGTATATCTGGTATATCTGGTATATTATGAGGAAATAATATCGTAGCAACAATACAAGACGAAATATATATTATACCAATAAGCACCAACAAACTTTTTGTAAAACTTTTTACTAATTTTAGTTTAAGAACTTCCGGTTTTCCCATAATAATCCTTCCTTTTCACTTTTCTTCCCGCCTAACGGGCGAATATTCAAAACACTGAAAACTTCAGTGTATAGAATCCATATATAACTTACACTCGAAAAATGCTAATGTTTGCATGATACGTAATAGTAATCGTTACCTGCCTTTTATTTATTACGTAATTTGCATAACATACACATCAGTCAAATTCGTTACCTCTGGCATCCTCCTTCTTCAAAAATACTTGGAGTTATAAAATTAAACAGCATATGTTCGCGCATGGAAATCATATATTTCATCATCTCAGCATTATTGTGATCAATAGTATCAGATGAAATATACATATCCATAAAAGGTTCGGCGAAACTATCCTCATCATTGTGTGAAAATCCGTCCATCCCCGCTATCACAATTTTCTTCACTCCTAATTTTTTCAGAAAATTTATACATAATATTGAACTACTGTCCTGTGTACGTTGTTTTTGTATGAGCAAGGACTCATAATTTAGTTTAAAAGTAATTGGTACTTGGGATTCGAGAATATTTGATGTAGCAATAATGCGGGGAGGGACTTCTTTTAAATGATATGAATCCAATAATCTGTCATATCGTCTTTTATTTCCAACAAAAACAAAATCTGTTGCGATATCTAAAGGAATGAAATTTATTGCTATTATTTTCGGGTTATTCTTCCTAATATACTCTTTTATATCTGCTTCATGCGACTTTATAGAACTTCCGGGAAAAATTAATAGAATATTGCTGTCCAATAGTATTGTTTTCAATTCCGTATATACACTTATATCGTTTATTGAATTTGCTTGATACTCTGTATACAGATTTTCAATAAATTCCTGCGAAAAAACTAATTTACGCTCCTGTGGGATTCGCTCAACAATATGGTCAATTCCCTGGATAGACAATGTATTCTTCTCCAATAAAAATTTGATATAATTAGGATGTACATCGTTGATAGCGGACATATAATTTTGCAGATTATATCCCCATGGGTTTTTCATGTGGATACGCATAATATCCGTGTATATGCAGTCAAGAAGCTGCTCAATTTTGTATTCTCCGCCATGGACTTTATTCGCGTATGATGCTATCAGCTCAATGTTTGCGTTTCCGGCTCCCTTTCCCATGCCAAACAGGGAAGCATCGACGATTATTTTATGCCGGTTACGGCGGTCAAGAATGGTACAGCAATTTGCATAAGCCATTTGCTGATTGTTATGGGAATGATATCCCAGCAAAATGCCGGAGTCAAGGTTTCTATCGACCAAATCAATAAAATGCAGGATGTCTTCGTTAAGCATAAGGCCATAGGTATCCACTATCGATAAGGCAAATGGCATAAGATCATTTATCTTATCAAGCAAACAAAGAATTTCCTTATCTGAATATGACGTTAGGGATACTGGATTAGCTGATACTTTATATCCTTTATCTTTCAATTTTGAACAAAAATCAATTGCCGGATCAATATCACATTTCTTAAAAATTATTCGTATACCATCAATTATACTTTGATTTCTGAGTGCTATATTTTTTTCGGGACAAGTCCCGAAATCAATCATCGCAAATATTTTTGCTTGATTAATACATATACCACTTAATGTTTTATCAATTGACTGTGTATCAGGAAATATCGAATGGTTCTTATCATACATTCGTTTTACGTCGATAAACCCAACTTCTATTATTTCTACGCCTGCACTATCAAGACGGCTCACTATACTTCGAATTGAAGAATATCCAAACTCCCAATCGTTCACGAATCCGCCGTCACGGAGTGTGCAATCAAGCAACATTTATATATTCTCCAAGTATAATTCCGGCAATTTCATCAGGAGTACCCGCATATCCATGACAGCTTTGCGTGTAACCAAATCCATAGGTAACGCCGATAAATCCAATTCCTGCTTCTTCCGCGCCGCATCTGTCATGTTCGGTATCGCCGACATATACGGTTCCTGATACGCCGATATTCATTTCCGACATACAGGCTTTAATTATTGCTGATTTTGTGGTTCTACTTTCGGCATCAGAACCAAAACAAGGAGAACAATATTTATCCAAATTGAAATGCTTGATAATTCTCTCGGTATAATCATGGCGCTTGTATGTTGCGATAGCAAGCTTGACGCCATTCTCTTTCAGCATCGTAAGCATATTAAATATTCCGTCATACGGCACAGCCTCAAACAAATACCGCTCCGTATAAAGTTTTCTGAATACAGCCGCCGCCGCTTTTGTTTGCGTATCATTAAGACAATAGTGTTCACAAAGGCTCTGCTCTATTGGCGGACCAATGAAAAAACCGTATTTGTTTTCAGGTATCGGCGGAAATTCTAAGTTGGCAGCCATATCAATAAGACTTTTAACAATCCCTTCTTTTGTATTTAGTAATGTGCCGTCAAGGTCAAATATGGCGTTATTATATTTTCTCAATATCCAATTCCCCTCTCTCTATTTTAAGCTTGATAATATCACGGACATACTCAAGGTCTTTGGGCGTATCAACTCCAAGCTGATGTTCAGCAGTAAGAACCAACTGTATCTGCTTGTGATTTTCGATAAATCGTAATAATGCAATGTCCTCAATTTTTTCAAGAAAACCAACTTGTTGTTCAACAAAAAAATCAAGCGCCGAACGCGAGTAACATTCAATTCCAACGAGTTTCTTAAATTTGTATGATAATGACTTATAAGGAAACGGAGCCATACTACGGGTTAGAAGTATACAGTCGTTTTGAGCATTGGCTACAACTTTGATATTGCTTGGGTCTAACGCTTCCGCAGGGTCGCTGAATTCACGCATAAGTGTCCGCATAATAAAATCGCCTTGGTTTTCTTGTGGAATGACTTTTATCATTGTTTCATGCTTTGTCAACGGTTCATCACCACAAACACATACATACAGGTCAGATTCTATTTTTTGCGAAACTTCATGCAATCTGTGGATATGCGTCGGGTGATTATCGGATGTCATTATTGCTTCAATTCCGTAATTCTTACAGACAACCGTTATCCTGTCGTCGTCTGTTGCGACGACAACCTGCTCAAAAACGGTCGCTTTTTTTACCTGCTGGTATACCCACCAAATCATTGGTTTACCGTGTATATCAGCTAACGGCTTACCGGGAAAACGTGAAGATGCGTAACGTGCGGGAATAACTCCAATTATCTTCATAATATTTATCCTTATCAATCCACACCGCAAACAGTACGATTGCGGGAAAACGTAAATGTCTGCGGCGAGATACCCCATTGCAACCTGCCTTTCAGTGGCGCAATATACTCCCGGATTGTATATAGCAAATGTTCAATCTGAAAAACATCTTCGCTTTCAAACTCGTTGAAATATTCAGCTAGTAATTCGGTCGGCAGGTATCCGCCATGTTCCCCTATGCCGAACAACGAGCTTTCAATATAGTAATCGTGCAGATAACCCGTTACGTTGATGAATGTACACGCAAGCATAAAGGCGCGCCCTGACCCGTCATTGGGATAAAAGCCGATTGCGGTTTCATCTCCCAAATGTTTTGCGGCGCACAAAGCCAGTCTCTCAACATCGTTTGAACGCATAGTCCCGTCAACATCCGCAATAGTAAAACCAAATAATTCGAGCGGTCTTATTTCTTCAAATAATTTCAGAACATCTAAGTCAGTACGATGCGATAAGTCATGCGGTTCAAAAATAACCTTCCTGCCTTTGCCGGAGTAATATTCAATTTCATCGATCTCCGATATACGGACTGCTTCTATGGGAACAATAACGCTGTCCTGTTCATACCAGTGGATTGAGGAATTTTTCAATGCAGCGATAATTGCGGTTTCGGTTTCCGGCTCAAATTTATACAGACCGTTATTCAAAGTCCTGTCGCATATCCTGATGTTTTTCAAAATATAACCAACCTATATGATAATAACACACCTTACAGTATCTAATCAATACCCTACAGTAAAGTTAAAAATAGAAGTAGGGAAAAAATTCCCTTCGGCAGGTATGCTTGGGCGGATTGCACTGGCTTTAAATGTTGATACTCCCGAACTTTTTATAATTCATACCGTAACATTTTTGACTAATAATAACAAATCAATAGAACGTCTGTATCAGGAAGTATTATTTGATTTTAAGAAGTTTGAAAATGATTATAAACAGTTTGAAAAACTATTACTGATAAAATTAAGTAATGGCAGCAAACTGATCTCATAACTGACGGGCGCACCACCTACTTTTTCGTTTATTTTTATTTTCTGCATAAATTCGACATTATTTGATAAAAACCTCTGTATTAACGGTAAAACTGCCGCAAATAGACTAAAAGTTACGCAAATTCGGGGAAAATAATTGATATTACAGCAAAAAGATGATAAAATTTGTTTGTATGATTTTTTATGGAAGGATAAATTTGTATGGATAATGTCGGAAAGAAAAAGGTTTTATTGATTGATGATGATGAAATGCATCTGACAACGGCTGAATTGTACCTGAAGGATGACTATGAAATTCTTAAAGTAAAATCAGGAGAGGAAGCCTTAAATCGTTTGAATAATAACGAATTTGTTCCGGATGTGGTTTTACTGGATATTGTAATGCCCGGAATGAACGGCTGGGAAGTATTTAAAAAAATAAGAACAAGTTCGCTAAAAAGCGTTCCGATAGCGTTTTTAACTACTGAAAACGCGCAATCGGAAAAAGATCGCGCTACTAAACTGGGAGCCGCTGACTATATTACAAAACCGTTTAATATGACGCTTCTTAAAAGTAAAGTAAAAGATATATTAAGCAAAAAGAAATAAAGCTGCTTACTTAGTCCGTTATGCGGGCGCTGACTCTTTCAATCATTTCGTAAAAACAACCGCTCTCCTTATGAATAAGACGAATGAAGGAATTGTCGCCCGGTTTCCCGAGAACCTGCTCCATCTCCTCCTTATTACGGAAAGTTGCTTTTTTAAATTGATTATGATAATCCTTTTCCCTGCTTTTAAAAATTTGTCTGTCTATCCAGCGGCGGACATCATGAACTGCCGTTAGCTCCGTTTTAAATCCTGCGGCATCCGGAGCTTTGTCTGTCTCATGCAGAAGCGCAAGCGCTGACCATGCGTGACGGCATTTATCGAGCGGGTATTCATTATCCCAAAGATCATACACCCTGTGAATCTCATCCCAGTTTTTATATTGACCTTTCCCTATTTCTTCACGTAACTTATCGACACGGAAAGCCGGAACGATTTGACCGCCGAAATTTTCCCAATCCTTTATACGTTCCTTAGGCGCGGGAGAACCAAGCAGGCCGCATAAATTATTATAATCCAAAGACGGTTGTAAATCAAAAAAGGCGGCGATTGTTTTGACCGCGTAATAGCGCAGCATCTGGCGGTAAGCGGCTATAGCTTCAAGCGGTTTGATAATCACCTGTCCTCTTTTACTGCGCTCAAAGTGACGGCACATAATATACCTGACTGTAACATCTTCCGCTCCTGCCATGTCCATCGGTGAAAAACCGGATTCTCCCAGCCAACCTTCCAATAGCGAAAGAGCGGTGATGATTTCTTCCGCCGTATCGGGCGCAAGATAATCGCTTTCAATCCGCTGTACTTTTATTTTTCGTTTGTCCCTATTTTTGGTTTTCCATGAATTGCGCTCAAGAGCGTAAAGATTGTGCATCCAGAAATAAGCGGGCATTACCTCAAGACGGTTTTTATGCACATTGTTGTTTACAAGAGAGAACGGTAGAGGGATATTAAGCTCTGACGGATATTCGCCCTTTGCGATGATTACAAACGAGGCAAAGATACTTGAGTGCTTGATGCTTACGGCAAGCCCGGGCCAAAAACCGCGTTTTGCCCTTATTTCACCGTCATTGGCCCGGCTGTTGTGGTTGCTGCCGATTGTGGCCGCCGCCGCCATGTTCGACATTCCCTGAATAAGACTTGCTATTAAAAATGAATTGTTATGGTGCTGCTCATGTACGGGAAAAATCAGGTTGTTTAAAATCTCGCAGCACGATACTGTTGAATTATCACCTAACACCGAATGAATAAGACGCGCTCCGTACTTAAGGTTACTGTTTCTTCCCATAACAAAACGTACAGCTTTTGAACCGTAAAAAACACTGCAGGCGTAACCTACAATGCCGTTTACCATTTCAACTCCTTCGCCTATCTGCGTCGGCTCATCGGCTGATGACTGTATCGTCAGGTTTTTTAATTTGTTCGCTCCCTTGATGTAGGCGCATTCGCCTACCGCTGTGTCCTTGATAATTGAACAGCTTTTTATAACTGTTCCGCTGCCGATTGTTCCGTAACTGCCCCTAAATCCGCAGTACTGTTTCTGTGTAATTTCCGTCAACTTTTCAGCTAACGCAGTATCATCACGATACGCTGCCCATAAATAAGCGTCCGCCGCAATCATGTCTTCAAACGGCAGAATGGAGCGTCCTCCCGCTTCGTTCATAACATCGATCCAAACCCGCACCTCTTCGGCTTCGCCGTCTTTTATAACACCGTTGCCGAATTTGGAATGGTTAGTCGTCTGCATTTCATTAACTTCGGAAAGTATACAGTTGTCTCCTATGATGTAATGCGAAATATACGCGCAGTTTTGTATCGCTGTGTCATCGCCGATGTCGCAGGAAATAATTGCGCTGTTTCTAATTCCCGCGGGTACGCAGAAGTCATTATGTTTTAACAGTGCATTTCTGAGAACGCCAATTCGAACCAGTCCGTAAAAATAAGAATCGCGGATTAGAGAAGGATCAAATGTATCGCTGACAAGAAAATCATTCCAGTTTGAACAGTAATTTCTGTTTTGAATCAACGCTTCAATTTCTTCGGGTTTTAATTTCCGTAGGCTTTTCTTGCTTTTGGAAAACAACTCTGCCTGCTGTGCATTACGCTGCCAATATTCATCGGTTCCGGGCGGTAAATATTCAACGGGAATAAAATCGTAGCCGTATCGTTCGATTGGAAAAACTTTATTTTCTTTCATTAATCAACTTTATCAGCCGGCTTTTGCCCGTCTTAGTCTTACATTTTCAATGTCATAACTGAAAAGCTCACGAAGGTCATTTAATCCCAGCGCCATCAGCGCCATGCGGTCAATTCCTATACCCCAGGCGGCGACAGGTACGTTCACTCCAAGACTTTCCGTCACTTCCGGGCGGAAGATGCCTGAACCGCCGAGTTCAAACCAGCCAAGCACCGGATGCTTGATATGCACTTCCACCGAAGGTTCGGTAAACGGAAAATAGCCGGGAACATATTTTACCTCTTTCGCTCCTGCGACTTCACGGGCAAACATTTCCAGCATTCCCAAAAGCGTGCGAAGATTGACATCTTCACCTAACACGATGCCTTCGGTCTGATAAAAGTCAGGCAGGTGGGTGGCGTCTACACGGTCATAGCGGAAACAGCGCACAATGCCGAAATATTTGCCGGGGATTTTAGCGGTCGGCAGTGTTTTAGCCGAAAGCACAGTCCCCTGAGAGCGGAGAATCAGTCTCTTTGTAAACTCACGATCAAAATCATAATTCCACCCTCGGCTGCCTGTTTTGCCCCCGTTTTCATGAGCGCCGGCGATATTGGAAAGCCACGGCTCGTCAATGGACTTCGCTCTGGCAAATCCGTCTTTGGAAGACGAATCCGCAATACTGTACACATCGTGAATATCCCTTGCCGAATGAAACTGCGGCATAAAAAGAGCGTCTGAATTCCAGAACTCGGTTTCAACTAACGGGCCGTCAAATTCCTCAAACCCCAGAGATACAAGTTTATCTTTTACGTTTTCAAGAAATTTTGCGTATGGATTGCTTCTTCCCGGAGTCAATCTTGCAGGAGGCGTTTTAACGTTATACGATCTGAATTTTTTCCCTTTCCAGCTTCCGTCTTCAAGCATGGACTGCGTTAAAAGGCCGATTTCATCGCCTGTAATTCCGGCCTGTTTGAGAGCCTGCGCAGCTTCGGCGGCGGGAACCGAGCCATCTTCAAGAACGGTAAAGCCAAAGAAAACTGTTTCCCTGTCAATCTGACGGAAAGGAGCGTCAGCGGCGCCCCGCTTTTTTGCTAGACTTGACATTATTTTTTTTTCATCGTCATTAAGCAATGCATCCGCAAGCAGTCCGCCTTCCGATGAACTGATTTTTTTAAACAAGCCCCGTAAAAGGGCGAAATGCGCAGCTGCCGGGTTTTTAACAGGATCGTCAAGATTTTCAAGCGGTACGGAAAAGACAACTTTTTTTTCGCTGTCCATCGCAAGTACGCCCTGTTTTGAAAGATTTCCAAAAGCGCTCCCAATGTCTTTATTTTCCATTTTGAGCGACTGGGCTATATCGGGCAGACGCAGACTGTCTTTCGCAGATTTTATAAGTTCAATGATTCGCTCTTCAGGGCTTCCTTTTTCTTTCCATTCCTGCCCCAGCGCAGTCATTTCATAATAAACAGTTTTTTCCCGGCGTATCTCACTCACAAGTCCCTTACCCGCAAGCCATGAAAGCGCTTGATTTCCGTTTCCCTGTTTAAACTTGAGTTCTTTTTCAACTTTTTCGATTGATAATTCATCACCCTTTTTGTAAGCAAGAAGTATCTGTACTTCCAGAGGATGCAGATTTTTTACAATGTTTTTTATATCGGACATAAAACCCCGTAAGTTTTTATAATAACATTTTATTTAACAGCAGGTCAATTATGAATTTTCTTGTAAAAATTGCATATATTTGTTATTATGTTAAGGATTAGGAGAGGCAGTTGGCTGTTCATACATTCACACGTGGTCTTAAGCTTCCGACAAGGAAACACGCCACAGAAGGAAAACCAGTTGAGCTTGTCCCGGCGCAGAAACAGGTAGTAATTCCTGTTAATCAGCATTTCGGAGCGCCTAATAAACCGATTGTCAGCATAGGAGACCGGGTAGCGCGCGGTCAAAAAATCGCCGATGCCGCATCTCCCGGACTTATGACAGTACCGGTTCACGCGTCAATAAGCGGCATTGTTAAAAAAATTGAACCGCACCTTCAGGCAAACAACATCGAAGGTTTGTGCATAACGATAGAAGCTGACGGCAATACTTCCGAAGAATCTTTGCCTCCTCTTGATCCTTATACCTGTTCAAAGGAAGAAGCTCTTGCCCGTATCCGTGAAGCTGGCATACTTGGTTTAGGCGGCGCAGGTTTCCCTTCTCATGTAAAACTTTCTCCGCCGCCCGGCAAGCAAATTGACCTTATTATTGCGGACGGTGCGGAGTGCGAACCGTACCTTACTACAGATGAAGCTTCAATAGTAGAAAATCCGAATCTGCTTGTTAAAGGTCTTGAAATCATAATGAAGATTACAGGCGTTAAACGCGCAATTATCGGCATGGAAGATAATAAAAAAGATTTGATCCCGATAATTGAACAGGCAATCAGGCTAGAAGAAATTAAAAGCGACATTTCAATCGGGCTGTGTAAAACCCGCTACCCCCAGGGAGGGGAAAAAATGCTGATAACGGCGCTTACGGGGCGTGAAGTTCCGTCAGGCGGACTGCCGATGGACGCAGGCTGCATTGTGCAGAATGTCGGGACATTAATCGCCATTGCGGAAGCGTTCACTCTTGACAAACCTTTAATTGACAGAACATTAACCGTAAGCGGCGGTGCGTGTAAAACGCCGAAAAATATACGTGCGCCGATAGGGACATTATTAAAAGACTTACCGCCCGCGTTCATGGATATTGACTATTCAAAACTTGCAAAGATAGTTTTCGGCGGCCCGATGATGGGAAACGCCGTTTCTTCTCTGGATGTGCCGATTCAAAAAAACACTTCCGGCATTATCTTGATGACGAAAGAAGAAACCGCCGCCGATGAAGAAGGCCCGTGTATCCGCTGCGGACGCTGTATTCGTAACTGCGCGGCGAAACTTTCGCCCGTTATCATGAACAACAGCCTTGATGCGGACGATCTTGACTACGCCGTAAAAACGGGACTTTTGGACTGCATGGAATGCGGAAGCTGCGCCTTTGTGTGCCCCGCAAAGATAAAACTGGTTCAGCGTTTCCGTGTCGGCAAACAGCGTCTGCGAATGCGACAGATTGCAAAGTAAAAGGAGCGAGCATGGCAGAAAAGACAACGCCTTCAATATTACTCCAGTCAAGTCCGCACATCGCTTCGCCTGTAAACTCAAAAATGATGATGGCGATGATGCTTATCGCTCTCGCTCCTGTATCAATTTTCGGCATCATAATTTTCGGGCTTCCTGCCCTGATTAATATAATAGTGGCAATCGCCTCCGCTATTGCGGGCGAAAGTCTTTTTCGCCTTGTTACAAAACAGCCAATCAGGGCTAAAGACCTTTCCGCAGGAGTAAGCGGACTACTTCTTGCGCTCGTTATTCCGCCGACTACTCCGTATTGGATGACAGCCCTCGGCGCGGTTTTTGCCGTTGTTGTAGCGAAGGAATTTTTCGGCGGACTTGGCGCTAATGTTTTTAACCCCGCCCTGATTGGCCGCGCCTTCCTCGTTATGAGTTTCCCGGCTGCTTTAACGACATGGCGGATTCCTGTTCTTCCGATAGGATCGGTTTTTTGGGCGGATATTGTAACAGGCGCAACACCGGCAGGTATTACAAAAATGGGAGCCGGAATTTCAAGCGTTAGTAAATCCTTTATTGAAGCGGGGCTTTCAGCTTCGGACACTCACTGGTCGGCAATAAAAACATTGTTTTTCGGTTTTCACGCAGGCTGCATCGGTGAAACTTCGGCCTTTTTAATTCTCGCTTCTTTTTTATTCCTGCTCGTTACTAAAACTATCGACTGGCGCGCTCCGGTCAGTATGATTGCAGCAGGTTTTATCGCCGCTCTTGCTTTTTGGCAGGACCCCGTATTTGCTCTTTACAGTATTCTTACAGGCGGGATTTTTTTCGGCGCTGTTTTTATGGTAACCGACTATGTAACAAGTCCCATTACGAACAAAGGAAAAGTGATTTTCGGAATTGGCGTCGGCGTTATCGCAATGTTAATACGTAAATGGGGAATTTATCCTGAAGGCGTATGTTATGCGATACTGATAATGAACGCCGCAGTTCCCTTCTTAAATAAACTGCTGCCTGTAAAATACGGTTATGTGCGCAGAAAAAAGGAGGCGGCTAAATGAAAGTCCTGGGCATGATGAAACTGGGCGTCATCCTTGCGATTTTCGCCGCCGCCGCCTGTGTAATGCTTGCGTTTGTTTACAGCGGTACTTCGGCAATCATCAAACAAAGACAACAGGCTGACCTTGAAGCGGCGTTAAAAGAACTTTTTCCGGATACTGATGATTTTCAGTTAATAGAAGGAATAAAAAGTCCCAATACGGCAATTACTATTGAAAGTGCCTACAGCGCTGTTAAAAACGGCAAGATCATCGGAGCCGCTTTAACTCTTTCGTGCGCAAGTTACAGCGGGAAAATAAAAACAATGGTCGGAGTAAGCGCAGAAAACTTTATTACAGGCGTAAAAATACTGGAACATTCAGACACACCCGGTCTTGGAGCAAATGCCGCCTCGCCTTCGTATTTCGTTGACCGCTCAAAAGGCATTACTTTTTACGGACAGTTTGCGGGAAAAAAAGTGAGTGATCCGTTTGAAGTAAAAAAAGATGTTGTCGCAATAACGGCATCCACCATTACAAGCCGCGCCGTGTCTAACTCGGTCAAAGCCGCAGGACTGGCTTTCAGCGCATGGTTTTCGGGCGAAGAACCGGATGCTGTTTCCTCCGCTACCGAAGGAGAAGAAGAATGAAACTACTATCGACATTTAAATACTTCTTTAAAATATTCACTAACGGTTTAATACGGGAAAACCCGCTTTTAATACTTATGATCGGCCTTTGTTCAAGCCTTGCGGTTACAACTTCGGTTGCCAACGGGATCGGCATGGGGCTCTCAATGACTTTCGTACTGCTTATGTCCGAAGTTGTAATCAGTATTTTCAGAAAAGTTATTCCCGATTCGATTCGTATTCCCATATTTATCATCATCATAGCAGCTTTTACCACTGTAATTGATTACACGCTGAAAGCGTGGTTCCCCGACTTGTCAAAAGCAATGGGCGTCTTCATTCCGCTGATCGTTGTAAACTGTATCATCATGGGGCGTGTTGAAGGGTTCGCTTCAAAAAGGCCGTTAGGTGATGTAATTGCGGATGCTCTCGGAATGGGACTTGGTTTTACCTGGGTACTTACGGGAATTTCACTTGTACGTGAAATTCTCGGAAGCGGAACTATTGTTTCCGTTCCTGTTCCCCCGTTTATAAACCAGCCCATAATTTTCTTTGTTTTGCCGCCGGGCGGTTTCTTTGTTTTCTCTCTTTTCATCGCTCTCAACCTGTTTATCAAATCGAGGCTGAAAGCTCCTACGACCGAAGCAAACTGCGAAGGGTGTTCTTCGCATGGCTGTACTGTAACCAATTGCGGTATCCCCGAAAACAAGGAGGGTCAGTCATGAACCTGTTAAAAATTTTCTTAACCGCTTTCCTGATTGACAATGTAGTGCTGATGCGTTTCATTGCGCTTTGTCCCTTTATCGGAATGAGTACAGATGAAGACAAATCCGTAGGTATGGGTTTAGCGGTAACGTTTGTAACGGTAATGGCAACCAGCGTTACATGGCCTTTATACAAATTCATTCTTGAACCGTTGGGGCTTGTGTTTCTGCAGATCCTCGTTTTTATTTTGATCATTGCCTCTCTTGTTCAGCTTGTTGAGTTTTATTTAAAAAAAGTAATACCTTCGCTTTACGGCGCAATGGGTATTTATCTGGCTCTTATAACAACCAACTGCGCAATTTTAGCGGTAACTTTTGACGTAATCGACAAGGGTTATACTTTTATTGAATCCATTGTTTATGCTGTCGGCGTAGCGGCGGGTTTCCTGCTTTCAATGCTGTTGCTTGCAGGTATCCGCAGAAGGATAAGAACAAGCCCCATTCCGGCTTTTTTAAAAGGAACGCCGATACTTTTTGTCGCCGCATCGTTGCTGTCAATCGCATTCATGGGTTTTAAAGGACTGGTACAATGAGCATCTTGATAATTACTTCTATCTTTGCCACGCTTCTTGCCTTTGTGATTGGAACCGCACTTGGCTTTTTTAAGGACTTTTTCGCAGTTAAGGAAGACCCACTGATTGCAAAGATACGCGAAGTCCTGCCGGGCGCAAACTGCGGAGCCTGCGGCTTCCCCGGCTGCGATAATTACGCCTCCGCCGCTGCCTCGGGCAGCGCAACGGGAACAGCCTGTACTGTAGGCGGCCCTTCCGTTGCGGAAAAAATTGCCGCCATCACAGGTAAGGCAGGCGGAGAAGTAGTGCAGACTATGGCGGTACTCGCCTGTCAAGGTTCGTCATTGCACACACCTCTTAAAGGGACTTACACAGGCATAAAAACCTGCCGGGGCGCAAAGCTTTCAGGGGGAACAAAACTCTGCTCGTGGGGATGCCTCGGTTTCGGCGACTGCGTAAACGTGTGCAAGTTCGGCGCACTGTCAATTGGCGAAAACAGGCTGCCAAAAGTAAATTATGCGAAATGTACAGGCTGCGGTCTTTGCGCTTCAGAGTGTCCGCAGGGTCTTTTCCAAAACATTCCAATAAATAAAAAAGGCGCTATTGTTCTTTGTTCCAACAAAAATCCTGTAAAAGCGGCGGTGGCAAAAAGCTGCAAAATCTCATGCCGCAAATGCGGTCTTTGCGTAAAGAGCTGTCCGAAACAATGTATTAGTTTGGACTCACTAATCCCAACAGTGGATTACGGAAAATGCGATTCATGCGGAACATGCGAAGAAAAATGTCCGACTAAAGTTTTCAAGATTATTGAGCGGAATATTTTTGTTTCTTGATCTGCTGGTAGCGTGTAATAATGCTTTTTAAGATATTCCCCAATTTATGGTAATTTCTTTACTCATTCTGCATAATCATATAAACAACATATCCCGTATAAAGCAAAACAAAAATCGCGCCTTCCCAGCGGTCTAACTTTCTTTTATTCCCGGTAAACATCGCCGCAAGTAAAAGTACAGTGCCTAAAATCAAAATATAAATATCCCTGTTAAAAATAACCGAGTATTCCAAAGGACTCACTGCCGCGCTTACACCTAAAATAAGAAAAATATTGAATATATTGGAACCAATGATATTTCCGATTGCGATGTCATCGCTCTTTTTAATAATTGCGGTAATTGACGTTACCAGTTCCGGCAATGAAGTTCCGACAGCGACAATTGTGAGTCCTATAACTTTTTCGCTGATATTCAATGCCTGCGCAAGAGCGACAGCGGAATTGACAACAATCTTTCCTCCAAAAACAAGAAAAACCAACCCGATAATAATAAACAAAACTGTCTTGCTCAGGGAAAGCGTTTTTACGGAAGACGCTTCGCCGGCAGGCACAGCGCTTTTCATGCTTTTAAAAATATAAAAAATAAACAACGCAAAAAACAAAACCAGAATAAGACCGTCGATGCGTGTAATTGTATATTTTTCTCCTGGGAAAAAAGCGAAATTTCCCAATAAAAACAACATAATTGCTGCTAACAGAGACAACGGTATCTCTATGCGGACTGTGTTCTTTTGAACCGCTATCGGCATTATCAATGCGGTAATTCCCAGAATAATAAATAGATTGAAGTTGTTACTGCCGATAACATTCCCTATTGCAATTTCAGGATGCGAAGCAATAGCCGCCGATAAACTTACCACAAATTCCGGCGCAGACGTTCCAAAGGCTACAATTGTAAGCCCGATTGCAAGTTCGGAAATATTGAAACGGCGCGCCAAAGACGAAGAGCCGTCAACCAGCAAATCACCGCCTTTTACAAGCAATACCATTCCCAAAATTATCAATACGATGTTAAGCAGCATTTTTACTCCGTTAGATGAAAGTTACGCAAGACTTTATAAGACCTTTATTATACACCGACAGCAAGTTTTTCATGAACCAGATCGTTAATTACCTGTGTGTGGGTTTTATGAAATTTCTCCGCCTGTACGCACAAATATGTAAAAACGTCCTTATCCAATTCGTTTAATTGCAGGGATTTATTGACAGACCCGGGTTTTACGCCCAGTTTTAACAGATTTGGTCCTGGTTCAACAGTGTTTTCAATAATATGTTTGTCCCAATACTCGCATTCGGCATCGGTCATTCCGGTTTCTTTTTCTATATCTGTCATGGCTTTCCCCCTTCAAATAAATGATAAAATTTCTTCTGACAAGGCATTGC
>Ga0268262_10002167_pt1 | contig 23079 bp, 18 predicted proteins | sample TergutNc150P3_FD_190354 | JGI IMG/M metagenome (GOLD analysis project Ga0268262, IMG submission 190354) | Nasutitermes corniger P3 segment gut microbial community from laboratory colony in Florida, USA - Nc150 P3 (SPAdes) (version 2) | ecosystem: Host-associated > Arthropoda: Insects >...
AGAAGCGCCCAGATGCCTTCTGCTGTCTTTAACGGGTTATATTGATACCTACAATTCCAACTTCTTTCAAAAACGCGTCCAAAAAGCCATAGATGAGGGGTTTGTAAGGTTAATTTTCCTGTGCAGCAGCCTAAATTATGTTTCGTCTACAGGCATTGGTTCCTTCACAACTTTTCTTAAATCGGTTAAAGCTCAAGGTGGTGATGTTGTCCTTTTGGATATACAGCCAAAAGTCTATGAAGTCTTCCAACTTCTTGGTTTTGCCCAATTTTTTAATATTATGGAAAGCCTTGAACATTCAATTCAATTCTTCAATACCGACCAGCCGCAGGAAAAGCCCTCTCCTTTCCCAAAGGTGGTTTCCTGTCCCATTTGTTATAAAAAACTAAAGGCTATAAAACCGGGGCGATTCCGCTGTTCTGAATGTAAAAGTGTTTTAGCAATTGACGCAAACGGTCAAGTTCTGTTAGGATAGCATTATGGCAGAGAGTAAAATCGAACAATATCTGATTGATTTGATGATTACATATCAACAGGTAGGCAAGAATTTGTGGCTGTTGGATGACGAAGAACGTTCATTGCAGGGCGTTGCGGTTATGCAGGCTGAACCGCTTGTCATTGTCAGGGCTGAAGTCATGGATATTCCAAAGGGCAATCTTTTAGAACTGTATACCAAACTGCTGGAACTAAACGCCTCCGATGTAATCCATGGCGCGTATGCGATAGATAAAAACAAGATAATTTTACTGGATACATTACAATACGAAACCATGGATAATGAAGATTTCCGCGCGACTTTGGATTCGTTCAGCATGGCTTTAACCGAGCATTATCCAATTCTGTCGAAATTCAGAGATAAAGGGTCTTCCGCCAAAGCGGGAACCGTGGGAGCCTAAAATGGGTATATTTTCGAGACTTAGAACTCTTATTGCGGCGAATGTTAACGCGCTGATTGGTAAAGCGGAAAAGCCCGAAAAAATGCTAAACCAGCTTATTATCGAAATGAACGAACAGTTAATTGAATCCAAAAGAGCCGTCGCCATGGCGATTGCGGACGAGAAAAAACTGGAACGGGAAAAAGACAACCAATTTGCCCAATCAAAGGAATGGGAACGCAAGGCGATGCTTGCCGTCACAAACGGAAAGGACGACCTCGCCAAGGAAGCCCTTCTTCGCAAGCAGGAATACGACAATGCCGCCGCCGAGTACCAAAAACAATGGGAAGCCCAAAGAATCTCGGTAGAACAGTTAAAAGAAAGCCTTAGGGAACTGCAAAATAAGATTGAAGAAGCCCAACGCAAGAAAAATCTGCTTATTGCCCGCGCAAAACGCGCCGAAGCCCAGCAAAAAATACAGGACACCATTTCCAGCGTATCCGGCAACCGGAGCGCATTTGACGCTTTTGACCGAATGGCCGCCAAAGTTGACGAAATGGAAGCAATGGCGGACGCGTCCAAGGAACTGCAGGACTTGAGCAATAACGCAAGCCTTGAAAAACGCTTTAAAGAATTGGAAAAATCCGACTCAAGCGCGGATGCGATGCTTTTGGAACTAAAAGAGAAAATGAAGGCTTTACCCGAGAAATAAAGCATAATTAAAATAGTGAAGAAAATCGAAATAAACACAATACATACTCTTGTGGAAAACTTGTGTATTCAGTACTAATAAATAACTGGAATGTATTACTTTTTATACAATAGTAAATAATAATATTGATTTTCAAATAACAGATCATGCTAATTCCTTGCTACATAAGGAATTACGTGTTTTAATTGTTAGAGTTATAAAGATTATATATTAAAATAAATGTGGTTGTTTTGATTCTTACTTGTGGAAAATGAGTGGATAAAAGAGAAAAACTCCAGACTTTTATATAATGATTTGCTGATTTTCTTGTAATTACTTGTAACTAAAGTTATACTTTAGTTATGAGACGAAATATAAAAGAATTGACTAAATATTCTATTAATGAGCCATTATTTGTGAGTTTTTTGCAAAAACAGGGCGTTTATTCCCAGTTGTTATACCACTATGTAAAAAACAACTGGTTGGAAGCAGTATCAAATGGAGTATATAAACGGCCAGGCGGAAAACTGGATAGGCTACTAATTGTCAGAAACTTACAAATCCAACTTGGCTTACCGATCCATATCTGTGCAAGGTCGGCTTTACTTATGCATGGTGTTAGTCATTTTGGCAGGACTACAGATAAATTACAAGTAGCCATGCAAGGAAGTTATCGACCAACAAAATGGCTGAGATCATTAAAAGAAATAGATTTTATCAGGCTGAATATCTTTACAAATAAAGATATTGGTCTGGAAAAAATCGATAATGTAACCGTTTCCGGCAGAGAATTGGCTTTTATTGAATTGGCTGAATTAGTGCCAAAAAAGGTTAGTTATGAAGAGTTTTTTAAAACTTTAGAATTGGTTCCCAATCTACGCGGCAATATACTGCAACAATTACTGGAAAACTGTACTTCTAATAAAGCAAAAAAAATCTTTCTGGCTACATCCGAACAATTAAACTACCAATGGTATGCTAAATTAAATATAGCCCGTATAAAATTTGGTACCGGTATCCTGCAATTAGTAAAAGCTGGAGTTTATAACCCTAAATATAAAATCTATTTGGAGCAGATAAATGGCTAGTCAGTATTTTGATCAAGCCCAATTAATGTTAAATGTATTAACCTCTATGCCTTTTGATGGTTTTGCCTTGAAAGGCGGTAAACTCAATGCTGCGGTTGACCGTCAGCACCCCAGAGATATTTTTGATATGTATTTATACTGGCAGAAAAATAAAACGTTAAAAAATTTAATAGATTGTTTTGTGGCATATATTGCCCAGAACAAACGGCCTTTTTCGGAATTGTTGGAACCTAATGAACTGGATATTACCAGAATTTACGAAACTGATTTTGTCGGTATGACCGTAGGAAAAATCAGTCTGGATACCTTAGTGGGTTTTAGAAAAATGTTATTTGCCGAGATTAAAAAGGTTTTGAATGTAAAACACAAGGTATTCCTGCTTTCGTTTATGCAAAATAAACCAGATTGGTCTTTGTTGCCATTTTCCCATTTGCCAGCTATGCCGGCCATACAATGGAAATTACAAAATATTGCCAAAATGTCTGAGGTTAAAAATAAGGCGGAAATCCGAAAGTTGGAAATAATTTTTGATATGTAGTCAGTGAGTAAAAATATTCATGTTATTTATAAGTGAAAGCAAGATGTATGCCTAAAGATTTTACTTGGGGTCCTGGCCGGGAAAAAAGCACCGCGACGGGGCGCGGCACTTTTTTCCCGGCCACCCCTCAAGTATTTTATTCGGCATACATCTTAATCGCATTTTTAAAAAATGGTGTCGGACAACTTCCCCTATATCTAGTGCAGGTGTTGCACGTAACGACACCACGCTAAACTGGTGTCAGGAACGCAGCGTATCCAGCGCCTACTTTATATCTTATAATTCTTTCTGGTTAAAATATAAAATATATCATCCCTTATATTATTACCTAGTTTAAAAGTTTCTTTTGTCAATTCATAATAAATTGTCTTTTCTTTTATATCAGTTTTAACAAATCCTGCTTTTTCATACAACCGTTTATAACGGACATTTTTAATTTGTGTATTAATTATTATTTTTTCATATTCAAGAACATTTAATAAAAAATCTATCTTAGCCACCAGAATATCCTCCCCATACCATTGCGCCGCGAAGTTTTTTATATTTATTTCCAACTCTACAATTTTATTGCCCTTGTTTGTATATTTTATTTCTCCAGTGGGAACAAATGAATGGCTATAACCTGTAGCCTCTATCTTCCATATTCCTGTCATTTTATGCGCGTCTTCCAACATTTGATCTGGTATTTTTGTTTCTTTTGCCGGGATTCCATATATATACTTTAACAGTTGTATCACGTCATTAATTAATTCTTTGCTTGTAATTGGTATTTTTACCTCAATAAAAAACTGACTTTGCTCCCAAGGTTCAGCTTTTTTTATTATATTTTTTATATTATCATTTATATTCAACTTACATACTTCTTCTATATCTTTTTTTGCCATAATAATATTTATTTCAAGTCCAATATCCAATACAAAAAGCCAACTAGGGAAATTAGTGGTTTCCCATGATTTTACTATTTTAGCAATCCAGGATCCACGTTCTTTATGATAATACCATCCCAGTATTAAATATATATTATTTATTTGGTTTATTAAATATTTATACAATTCATATTCTTTTCCCAATATGTTTTCCATAATGATATTTACAGGTATTATGCTTGGGTCTGTTAAAACTTGATTTTCCATCATTCTTTGTCTCCTATATTAATTAAGAGTAATATTTTATTTTTCATAATAATACTCCTCAATTAGATTCTTGATAAAATCAGAATCGATAATACAATACATATCTATATCGTTAGGGCGTATGTCATAATTGATTCTCCTCACTGCTTTCTTCGTATTGTAGTCTAAATATCCTCTTAAAAGATTTATAAAAACTTCAAAAATCGCGTCATTTTCAAATTCGGTATACTCCACATATTTTATTGATAAGGCTAGTTCTTCTTCCTCATAAACAAGTATTTTTTTCAACATTTCATCAACAATTGATTGTATGTTATATTTTATGTTATATAATTTATTTACCCTAAGTTTTTCAATTTCATATATATCATTTAATTCGATATGATCACGCAAATTTTCCAGCTCATTTAAAACAATTTCTTTTAATTCTTCCAATTCCGCATCAGGAAGAAAATAGTTTCCGATTAACATCCCTGATTCAATATAGCCGGTTTTTTTCATCATTTCTTGTAAGACTTCTATAAATTTTGATTCTTCCGACGCCTCATTATCTTCTTCTTCGACATCAATTATAATATCACCATCAATTAATTTTCTAAATTCTTCCTGAACTTTTTCAGATTCCAAGATATTTAATTCATTGCAGATTTTTTCTACAGCGTCTTCATAATTAATTTTAGGCGGTTCTTTTATCACGCTTATTTCTTTAGACTTTTCTATAATAAAATTTCTAAGGGAACTGTATTTTTTTTTGCTATTTTTGATCGCCATATCCAGAATCATATTCTGCACAATTTCATTTTCCATTGCCACCAGTTTTATATACTTATCCCATCCTTCTTTTGAATATATCTGTAAATACAAAAGAACATTCTTCCAATAAGAAGAATAATTTAACAGTTTTTCAAGAGAACAAGCATTTTCACTATGTTGATAGAAGTCATAAATTTCGCTTTCCAATGTCTTATAATCAATTATACGATTACCTAAATCATAACTTGCATTACGTATAATATCAATCGCTTTTTCAATTAATATTTTCAATTGTTTTTGTAAAAAATTATAGATTTTTATATTATCTCTTTCAATTTCCTCAAAATTAACTGAACCATCCGAATTTATATATAAATATGTTAATGCAGTCAATATAAAGCTTTGTGAACAAAGAAAGTCTTCATCTTCTTCGTCAACAAACCAGTTATCCGAAATATAACAATATACGTTTCCTGTTGCGTTCAATATATCTTTTTTTGATAATTCAACAAAATACGCAAATGGACCTTTGCGATTGCCTCTTGTCGGTGCCCAATCAGCTACGGCTTCTCCCAATGCGCTGCCTAAATTTCCTTTATCATAAAAATTTGCCCGGAAAGCATCGTGCATCGGATTCATTTCACTGTCAGCCACATGATGACCCACTTCGTGCCAAAAGACTCCAGTTACCATGTCTAATTTAAATGTGTTTTTTATTCGTAGAAATTCAAAAATATTTTTTACGCCATAAAACTCCAATGTTTTACTTTTTAAACCTTCTCTTATCAAAGAATAAACATGCCTTAAAGCATATTTATTTTTATATTTCGATTTTTTATAAAAATTAATCCATTTGTTATATAAAATTATATCTATCGATTCCATGCGTATCAACATTGTGTTGTAAAATAATTTCCCGGCGCATGCAAGAGAAAACTGCGGAGTACGGAATTCATTTTTAATAATAAAAGCTCTGTCATCTCCAAGCTCCATTTTAGAAACTTCTCCAACTAAAAACTCTATCCCATAATCATTATTTAAATAAGCAAAAAAGTAAAAATCCATTTCCATTAAATAAAAAATTTGGTTCAAGTTATTAATATCGGAATGACAGTATTTTTTTCCAAATAATTCAAATTTAAAATTCCTTAAATAGTTTTGTAAATCGCCTATTTTATGATTACGTTTATCGCATTCGTCAATAATATTATTAAAATTGTCAATGTCAGACTGGGTAACATCACGTAATTTAATATTACATACAGCGCGGCAAAAACCAATTGTAATAGCGTCCTCGCCCATTAAACCCCAATTTTTTTTGTTCTTTTTCATTGCAAGATAAGTTATTTTTGCAAATTCTTCTGCCTGTCTGATAGTATACTTCTTAGCAAACTCAGAAATAAAATTATATTCTTCTTCTCTTTTTTTTGTATCATTAAATATTTTAGCAATTAAATTCTTTAAACGGCGTTTCTCAATTGGGAGCGTATTATCATGTAACGCCACGCCATATTTGTCGGCAATGATAAAATCTAAAGTCTGAAAATCATTCATTGAAAAATTACTATAATTTGATGATATTTCCTTCTTTTTATACATAATTATCTCCTTAATATTTTATAATCCTGGCTGTACCGTCATTTTCATCTTTTTTGTAAAAATATTCCTTTATGTTCTTAGTATCAAAAAGATCAGGTGGTGATAGCTTTAAATCATAATCATAAGGAAATACCGTATCTCGCCATTGCGTCCCTAAATCAAAACACGACTGTTCAAACAGAGTGAATTCTTCTTTTAAATTGTTTTCTGAACACGCCAATAATAATATTAGGACTATTAAATAAAAAACTCTTTTCATTACTTTCCTCCAATAATGATTTGATTATATAAATATATATTTTTTTCATAACACATCACTCCAATGTTTAATCACCATAAATAATCCTCGTACTGCATGGGAAAGCGTCCTTGCCTATTTTTGTTTTTTTAGAGACAACGGCGGTTTTAAGAGCATCGCAATTATCAAAAGCGAGATCTCCTATGGAATTTACGCTGTCGGGTATGGTTATATTCGTTAATCTATGACACCATGAGAACGCCATTTCCCCTATGGATATAACGCTTTTTGGCATAGTTATATCTGTAAGATTCACGCAATGATAAAATGCTAAATCTCCGATAGAAGTGACGCTTGAAGGAATTTTTATGTCCGTTAGGCGAGAACAACCGTAAAAAGCGCGGTCCCAGATAAAAGTAACGCCTTCAGATAAGGTCACATTTTGGAGACCGCTGCGGTAAAAAATTTGATTCCCAAAAGAAACAATGTTTGCCGGAATTTTTATGCCTACTAAATTTGTGCAACAAAAAAATGCCAAATCCCCAATGATTTTAATACTATCAGGTATAGTAATGTTAAGAAGGCTTTCACAATGTTCAAATGCGTTGTTTCCAATAGAAGTGACGCTGTTGGGAATGGTTATTCTCGTAAGATGTTTACAAAAGTTAAATGCATTATCCCCAATAGCTGTAACGCCGTCTGGAATAATTACTACATCTCTCGCCTTTTCTTTACATTTGATTACTACATTTCCCTCTATCAGAAGAACATCTTGCACCTGTTCAAAAGGCATTACGCAAGTTGTTAGAGGTAATTTAACTCGCACTACATTATTACCCATTTTTTCCTCAGTTGTTTTCATGATTCCCCCAAATACTAAAATCCTTTATTTTTATGTATGACACAGTTGCGCTATCTTAACCATTCGCCGCCACCTATAATTATTTTTGTCAGACACTCTTTTTTGGACACATCTAGTATTAGACACCGTTGCATTACCTATTGCGCACCAACCGAAAACCAATACTATCTGAAGAAACAATTGGCGGGGCTGACCCTCGAAAAGCGGAACGAGCTCCAATTTGAGAATAGTACCATGACCCACCACGAAACACACGCTTAGTGCCGGAAGCAACTCCTGTAGGGTTAGACTTCACATCAATAGAGTAATCATCGTACAAGTCATAACACCATTCCCATACGTTACCGTGCATATCGTATAGTCCCCATCTATTAGGTGATTTGCCTCCTACTTCATCAGTAGTACCATCCAAGTAATAAAGGAATTCAATTGTTAAACCATAACCATCTGAATCTGTTTCGCGAACAGTTCCCCATCCACTATCCCATGTATCACCTAAGTTATATGCAGTCACTGAACCTGCCCTACAAGCATATTCCCATTCTGCTTCCGTAGGTAATCGGTAGCCATTAGCATTTTTATTCCATTGCACTTCATCCCATGCAGTCATTTCTCCCCATTCAGAAGGCTCAGTTTTTCCGTTTATGCTATAAGCGGGAGTTAAACCTTCTCTCAAACTCAGTTTATTACAGAATACCAATGCGTCATACCATGATACTTGTTCTACCGGTCGTCGGTCTTTATTTTTACTCGAAGTCTTTCCATCCCAGACATTTTTATCTTGAAATGCACTCGGATTATTTTGCATTATAGCTTCATACTGCTTCTGCGTTACTTCATACTTCCCTATGTAAAAACCATTTGTAATCGTTATAGTATGTTGAGTTTCATTATTGCTACGGTCGGCCTCACTCTCGGGGCTACCCATTATAAAAATTCCGGGTTCTATCCATATCATTTCTACAAATACGTTTTGTGGATTTCCCCAATCATCTTTTTTACTGTCATACTGCTGGGCGTAAGATGGAATTATCACTGTAATTATTAAGGCAAACCATAAAATAATTTTTTTGTCTTTCATAAAATACTCCTTTTTCTAGTGTCAATACCACCCGTCGGGCATTCCTTTCATTTTGGGAATTACCGGAATTGGCACAATCCGGCGGGAATAATCTACGGCGCCTCCAGGATGATCGCCATCAACTCCGTTCATGGTAGTAAGCAGATAATATTTATAGCTTACATATGATGGCCCTAAGTCAAATCCTGTATCAGTATACGTCGGATCATCCCAGGTAACATCTAGGAATTTCCATGAACCTCCGGTATATACCAGATTCCACGCATGATTCATGCCTGAGCTTAATATGTACTGTGTCTCAATTCCAGTGGCCCGGAGCAGTGCTGCTGCGGCGTTTGAGTAACCATCGCATACAGCGAAATGATGACCTAAAGGCTCGTACTGCGGATCAAAGTGATACCTTGTTCCCAAAACACTCAGGGCATCTTGAGATTTTCGTACTCCATTTACAGAATCCATGTCATAAACTGTATTCTGCACAAGATAATCATGAATGATCTTGATTTTATCCGCTTCATTACTGACACCGTAGAGAATATCTGAAAGCAGGTTGGTAATTCTGAAATCATCGCTCTGTACCATTGATGACGGATAAAAAAACCGGGGATCGCCATTTACGCCCATATCAGTACAGGTATTGGTAACGATGAATGTCTGTTGACCTGCAACATTTATTCGATATTGTCCAGGTCCAAATCGCAGCCAAATTCTTATGCGAAAATTCCCCGATGGAAGAGGGTAATAGGTTCTTAAGTCAGAGTCACCATCTTTAAAAACAAAAACATCAAAATTACCGGAAAATCTTGATTCACCTTCCAGTGTAACAAAACCATCCGCACTGATGTTTCTTTCCGCCGGACTGGTAAAAGTTACATATCCAAGTACCGCACTCATTGTTCCTGAATCACCTTGATAACCATAATAAGTTTTTCCGGTAACAATATTGGTATAGGGTTTCCTTAAATAATCATAAGGATGAACGGTAATAATATCACTGCTTACGGTCTTCCCGCCCAATGAAGCGGTAACCGTGTAGGTTCCAGGTGTTGCCGGAGGGGTAAAAAGACCGGTACTGGAATTAACGCCGATACCATTGTATACAATCCCATTAATTCCGGATCGAACTGAACCGTCGGAACGCAGGGCTTTGGCAGTAAACTGTATCGAAAATCCCCCAACATAGGTATCCTTGGGGCCTTTGGGTTGCATATTAAGATAGGCCGTTACATCTGGTGAGAAGGATATATCAGCAAGCCATACCTTATTGGTACGTGTCGGATAATAAGAACCGCTGTCCTTTTCAAGAACCCATTTAATTTCGTGAGTACCGGCAGGGATAATTACCGTATCGGCATTCCATGATGCCCCTAATCCGTCATAAGAGGATTTTTGTGTACTGTCAATATAAAATTTGAAAAAGGTACTTACGGCACTGCCGCCGATGTCGGTTTTTACACTAAAGCTTAGTGCTGTAGGCTCTGTAAAATTAACTGTTCGAGAGAGAATTACCCGTCCGCCGTTATTCATAGGCGGGCTTGAGTTGAATTCAAGGATTGATTTTCCACCCTCAACAACAATTACCGGCGGCGAAGCGCCGATACCGGATGCGGTTGTGGACCATCCGTTAAAGTTGTTGCCGGAAAAATCCTGATTTGTAACACTGAAGTTATACGACATGGCCACGCTGTAAGCGCTTACCGCGCCGTTGTCCGCCCATACGCCAATGTAACAGTCATTTGTGCTTGCCGGATCAAAAACGATCACCCCATCCGCGCTGTTTGAAATGCTGTAGTATTCCCTGAAAGTACCGTCATTGTTAAATACAACTATATCCGGGTAGGAACCTTCAGCACTGAGGGTCAATTTGTACGAATATCCCCCCATCATGGTTATTCTCCAAAACCGCATTTCTCCCGGACGCAGGCTTCCCGAAACACTGTTGAATTTTTCCGGGGTGGTAAAAAACACCGCCTGCGCCGTTTTAAACGGATTTACCACCACTTCAGCCTGGTTGACACCCTGGGTAATAACTCTATTGTTCTGATCCAGCAGTTCAACTTTTAACGAACATGGATCATAAATTTTACATTCAAGCGCGGTAAATGTGCCGCTCCAAATACCGCCTGGCATATCAGCGGGAGCGTTCTCAACAGGAACAATGGAACCCGGATCAATTTCCAAAAGTTCTCCGTGCTGGACATAGTTATTTTGTTTATTGGCAATAGAAAGCCGTATTTTTGCAGTTTGAGGCGCGATGACGCGGCTTCCGTTCTGTTCAGACAGTTTCAAGTAATTGGGGATAAAAATTTTTATATTAGCGTCGCTTTTTGCCGTTTCTTGCGCTTGTTCTTTGCCAATGGAAATATCAGACGGTATCAAATTATTGAAACAAGAAGTTATTATAATCAGCGAACTAAGAATAATAGTAATTATTGTGTTTCTTTTCATAATTTTCCTCCTAATAAATAATAACAACTAAATCCCCCTCACCAGGTTGGGGGTTTACCGTAATTTTGAAAGTGGTAATCTTGTCTTCAAAGGAAACGTTGATGGTTTTTATTCCCACTGTATTCATATCAGGCGTACTCAAGGAGTAACCGATAACCGGTTCTAATGTGCCATCGCTGTATGCAGCTGTTACTACAAGCCCTGACGGATCAAATGTTTCATTCACGTAGTAAGTTGTTTTTATTGGGTTTTGGGTAACGGTAATTGATACAAGGGATACGTCAAGAGCAGAGGATACCGTAATGTTGAAAGTGGTAATTTTACCTTCAAAGGTAACGGTAACGGTTTTTATCCCAACTGTGTTCATATCGGGCGTACTCAAGGAATAACCGATAACCGGTTCTGACGAGCCGTCGCTGTAGGAAGCCATTACGACAATCCCTGACGGATTAAATGTTTCATTCACATAGTAGGTTGCTTTTGTTGGATTTTGGGTAACGGTTATTGATACGACATTAACGACAGGGTGTTTATTATTAGTACCATCATTTAATGACGGTTCTGATTGAGAACACGCTATCAAAGCCATGATAAGTGAGAAGATTTGTAAGAGTTTAATATATTTTTGTTTTATATTCATGGTAATACTCCTTTTAATTGCTTTTCTTCTTGTTTCATCATTAAATAAGTTTCCTCATCTGAAATATTTGAAATGGTTTTTTCTATAATTTTTCTAATTGTTACAGCACGCTCATTGGTCTTATATAAAATATCTGGTTCTCTTAAGAAATCATACCATTGTATTTTTAGTGTATCTGGATCAACAAATTCAAAAGGAAGCCATACTGTCCATTCGTCGAACGGGTTTGACCAAAGCCTTCTTCTAAATTTTCTGTTAACATCATCAATTTCTAACTCAAAAGTGAAAACATGAGGTTCTGTAGCAGCACTATCATTTTCTTTTAGCATACTGGACCATGTAAATTTGTTAGTCCCGTCAAAAGTTAACTTAAGGTCGTAGTATACATTAATTTTACTATATTCCCTACTTCCTGTAAATACACCATTAAGTCTCGTATCAACTAATGGTTTGACAATGCTTACATAATCTATAAGCACCCACTTGGCAAAAACAAATAAATCTTTTGAAATTTCTATTGTGGTGGTGAACTCGGCTCCTCGACCATTTTTCTCGAAGAACCAGCCGCCAAAAGTATAGTGGGCTCTTTGGGGCACTGGCAAATTTTTTATTGTTCCATTCTGGTTAGTAAAAACAACGATCGCGGTTTCGTTTCCATCAAGATGCCCGCCTTCTAGGTTGAATATGATAAATAAGGAATTGTTCGTCTCATTAATATCCAGTGTCAGATTTTCTGTAGTTATCACTACAACTCCAGCAAGTAATCCTTCTGCCTCATTCCAACCTTTCGCCGCTTCTACGTTAAAAGTGATAATGTATATCCCGACATCTAAAGGAAGTTCGGTGTTATCATTGGATTTGAGTGTTATTGCGCCAGTTGATTTACCTTCTTTAGCAATAACAGTAACAGTTTTTGGACTGCCATCATAGGTAAATGTTCCTGTTCCGTTGATGACAAAATCTTCCGCTACAGGAGTTTTATTGTCTTGGGCTATTATTACCGGTATTTTGTCATTACTAGTAGTTTCGTCATCGCAAGCCATTATAGAGCCCCCGAGTAATATTACCGCTAAAGCAATAATCCAGATTTTATTGTTTTTCATAAAAATTTCTCCCTCCCTGTTATTCAGGGATGTGATTAATTTGATTTCCGAAACACTTTATTTCGGACATTAATTTTTTATAAAAACATTTTCTACCTCCTTTTAAACATTTTCTTACACGTTAATGATTTCCTTCAAGAACTTATCAAGTGATTTTTTCAACATAAAAATACTTAAACTCCTTAAAGTGTTCACCAACAGAATAATGATTTATGTTAAAATAATGTTCACTTAACACGTGAAATTCACTATTATTTCCCTGTTTTGAGTTCAGCTAAAAATTGTCGAATATAATAGCGTCTGTCCAATGATATAGTCTGATAAGTACTTGACAAGAATGAAAGTATATTTTATTCTTTATTTAAATATAAGTTTGCTGAAATATTTTTATTAGTATTTAGGAGGGCTTTATGTTTGATTTTATCCGTCTTTTTTTTGATAAGGGCAATGATACTCGTAAACGGCCTCATGCTGTTGGTCTTAATAGCAAGAATATTTATTATATAGAAAATACTAACGCTTTTAAAAAATTCACCAGAGAAGTAGAAATAGATACTAAAATTGAATGTAAAGATGCCTGTAAAGAAAAAAAGGAAATAAAACAAGTTTGTGATGACGTGATCAAAATAATTAAGACAATACCAGTAAGACAAACTTGGTTATGGAAAATACGTGAATATGTAATAAAAGATTGTCCCAAGTTTAAAAATACTGATGGTAGAAATGCAGAAGTTAAATGGACGGATATATTTAATGAAGAACATGGAATTGAATCACAGCAAAACAGTGTTAATCTTGCAGAACATTACTCCAGCACTACAAAATTCACTATTTTTCGTTATGCTTTTGCTTCATTTCATTATCGTTATAAGCATAGGGAAGAAATATATGGTGATAGAGAAAATACGGAAAGTTTATCAAAAAAATTCAAGAAAGAATTAGAAGACGTGTTAAAGGTCGGCGGGTATTCACTTTATAACATAGGTAATTCAGATTCAGAGCAACAAATAATATTTGAACCTGAAGATATATTATGGGTTAGTTTATTAGAAAAAAATTTATACGATTATTATTACAAAAAAGACAATAAAAACAATGAAGAACTTAATTATTATGAAAAATGTTGTGTAATTATAAACGATGGAATTGAAGAGTATAATAATAATCATGAAGGTGAAGATAAAATAAAACCACTACGAACAAAAGCAGAAAGACCATGGAAGCCGGAGACGATAGAAAGAAAAAAAAGGGAAAAAGGAAAAAAAGAGGCAAATAAATAAATTCATGGAATTTAAAGAAGCTATCCAATTAAATCTTTTAGCTAATCGTTTATGTAAAACAATAAAGAAGAAACAATTTTCAAACATAAAACATTTATTTATTATAACAGAACCTAAGAATGGCTTGAATGCTGAGCCTATAGGTTTAAAGAATGGCAGTGCTTTAATTGCATTTAATAATTATACAATACATATTTGTACTAAAATTGCATTATTAATTGAAAAGTATATTCCAAAATGGTTAATAGAAGAGTTTGTTTTTGGCAATAAATCAGAACTTACTGATGAACCCATTGATCCTATGGAAAGTCTTTTTAAGATTAACGGTTTAATCAATATTGATGCCCATCGGAAATTTGAAGAATTATTTTTTGCATTTATAGGAGTTCCGGACGCTTCAAAACAACATACTCCGAAAATTACTAAAATTACTGAAATATTAAGAGACGCAATTGTTTTATTTATTATGGGGCACGAGTACATGCACTTAATCCTCAATCACTATGAATATGAAGGTAAATCAATAGAAGAAGTTTGGGGTAATTGGGATCATGAATTAATAGCGGATAGTTATGGCTATGAGCTTATGCGTGAAACTATGTCTCAAAAGTATTATAATGTAAATGATAAAGCGTTTTTTAATTTTGGTATTGAAATATTTATAAAATTTCAATCAATTCGTGACCTTCTGTTACAGATATTTCAAGAAGAAAAACCTGCTGCCTCTGGTGAAGACGAGGCAAATACTGAAAATGTATTTGAAAAAACTCATCCTGATCCTTTTTCACGAATTGTTAAGTTACGCGAGATGATATGGGAACAAGCAAATATTGAATCTGAAGAAAAAGACTCGGTGGTTCCTTTGTTCATTATGGAATTATCCAACGTGATTTTTGATATTTTTGAAAGAAGGATATCATTAAAAATACTACACTGGGCTTCCAAAATCGACAATGAAAATATGGAAAATAAAGAATATTTAAAAAAACTTTTTGAAAACTGTTTTTCGAATAATTTCTCAAGTGAAAATATTAAAGGCGAAAAAGAATGGGAATCCTGTGAATTTACAAATGCAATTTGTGAATTTGCTAAAGGGAATTCTGAGGAAAATTTCAAACGCGTTCTTGCCGTGTTATATGTCCATGAATATGAAAAACATGAATCACAGATGAAATTAATGATTGGCCAATTACAGGATTTCCGTGACGGTGTAAATTATCTTGAAAAAAACGATTATAATAAAGCGGTTGATTGCTTTGAAGACGCATTGAAGAATGATAATGGTAACAGTCTTGTAAATTACGCTTGGGGATACGCCTGTTCAAAAAGAGGTAAGGAGTATTTTGATAATGGAAAATATTCAGAGGCAATTGATGATTTTAATAATGATATTGAAAATAGTCCGGTAGCTGGAATAGAATCTTTTTATTACAGGAGTCTTGCTTTAAGTATGTTAGGCAGGAAAGAGGAGGCGCTTCAAGACATGGCTATTGTCAGAATCATATCACTTGCTCCTTCTTTGAAAAAACGAACCTATGAATGGTTAAAAGATTTATTAAAATTATCTATAAAATGAAAAATCAATAATTGGTTTCTCGTCTTTTTATTCCTTAATTACCCCTCTTTTAATCTTATTAACCATATAACTTTCAGTAATAAGAAATTTAAATATTACATCTTCAGGAAGAAACGATAGTTCTTTCTGTTCTATTCTATTTAATTTAAGTTTATAAATTAGTGTTGACTTTAATGAATTAAAGAAACGATAAAATGCTTGTTCTTCTGAATCTAAGGATTCATATTCGTAGATTTCTTTTACGGAAAGAGTATGTAAAAACTGAGATTCATTAATTTTTAAATATTTATTATATGCTTCTTCAAATTCATTTTCCAGAAAATCCAGACTTCTTGGCGTTGGGCAGAAATATTTCGGATCATCAAAAACATAGCGATATTTATTATACTCCTCTTTATCAAATCCATCGGATTCAAGGTTTGGCTCATAGTCAGGATTTATTGTTTTTGGTTCAATCTGCTTAATGAAATTATTCCAAGCCGAAGGATTATTTTTCTTAACATACCTAAAGAAAGCTGACCACTGCGCGGCTTGTTTAATTGTGTCAAATACAGCAGGATTAAGTCCTCTGACAAGTTTAGAGTCGTCAGCTTTAAGAGCATTGGTTAATCTATGGGCGTATTCATCTTTATCCGTATATACCTCACGTCGTCCTTCAGGTGCATCTTCATCATCTTCATAATCTATTAACTTGAGAAAGTGGTAATGGGGGGTACCATCGAATTCTATCCGGCCGTTCTTGATACTGAAAGTTACCCCTTCATCTGGGTCAGAAAATATATAACTGTTATATAGAGGTTCAATTAGTTGAAGAAGTATTTCTTTTTCCTCACTATAAATTAAATTCCTCCTAAACCTTGATTCAATGTCCTCTATTTGAGAATCTGCCGGACTACGCTCTTTCTCAGTTTGTATATCTGAAAATATCTTGTATATTTTACGGGCATGATCAGCGCTTGTTTCAGCCATCCTCTGACTGTAAGCGGGATTTGCCTCATCGTAATTATAACCTTTCAAAGGTTCTAAATTGGTTGTAATACCACGCAAGCCGGGATCAAGATAATTTTCATCTATAAAAAAAGAATCGATAAGATAAGCGTTGTAGCCAATAAGGGTATTTACTAGACTAGAATTATATCCTGCCCAATAAACGGTTTTCATTTCTGATATACTATCAATGGCTGTTCGAAGAATTTCGGATTCATCATCTAAATCAGGTCCTCCCAGCAACGTCATACCATTTATATATCCAGAATCAACATAACTCGCAATCGGCAGAATAATATAATCATATATATCCTTGACCTTTATTGTTTTCCACCCTATTTTAATTTGAAGGCGTGAACCATCCGGCTGCCGTTTGTCATATTTAAGTGTAATAGCTTTTTTATTGATATTTTTATTTTCAGGTTCCGCTGTTGCTATAAATAAAACCCCTCCTTCACCTTTTCCGGCGGCCCAATTTATTGTATCGACGATATTCATTAAATTATCAGCAGGTACTACCAGCCTGCGTACTATCTGTTTGCCGGTAAAACGAATTATTCCGGAAGCGGTAATATCGGAGAATACCTGCCCAAATATGAAGAGAAATAATAAAAGTACGCAAAAAACACGTTTTAAATAGTTCATAACATCTCCAGTTTCTTAAAAGTATAAACAATTATATATTGTTATTTTTCATGTGTCAAACTATTTCAAAAACCACATATGCGCGAATTTCACGTATTGCGTGAGCATTATTTAGGCATAAATAATTATGATTTTAGTGGACACTCTAATAAGTTTATTTACATAAATGGGCGGATAAAGGAGAAGAGGAGGAAATATTTTGAAAAAATCACTTAATAAGTTCTTCATTTGTAACCGGTCTTTTGAAATGATTAGTTAAGTATATATTTAAGGGCAGAAGTTGGAGATTTAATAATCTTCACTATGCGGATGTCCTGTGGGTTAAACCTGCAGAGACTATTAATTACCGTTAACCGTTAAACCGGTAAGGAGGTAAATGATGATGCGTAAGTTTAGTACCTGCTCGTATGGGTGGGCGAATTTCAAGACTGGAGGTGTTTTTATGAAACACGTCAAGAATTTGCCGAAATTGATAATCGGCACATGTTTGGTTATTGCGGGACTGATTTCTTGTCAAAACCCTGAAATCAGCCATCAAGACGTTTCAGATATTGCAAATCTTGCCGAATCTGGCGGCAAAGGTTCGATCAGTATCAATCTTGAAACAAGCGGCGAAACAGCAAGGACTATCAAACCTGAATTTAATTTCCAATATGGCGTAATACAACTCACTCCTTATCAATCTACACCCTTTGGATCCGTAACCGCAGAATTTTCAGGAACCTCTAAAGTTCTCGAAGCTTTTCCCGGTAAGTATAGGCTAGATGCTTACTTATATGCAGAAGCTAACGATTCATTACCAATAGCAAAAGGAAGTACGGAGGAGGTCATAATTGAGGCAGGAAAATCGACTGTCGCAACAGTTACACTCAGTTTAGTAGAACTAACTGCGGATTATACCGGATCTGGCACCTTCACATGGAAATCACCTGAAGAAGCTCTTATGGCCACAATAACTAATGCTAATATCACAGTAACCAAAGGTGACACAACAGTTAAGACCATAGATTTATTGTCCCCTCAAAGTAGCGGTGTTCAACTTCCAGTTGGGTATTACTTCATTAATGCTACATTCAAAAATAAATATGGTTGTATAGCCCAAGTTTTTGATGCCCTATGGATCTACAAAAACCATACTTCAAATTTTAATCTTTTTTCACTTACAGGGGCTGACTTCAATGGAAATCCTGGGATGATATCAATTAACTGGAAACTGGATCCTAGCCGTGAACCTCTTTTTAAAACTGATGTGAAAATTGTGGAAATGGGGGCGATAATAATTTGGGAAATAGAAAACCAAAATTACAAACAGGTCAATTTTTATTTAGACGGTACAATGGTTCAAAAAGGTGTATCAACCCTTTACACTTTAAAAACGTCAGGACTCACGCCAGGTTCTCATGAATTAGCTGTTGTTACTTATGGGCAGGATGGAATTCCAAGATCGACAAGTGTGCGATTTATCGTAAAGATGGGGCAGATTCTTGAGCAACAAACATTGTCTAATTTTGCAAAAACAATCATCATTAATGACCTTCCTGTCAAAATTCATAATAGTACATCGGACGTAAATGGAGACAACTATATTGTTGGCCACCAAAATGACACCGGTATTTTGATTAAGCTTGATAGAGAAAGTAATGTCGTCTGGTCCCGATTGCCTAACGGAACGACAGGACATTCTTACCTAAATGGAATAGCAATATATGATGGAAATTTATATGTTACAGGGAGTTATACAGGGTCGCTAAATTTTGGTAGTGGCACTATCACGGGCACAAGTTCAGTAGAAAATCCGTTGATCATGCGTTTTGATCGTGACGGTAATAATGTTTGGGCAAAAACAAGTCTTACAGGCACGTCTTACGGTTCATTTGGAGGCATCGCCGTAAACCACCACGGCGTCTTTGTTAGCGGGATGTTTTACTACACGCGTGATCTTGGTGACGGTGTATTAGTTAAAACTAACTCATGGGCAAACTTTGACTCACCATGGATCGTAAAATATTCTCATGACGGAAAGGCCTTGTGGGGCATCACATCAACGCAAAACAGATGCGCATCAGTCGGAGGGCTCGCGCTTAACGACGATACGCTGGTAGCAGCAGGTTATACCAACGGTTCAGGAAATAGCCCTTTCTCCTGGGGTAATTTACCGGCCTTGAATGCTACTGGGTACAACTTTAACGGTTGGTGTGCGGCGTTTGACCCAGTTACCGGTACAGTTAAATGGAACGTGTTGGCACCGGTCGGCGGTTCTTCAGGTCTGGGTGGAATTACTATATATGACGGGTATGTATATACTGTAGGTTATTATAATTCTTCAGTCTATGTACTGAATGAAGATGCCAATGATAGAGGTCTTCTTATCAAATATGATCTGAAAAACGGCAATGTAATTTGGAGCAAGATTGACGAATCGGTCAGGTCAAGGAACCATGACATAAAAGCCGATCAGTCAGGTATATATGTTGCAGGTTACAAGACAGTCAACGCGTTAAAGAGAGCTGTTTTCCAGAAATACAATTCAAGTGGTCTTAACCTCGTCACTAGAATAGCGAGTGGCACTACAGATTCGTGGTATGGGAATATTGCTATCGACAGCCAGTATGTTTATCTTACGGGGGTTCAAACAGGAACGGTCTCTTTCACTTATGACGATATTTCTGAACCAGTCAAGGGAAATTCCTCAGAGAATGGAATTTTTGTTCGATATAAAAAATAGCCAGAATCTTAAAACCGCCGTGCATATGTGCGACGGTTTTAATGTTCAAAAGCTGCACAAGAGCGGCAAAAATAATCAGTGTAATTTGCATTTTATATGTATACGAGTACAGTTTTGGAACAAAACGGTAACAAAGGAGATTATTACGGAAATAAAGGTACGCTTGGATTAATAGAAAAAAAAACTGAAATAGAAATATTACCTACTATGTCTCTTTTAATGAATTCAAGGCAAAACCGGATTCTCATGAAATTTTGAACAATAAAGGGCTTACCTTTGCCAGAGCAGGCGATTTTATTCAAGCCATCATCTATTATGAACTTGCTCTTGAAATAAAGCCTGATTTTTTCGGGACTTCATACTACCAGAGGCGTACAGTGTGGATCGCAATAATCCCACAGCCATCTAGCCCACGGCAGAATTTTACATATTCAAGCTTTATGTAAATAAAGTTTTATTTGTCATTTATTATTTTTTATTTGTTCTTTTTTATTTGTTCTTTTTTATTTATATTTATATTTATGGTTGAGTTCAGCTTCTAGCCACCCCAGCGCATAGTAATCAGCGCTCATCAATACCCTGTCCCTCATAGGGCAGGGTATTTTTATGCGAACTTTCCCAAAAAAATCTACCACGAACCACACGAACACCACGAACAACGACAAGATATGTCGTTGTTCGTGGTGGTTCGTGGTAAAATTCTTCCCCATCCCCTTGCAACCATTTGCAAATCTTGCTATCTTATGCCATATACAAGCATTTAATGCAATTTAAAGGAGTACTAAACAATGAGCATTGAAACCAACAGAATGCGTAACATCGGCATCAGCGCCCACATTGACTCAGGTAAAACCACCCTGTCTGAGCGCATTCTGTTCTACAGTAAGAAAATTCACGCCATTCACGAAGTCCGTGGCAAGGACGGCGTTGGCGCCACTATGGACCACATGGAACTTGAAAGGGAACGCGGCATTACAATCCAATCCGCCGCCACTCAGGTGACATGGAAAGACCACACCATAAATGTAATTGACACGCCAGGACACGTTGATTTTACCATAGAGGTTGAAAGATCCCTTCGCGTTTTAGACGGGGCGATTCTTGTTCTTTGCGCGGTTGGCGGAGTGCAATCGCAGTCAATCACCGTTGACCGCCAATTAAAACGCTACCATGTGCCGCGCATCGCGTTTGTAAACAAGTGCGACCGTACCGGCGCCAATCCATATAAAGTGCGTATGCAGTTACGCGAAAAGTTGGGGCTTAACGCGGTGATGATTCAAATCCCCATCGGGCTTGAAGATAAACTTGAAGGCGTTGTAGACCTTATCGCGATGAAGGCCGTCTACTTTGACGGTGAGCAAGGTGAGACAATCCGTCTTGCGGAAATTCCCGCCCACTTAAAAGCGGACGCTGAAAAACACCGCGAAGAACTTCTTGACGCTATTTCGATATTCTCCGATGATCTTGCGGAAAATATCATTGAGGGTAAAGAAATTCCAGAAGAGATGATTCACGCTGCAATCCGTAAAGGCACTCTCTTGGAAGAGTTTGTACCCGTTATGTGCGGTTCCGCTTACAAGTTCAAAGGGATTCAACCGCTGTTGGACGGGGTAACCCGCTATCTTCCCAATCCTGAAGAAGTAAAAAATTACGCGTTAGACCTCGATAAAAACGAAGAAAGCATTGAACTTAGCGCCGATGAAAAAAGCCCGACAGTCGCCCTCGGTTTTAAACTGGAAGACGGTCAATATGGTCAGCTAACGTATGTTAGAATTTATCAGGGCAAATTAAAAAAAGGCGACGAACTGCAAAACACGCGCGCCCGCAGAAAATTTAAAGTAGGCCGCCTTGTACGTATGCACGCGGACAGTATGGAAGACATTAACGAGGGCGCTCCCGGCGACATCGTTGCCCTGTTTGGAATTGAATGCGCGTCAGGTGACACTTTCTGCGGCGGCGGGCTTAACTACGCGATGACATCAATGTATGTTCCCGCACCCGTCATCTCTCTTGCGATTATGCCCAAAGACAAAAAAAGCGCCGACCAGATGGCTAAGGCCCTAAACCGTTTTACAAAAGAAGACCCCACCTTTCAAACTTATGTCGATCCCGAATCGAATCAGACGATTATTAAGGGCATGGGCGAGCTTCATCTTGAAGTGTACATTGAGCGTATGCGCAGGGAATACAAGTGCGAGCTTGATACCGGAATGCCACAGGTCGCTTACCGCGAAACAATTACGCAAAAAGCCGAATATAATTACACCCACAAAAAGCAAACGGGCGGCGCCGGCCAATTCGGGCGCGTGGCAGGTTACATGGAACCATTCTCCGAAGGCGATTACGATTTTGTAGATATGATCAAGGGCGGATCAATTCCCACTGAGTATGTGCCAAGCTGCGATAAAGGATTTAAAGAGGCGATTAAAAAAGGCAGTCTAATCGGCTTCCCAATCGTAAATATCCGCTGTGTTATAAACGACGGTCAAAGCCACCCGGTAGACTCATCGGACATCGCTTTCCAATCTGCGGCAATCGGCGCTTTCCGAGAAGCGTACAACAAAGCCCGACCATGCATTCTCGAACCAATCATGAAAGTTTCGGTAGAGGGGCCGACTGAGTTTCAAGGAAATATTTTCGGCTCAATCAATCAAAGGCGCGGCATGATTTTATCGTCCGTTGAAGACGGGCATTTTTCCCGCGTGGAAGCGGAAGTTCCGTTAAGTGAAATGTTCGGTTATTCCACGGCATTACGCTCTCTTACGCAGGGGAAGGCCGAGTTTACGATGGAATTTGAAAAATACTCAAAAGTCCCGC
>Ga0268262_10002168_pt1 | contig 23078 bp, 17 predicted proteins | sample TergutNc150P3_FD_190354 | JGI IMG/M metagenome (GOLD analysis project Ga0268262, IMG submission 190354) | Nasutitermes corniger P3 segment gut microbial community from laboratory colony in Florida, USA - Nc150 P3 (SPAdes) (version 2) | ecosystem: Host-associated > Arthropoda: Insects >...
CGTGCGCACCCTGCCGCTGGCTATCTGGGAATACCAGGGGCAATACTCGATAAACACCCCGTTGATCATGGCCCTGCTGGTCTTATCCTGCCTGCCGGTTATACTATTGTACATTTTCGGCCAGGACAAGCTGGTCAAAGGCATGATGGCGGGCGCGGTTAAGGGGTAGTATAGGGAGTAGGGAGTGGGGAGTAGGGAATAGGGAAGAGATTGCGAATGAAAGCAAAAACTTTCGAAAGGTGACAGTCACCTTCCGCTTTCATACGCAATCGAAAACTTTCGAAAGGTGACAGTCACCCTCTGATTTTTGTTGACAAGCGGTATTAGGGGGGGTATATTTCTAATATAGGTAAGAATTCCATATATAAGTATGAATTCTATAATTCTAATTTTTAAGGAGTATTTATGAAAACTACAAAAAAGCTCGTTTTCTTGTTACTTAGCGCACTGCTGGTATTCGGATTGTTATTGACAAGCTGCCCTGAGCCGGAGACGGTTGATACATCCGGGAGCAGTACAACCAGGCAGGTAGAGATAAAACTGTCTCCGAGCGGCAGTCGTTTTACCCTGACGGAATGGACCGCGGCCACCGACGCCCAAAAAACTTTAACCGTGACACTGACACAATCGAAGAGCGCTTCATACAAGTGGTACTCCAGAACTGACTCCAAGAGCGCCGGGACAGAAATCGCAGGCGCGACAGCAGCTTCCTATATACCCTCTATTTCGGCAGACGGGACCTACTACTACTATGTAGTCGTTACAGTAGAGGAAAAAGATCTTACAACCGGCACCGCGGTGATAGAAATTGCCTCTACGCCCGCGGCGGCGCCTACCCAATTTAAGATAGGAAGCGACCGCCTTAACTATGTGCGCGGCGTCGGCGGAACCGGATCATTTATGTTCAGGGCGGGCTCAGGCGACGCTAGCCCGGACGCGGACGTTAAATATGTTGACCTGCTCATGGGCACTCTTGGCGCCAACATCTTCCGTATTATGGTGCAGGATGACTACGAAAATTACATAACGAACACTATTCAGAGCAAAAACTCAAATGTGTTTTACCATGACGCCAAGAAAAATTTCTTTCCGGTCATCAAGAGGGTCAATCAATACGGCGGTTACGTGTTCGCCAATCCCTGGACCGCGCCGATAGACTTGAAAGCCAATGGTGAGCTCACCGGCGGCGAGCTCAGGTCAGGCGGTGCGGCCGCTGTGGGCTACGCGAATCATCTTCGCAACTTCCTTATATGGCTCAACGAAAACAAAGCCCCGATCTTTGCCATTGGCATACTGAACGAACCGGATTATGGCGGAAGCGCAGGCTATGAAGGAATGGGCTTGACCGGGCAGCAATCAAGAGACTGGTTCAAAACTGTGGGGCACTTTACCACACAAAAAGTGAAAAACCCCTCAGCGGCGGGCACTACCACTTCGATTTTTGATGATAATGCCATTATTCCCGGCTACGGCGGCGGAGGGCCTACCCACCATGTTCTGGTGATGAGCGGAGACTCTATGGGAGACATTGCGACTTATATGAATCCCCAGTTAAACGATGCAGTGTCGAATAGCAATATCGAACTGATGGGACGCCATTATTACGCCAGCGTAGCCAGGTACACTAGGGTCGTCGGCAACCCTCCCCACCATGCCACTCCCACTGCCTGGCTCAACAGGCCCCAGGGCTTCGGCCCCTCCAACACGGCTAATTATGAAGGCCCTCACGAAGCCATATCCTTGGCCATGTCTCCGCAGATGTACGCGCCGGGATCAACTGTTGGCAATATAAAACGGGAGGTTTGGCAGACCGAGCATGATTTTAACTTCGGCAGCTCGACAATCCCGCCTGGCAATAACGCGCAGACTTTCTGGAATTGCGTGTTTATCGCCTTACACGATATTGACTGGGCTTTGCGCGTCAACGGCGAAAGCGTCTATGACTGGTGGTATTCTTCCAGCTTCTCCGGCTTTGTTACAAGTTGGTCGCCCGCCGGGTTCCCGCCCCACACCATTACTCCGCGGGGAAAGGCCTTTGCCCACTATGCCCGCTATGTCAATGAGACCTGGTTCCTGCCCATAAAAAAGACAGCAGGAAATATTGAATTCAATGTTACAGGCTCCGACTCTTCACCCACTTTCAACGCGGGCAGCACAGACCCCAAGATAAGCGCGTATGAGGATGTAAACGGTAAATTTATAACCGTGGTCATGTATACCCCGTCCAACGCCGGCGGTGCTATCGGCCCCGGTATCGGCGGGGGAACACAAAAGCAAAGCGATGATCCTACGGACGGCAGCACCAATGTGGGCAGAATAGCGATTGAACTGCCTGACGGCTTTACCGCGACCGAAGCCACAGCCATAAGGTCTTATGGGCACGATGAAGCCGCCGATGAAAGCTGGGATACCGTGCCGGCAGGAAGCCCAAGGTACTGGATTGACGAGCCGGTATTCCTTTCCAAGAGCGGTGATAACTCCGTTGTCGAGGTTACCTTGCCCGGCGGGAATATCATCTCGATCATGATTAAGGGAACCTGGCCTGGCAGACAAACCGCGTCACCGGAAAGGAAGCGGCCGTATACTGTCAAATAACAAATAACAGGTAACAAAGGAAGAAAGAAGGAGATGTTTTGATATGAGAAGAATCGTCGTTGGTTTGTTTATTGCCCTTATGGCAGCGGGGGGATTGTTTGCCCAGGAAGTAACCTTGTCCGGCGAATTAAAAACCGGTTTTTATATTCAGCAGGAAACGATAGGGAATAATGATCCTGTAGCTTTGGGGGGGATGACAAACAACGACGGTGATTCCGGAGTCGGCCAGGGGCGGCTGCGCCTTGATTTCCATTCCGCGTATGGGAATATGGGGTTGAAGGTCCGCTTCCAGATAGAGCCGGGGACCATGGCTGAGGGGCCCTTTACGCCCACATGGGGCTTTGCTTACGCCTACGGTAATTTGTTTAATGACCAGTTAACCATAAGCGCGGGGCTTCTGGGCAATTCGCCCTGGGGCGCGGGCGGTCCCAGAGTACGCAGCGATCCTGAATCCCGTGAATATGTGTCGTATAGCGTACTGACCGGGGAACAATATACCGCGTTCGAAGGGCTTGTCGGTATACGCTTTGAATATAAACCCTCTTTTGTTCCGGGCCTTAATATAGGTTTTGTACTGAACCAGCCCGATCAGGTGGTGAAGTCCCTGGCGAAACAGGAATTCTTCGATATGCTGGGGGAATCGGTAATCGGCGCCGCCTACGAGAATGATTATTTTGCCGTCCGCGTCGGCTACCGCTTTGACAGTGAAGCGGACAAGTATAGCAATGAAGTGAATGAGGGAAGCCGCCTGACATACCGCGTGGAGGAACGGATTCTGGACAAAACAATGGAGGGTATGCGGATATGGCTGAACGGCATCTATTACGGCATAGGAGGCGGGCAGCAGGAAATTGAGTCATGGGATGTCGGGACTTCAAGCATTATCACGAAAAAAACAGGCGCGGGAGAATATTTTATCAACTGGCTGTACTGGCTGTGGGATACTGATAATTTTATTGCCAAATGTGACGTGGGACTGGGCATGTATAAAGCGTATAACAATGATAAATTACAGCCTATTGAGAGGGAGGAATACCAGAGCCTGGAAATTTTACCGGGGTTTTATTTCAAACTTTTTGACAACCTGCTCCAGGCCGGTGTTGGCCTTGGTTTTGGCATGGAATTCGGCGAAGGCAAGACCTATAAAAATTCCCCCTATCAGTATATCTCCGTTGAGCCGCAGATAAAGCTTAATATAGGAAGCAGGGCCTTTATCGCCATTGTCTACAATTTTACCGATAAATACGCGTGGTTCGATGAAGCCGAAAAGGACCGGCGCGGGGAAAAATCCGCAAAACATTCTTTAAACATCCGCGCGGTGTACACGTTCTAACACAGGAGAAACCGCATGAAAAAGTTATTTGCCATATTTTTCACGGGAATCCTCCTTACGGCCGGTTCCGCTTTCGCGCTGGACGACATAATACAGCTATCCGGCGAAATCAAAACAGGATTATTCCTGGAGCAGAGGGAACTGCGCGGAGAATCACTTTCCAACACAGGCATACTCAACAATGACGGCGATTCAGGCGAGGAAGGAAACCGGATCCGGTTTGGCGTTGCCCTGAATACGAAAGGCATAGGGGTACGGACCCGGTTTAGCCAGGATAATTTTAAATACAGGACTAATGGTATAACCGATACCAGAATCACAAAAATCAAAGTGGATTTCGCGTATATTTACGGCAATTTATTTAACAGCCAGTTAAAAATTTCAGCCGGGCTCCTGGGGGAATCGCCCTGGAACACAGGGGGTCCGGAGTTGGGCAAGGAACTGGAGTTTACCGGACTCGCGCCTGTAACAGGCATACGCTTTGAATGGAAGCCCACTTTTTCACCCCATATACGCGGCCTGAACCTGGGCTTTGTACTGAACCGCGCGGATGAGGGAAAGCCCGTGGGCGCTGAAGAAGCGTTCGGGGATCTCTTTATGGAGTCAATACTGGGTATTGCCTGGGAGCATAAGTATTTTGCCTTTCGCTTTGCCTACCGTTTTGACCGCGGTCTTGACAGCCCCGCGGCGTCCACAACCGGAGAAAAGCTGGTGTACCGCGTTGAAGAGCGCCTCCTGTGGAGGCTGGTGCCGGGTATGTCAATAGCGGCAAACGGGTTCTATCAGGGCATTAACGCGGGGGGTAACAGAGCCAGGTCAGATCCCGGTTATGGTCAAAACTGGCTTTATATTGACTATGCCCCCGAATATTTCTCAACAGGCCTTAATATCGGATACAGGGATGAATTTGAATATAATATACAGAAACTGGAGTTCAGGCCGTATTTTTATTACAACATTATCAGCAATCATCTTATCGCGGGTCTGATGGGGGGCATGGAAATAGGTTATAACGGCGGCAAATCTTTTGAGGACACTTTCTACAATTTCTGGTTTATTGAGCCGCAGGTAAAGGCTATCATCAACAACAACTTCTACATTGCCCTGGTCTACCGGTTCCAATCGGGCGCCTATGGTAATGAAAAAAGTTACAAAGATCAGGCCACCAACTGGGTAAATTTACGCTTGAGCTTTGAGTTCTAGCGGTTAGTTAGCAGGGAGCAAAGTTAAGAGGCTTAGCTTCTTCCGCCGCTCCTTGCTACCTGCTACCTTTCTTCACCTTTTTTTCATTTTCTTTTTTATTTAATAACTGCTGTAATATACTATTTATATTATCCTTTGTTATTATATTTGGATGTTTTTCACTAAATGTATCTAATACTTTTTTTGCTTCTTTTTCTTCATTTTTTATTTCCTTAAATAATTTATTATAATCATCTGATTTTTTTATTCTTTCCAAAATATTTTTTGATTCTTTTGGCATTTTTTCATTATTACCGTAAAGTTTATTTATTGCATTATCTACTTTTTCAAAAGAAATAGGCTCTTTTTTTCTTTCATGCTCCAAAAATATTCCTATTATATCTGACATATCATGTTTATATTTTCTACCAGCCATTAATTTCATTGCAACAAGATATTCAGATGTAACTGTTCTTACATTAACAATATTAGAAAATATTTTATATGGGACTGATACTTCTCTTAATTTCGAAGAATAAGAATTAGCTTTCTTAAAATCAGCATTAAGCCAATCCGGCGGAAGGTTAAATTTATCGCTTATTATATTAATAGCGTCTTTTACAACAGAAGATGATAAAATAATTGCGTCTATATCTCCTGTTGATTTTCTGAAATTATAATTGGTTAAAATTGAAGCCCCGCCTACCATTATAATTTCAGCAGGCATTTTATCTCCATTCAATTTTTTAAATACTTTAGCAAATTCTTTTAAGTAAGTGTCTATATTTTCTTTTGTTATAATATTTTTATCATCAACAGACATTGCGAATATCACTTTCAATAATATTATATTTTTTAAATTCAGGTATTGCTTCTTTTAATGCTTGATTTTTAGGATCGTCAGAATTTAATATCATAGATAAGGCGAGTATGCCGGAAGGATATATTATCTTATCCAATGTGTATTTACGTATATAATCATATTCAACCGCCAGAGGAATATTATTTAAACGAGATAAATAATCAACCATAGCCAGGAGATAAAAACATTCGAGATATTTTTTTTTCTTGTAATACATACGTATCTCATCAGAGGATAATATATGTATTAAGAAATCTATATCACCCATTCTTTTGACAGCGTGGCAAATATTACTTTTAAAAAGTTCAAATTCCATACTATCAATATTATACTATTTTTTAATTATAAATCCAAGCCTTTAATTATGAGAAAACCCTAAAAAATAACTCAAATATGACAAAATAGCCATATATGTCATCAAAAAGTGACTGTCACTTTTCGTAATTTTTCGCTTTCACTCGCAAGTAAAAACTTTCGAAAAGTGACAGTCACCTAGCGCCTTAGGGGTACATTCGTGTGCGGAATACTGTTTCTTTGTCTTGCTTTACATAGATTGTTTGGCCGCCATCGCTGAATAACAAAGGATCCTTGGGATCCATGACTTCGAGCTTTTTGCTGCCATCGTTATTCTCCAGCCTGATGTCCTTGATAATGTATGTCCGCGAGTCAGAGCCGCCGCCGGCGGCGATTATTCCTAAGCCTAAAAGCTGTATGCCTGTCGCCTCGGTAAAGAAGGTCTTGCCGCTGCCATCGGTTCCGCTGTGATATTTTGCGTCCATTACACTAGGAGAAATGTCAAGCGTAATTTCTTCCCAGTCTGAACCCTCGTTTAGGGTAATGCTGTCGGTATAAGTGCCTTTAGTGGTAACTAAAAGCCCATCGACAGCATTCTGCATATTGGGACCGCTGGCGGCAGTTACGGCGGTTTCAAGGCCGCCGGACGCGAAGCCTGTCGCGGCATAGGGGCCCCATACCCTGAAGCGTCCTTTTACCGTATTAGTGCCGGGGTTAATTTTAACTATAAGCTTGGTATAGTCGCCGAGCTTTCCATTGACCGGGATATTAAATCCGTAAACAGGTACGGATGTTCCGTTAGTCGTAACCTGCTCCATCCATCCCTGGGGCTCTGTTGTCGACCAGCGCGCCAGTAAGGTTATGCTGCCTTCAATCGGGGTAGTCGCGGTGTACATCGTGCCGCCATTGTCAAACCAGCCCAGGAAAAAATTCGGATCGTTAGTCGGGGCGGTGGGCCATTTCCCGGCGGTTACGCCGGGACTTTTCACATTGCCATCCCCTCCCATTACGCCGGTAACAACCTTGTCGGCGGGCTTGCCGGTATAATTATAATCAAATGTAACCGTATACCGGGGCAGTTTATAGAAGGTAATGGAGTTGATGATCATTTTATCAACAACAACGGTAGAGGGAACATGAATTCTGAAACCTTTGTTTGTCCCTGTCCCCGCGCCCGAGACTTCAAGGACTATCTTCTGCCCGTCAGGATTGCTCAGCCAGGGCATTTTATTTCCTGTTGAGCCGCCGAAATCGGTGACGCTCGACTTATAGGTCTTCATCTGAATACCGGTACCGCTGCCGCTTTCGCCACTTAGTATTTTGGTCAATATAATAAAGTAGTCGTAATCGTTGGCGTTCTCTCCCTTTACGTCTGTGGGGAACAGATAGTCAAGACCGCCGCCGCCTGTAAGTTTAAATGTGCCGTCTTCCTCATTATATGCGACGCTGCCGCTAATTTCAAACGCCTTGGCGGGTATATTATGGACAATTTTTCCGTCAACAAATTTCGCTTTTCCGTCGTCCCACTGGGCGTATACCTTTATGCTGGCTCTAACCACGGCGTTATTGACAAACGGCGCGCCTGAACCATCCTCTTCTCTGTTATAACCCAAAAAAGTGTAGCCCGCCTTTGTCGGGGGAATTTCAGGCAATTTGACCGCCGTCCCCGGAGCGACCTTTCTCGTAGCTGGTTCCGGATCCGTGTCTCCGCCGTTGCTGTCAAACGTAACAATAACGCTGTTGTCTTTTTCTTCAGGCTCAGAGCAGCCAATTACAGTTAACGCTATGGCAGCTAACGCTATCATCGCCATGTACAAAAATCTTTTCATAATTTCCTCCTAATTCCTTATTCAAACTTCCATGTATCAAATTCAAAGCCGTTTTTGTGGTGGCTTTCCAGCAGGTTGGCGGCGGTTATCGGTTTTGAACCGAGGCTGCTGTAAAACACAAAAACCAGATCGTGTACGCCGGTGACGGGGCTGTTCAAATCGGCTGTTACCACGGCGTACTTGCCTGCTTCTTCGGGTTTGGCTTTGATTTGGACGCGGCCTATCACTTCGCCGCCTTTAATGCGGGCTTTGTTGACCGCGTTAAGAACGCCGTTATCCGCGGTTATGCCGTCGCCTTCGGGGTCAACGCGTATTTCAATCGCGCCAACGTAATCATCGGGCGCGTCGGGCGTGCGTACCCTGAAGCTGACCTTCTTCGCGCCGGCGCCGAAATCAACGTTGTACAGGGCGAGCCAGTCGCCTGTGTCAATGCTTGTTACTACCATTCCGTTGCTCGCGCCCGCTTCCGGCCTTGTGAAAAGGCCGCCCATAATGCCTATGGTTTCCGCCTCGTTCCTGGCGTATGGGTTAAAGCTGTCTGTCTGATCAACGCCTTTTTTGGTCATGGTTATTGTGTTAATACTCCTGTCCGCGTTAAGCGTCACCTTGTCTATTTGTGTGCTGCGGTATCTGCCCAGGCCCAAAGCGCGGGCCACGTTGGAGGCGTGGTACGCGATGTAAACCTCGTTCTTAAACTGGAAAATACAATGATGGTTGTTTTGGTCCTGCGTGTTGAACTGGGCCTGAGGCGAACGCATAATTCCCTTTGGACTGGTGTAATCGCCAAGAGGATCCCAGCTTGTCATATAGGCGATCTGGGAACTTTGCAGGCTGTACGGGTTAGTCGCCCCATTGGTGCAGTACGAGTAATAATACAAATTTTTGATTTTCACAATTTCATTATCTTCAAATATGCAGGGCACTGACCACTTTTCCGGATCGCCGGCAAGGCTTATCATGTCCGCGCCAAGCCGGACGCGCCGGGCGTTTCCGGGATCAAGCCCGCCGTCATCGCCGCCGCCAAAGAACATATAGGCGCTGCCGTCGTCGTCCACCATAACGCCGGGATCAAAAAGCCAGGTAACATCGTCACAGTTGGGGGTGTCGCGGTCAATCAGATGTTTCTTCAGGGGGGATGTCCAGGGGCCAGTCGGGCTGTCCGCGCTGATTACGCCTATGCCGTTCCCGCTGTCGGCAAAGTAAATAAAAAATTTATCCTTGCCGTTAATTTTTTTCCAGACCGCGGAGGGGGCCCAGGAGCGGGTTTCAAAAGGCGTTACCGGCGGCGGCATGGGGAGGTAGAGCGGGTTTGTCCATTGGGGAACATTGCCGACATTTATAAGGCCGTGATCCGTCCAGTTTGCCAAATCCGCCGAAGACACGACGCGGATGCCGTGTATTCCAGCGTTGTAACCAACATCATTATCAACCGCGCCATTGGTATAACCCAGGCTGTCGTTGCTGGCGTATATATAGGCTCTGTCTTTATACACCATTACCGTGGGGTCGGCGCCGAAGCCCTGGGTTATGATCGCGTTACGGTGCCCCCATATTTTCAAGGAATCCGACAGGTTAACCGGCAAGTTGTCTGTAAACAGAGCCTCAAGAACTTCTTTTGAAGGCTGTTCCTCCAATCTGGACGCCTCCGGGTCCGGAGGCGAAGCGCCCCCGCCGTCAGGAGGGCAGCTCATAGCAAATAACGCTAGCGTTATAACCGCTAAAAAGAAAAATTTCTTCATTGTACCTCCAGAAGTGACTGTCACCTTTCGTAACTTTTCACTTTCATACGAAAGCAAAATCTTTCGAAAGGTGACAGTCACCTTTTTTAGAGCGTAAACACCGTCCGTAAATTCAGCCGTTGCGTCTGCTTGTCCCTGTCCTTGGAAATCGGCTGGTTCTCAAACTGATACCATAAGGCGACGTAGGTGCCGGGGGCGAAGGTCGCCCTAATCTGAGGCTCGATGTTCCATAGCTTGTAGGGTACGTCCTTGACCGATTCGTCTCCGGGGGTTATTTGGAAATTGAAAGCCGCGCCCACGCTTAGCCAGGATAAAATGTTGTAAGTAAAACTTATCCTGGTACGGAAATCGTCGAATTTTACCATCTTATGATAGCCAAGGCGCAGTTGGAGGTTGAATTGTTCCGGCGCCCATTGGGCGTAAAACCAGTTATAATATGCCCTATTGACTTTGTCCTTGTCTTCTTTTTCCGTGCCTATGCCCGTCCACCAGCCGTTCACCCATAACTGCAGGCCGTCGACATAATTTTTAAGGACCCTTTCTTCCAGCCTGTACATCATTGACATTCCGTCCTGCACGGTCCAAACATCCGTTTCCCCGTCCAGCCGGTAAGAGAAGCGCCCGTGGAAATAGTCGTGGGTATACGATATGCCGAATACCGTTTCCTTTAACATGTCAACCAGGGTTTCTTTTTCTTTAAAGTATCTCTCCTTATTCCATTGGTTCAGGACAAAACCAACGTTCAGGCCGGGCACAATTTGGGGTTTTACTTCAAACCTTATACCCACCTGGTCGTCCAGCTCCTGCCAGATGTCGGGGCCGCCCGCCGACCAGGGGGACTCGCCGAGTTTGCCCGCGACTACCTTCAGTTGTTCTTTAAAAAAATTGACGTAGCCAAAGGCAAAGGCCCACACGTTAGGCGCTCCTTGAGTCCAGGCCGTCTGCTCAAAGCGGACTTTCACGCCTACGTTGTCATTTGTTATTTGCATGTTCATCCTGAAACGCCCTTCGTTAGGGCCGGCATCGTCATTGTTATGCATTTTGGCAAATTCCTCGCCATCACTGCCCGGAGCTTCCCATTTTTCCCAATACAGACCTGTTTTCACCTCGCTTGAAACCTGCAGTTCCGTTTGCGAGTACACAAAGCCCGAGGCGCAAAGCATTATAAGAACGGTTGTAAAAATTTTTTTCAGCATGTAGCACTCCCTTATTTAGAAAACTTTATCGACACTATGCTGTTGGCGGGCAGGTTGAAGTCGGCGGTTTTTCCGTCAGCATTTAGAACGATAATGTGGGGCGCGTGCCTATTGCCGGTACTGTCCGAAATAATCGCGTGGGCGAATTTTGCCGCGCCGAAATCGTCGGGAAGGCTTACCCTGATGTCCTGTCCCTGCGCTCCTGAGGAAGTGCGCTTATCGTATATTACCAGGCTAATCGAATCTTCATCCACCTCTACCTGGTTTTCCCAATATCCTGAGCGGGCCGAAACCGGTTTTCTGCGGAACGCGGAAGCTTTTACAAAAACAGTTGGAGGAGCGGCATTAGCGCCGCTGGGAGGGTAGCCGGTTTGAGCGTTATTATCGCTTGTGTTGCCGCCGCCGGGGTGGTTGTTAACTGTAGCCGGTATACGTATCGTGTCTGTGGCGTATTTGGCGTAGTGGGACATTGCGTAACCCCGGGGCGTTACTTCGTTGTTAATGGTTCCGAACGAGTTGTCGCCGATAAAGCCGTAAAAGCGTTTCAAATACCACCAGACAAAGGCGTTGACGCTGTCACATCTGATGTCGTTGTCAATCGCGTCCACGAAAACCCATATAAAATCCCAGGTGGAATCCTGGTCATAATTCCCCTCGCCGGAGTTAATGTTCCATTCGGTCATCCAGACTTCTTTTCTGTTGAGATCGTTATCAGCCTGTACCATGGTGTAGGAATTATTGTGATTCCCGTAGGTATGGAAAGAATAAATGTCAATTGCCGCGTGCGCCGTGGGATCATTCCTCGCCGCGTTGTTCCAGGTGACGGCCTGATGAGGCTCGCCGCTCATGATCTTTACGGATTCAAGCTTTTTTCCTCCGCCGAATCCCGGCACATTGGCAGTGAACTTGCCTACTCTGTCGTTTTTGAAGAAATTCCTCTGCTGCTCCGAAGTCCACTCGCAGCCTGCGTAGGAGGCGGGGAATGAAGGTTCGTTCTGAATGGAGAGCGTGTAAATCGGGGCTCCGTTGTTTTCCATTTCCCCGGCGTAAGAGGCAAGGTATCTTGCATAGGCCGGGTAATAGTTGTCCAGCAGGTACGAAGGGGCGGTTCCGTTTACAACCCCGTTAATTTTCCACTCGGGGAGGGGGGTCCAGGGGCTTGCCAGAACATAACCACCGAATTTGTTCACCATTTTAACGGCCTGAAGGTAGGTTCTCTGGTTGTTCATCTGGGGTTCCACCTGGCCTCTTATCACATCACTCAGGGGATTGGGCCATATCATAATGCGGAGTATTTTTAAGCCAAGGCCGTAATCCGGGTTGAACATGGTGTCTATATCCTCCAGTTCCATATACCGCGCGGGCGCGCCGATTGCAAAAGCGTTGGACATACCGCCAAAACCGCGGACGTACTGCTTGTTTTCGCTGGTAATGGTAACGGTGACTACCGGGGCGTCTGGGGCCGAAGCAAGAACCCTGATACGCGCTGGATTACTGGTTTGAGTCTGGGTCTTTCCGCCCGTTGTTCTGGTGACGACCGCGTAGTAAAAACTTCCGTCAGTTTCAATGTCCGCCGCGTCCGGAGTATAAGCCGCGTTTGTCGCTGAAGCTATGGCGCTGCCGCCTGAATTGGTGAATGTTTCCGCTTTATACCACTGATACGCAAAACTGCCCCCGGCGGACTGGTTAACGTCCACATTCAGCGGCTGTATTGCGGCGGAGCCAACATAATCGGCGCTGGTCGGGTGCGCGCTAATCCAGTTAAACGACATGGGTTGATTAGTCGTTGGAAAGTTTTCTCCTTCTTCCGGTGTCGGTTCTCCTTCGCAGGCGGTAAAGAGCAAAGCCGCGGCTAACAAAGCCATTAACACAAACAGAAATTTTTTCATACTCGATCTCCTTAAATAAAATTTGTTTTGAGACTGAAACTCAGCCCTCTTTCTTAAAACGCCATGCCAAACCTCAGGTTCATGGTTTGAAACCTCTCGATTGGCGGATTGGGAATATTATTAGGCTGCGGTTGTTTGTATATCTGCTTGAACTCATACTCAAAAACGGCATACGCGTTGACAATACCGGGAAAGTTAACCTGTAACTTCGGCGTAATCCTCATCTCGGTGTAGGGGGCGTCTTTGTTGATTCTGTTATCGCCGAAATCGTTGGCCAAATAGAAGGACGCGCCAACTTGAATAAGTTTGTCAAAAAAATTATGATAATAACTTGGCTTTACATGCAGGATGCTTGTTGCCGAAACCACGTCATAGCCAAGGCGTATCTGCGCGGTTCCCCATTCCGGCGCGTATTCCGCGAAGAACCAGTTCTCAAACCTTAAATAAATATCATCCGCGCCGACTCCCTGGTATACGCCGAGAGCCCAAATCTTGAAGTCGGGCAGGTAATTTTTTAAGACGCGCTCTTCCAGGCGGTAGATAAGGTCGTCGCCTTCTTTAGCGCCGCCGCTCTGGTTGCCGCTTCCCGGGCGCTGGTCAATTTCGCTGTCCAGGCGGTACTCGAAATGCACCAAAAAATACTCATGCTCGTAGGCGATGCCGAATACCGTTTCCTGCAGGAGGTCCAGAAGGGTTACGTCCCTGTTTATGCCCCTGTCCGTGCTGCCGTTATACCAGTTAAGAACAAAGCCGACGTTCAAGCCGGGCGCGAAAAGAGGTTTATACTCAAAGCGCACGCCGCCGCCGCCCGATCCGTCGGATACGGATTCCAGTTCTTTATATTTTTCCGGGCCGCCCGTGCCCCAGGGGGACGCGCCGAGTTTGCCCAGCGACATGGTGAACTGATCCTGAAAAGCGTTGATATAGCCAAAGAGGTAGGGCCAGTCGGGGCTCTTCCTTTCAATCTGCCAGTTGTCCCATTGAATGCGCCCCTTAATGCCGACGTTGTTTATGGCATAGCCAAAATTCATCCGTATGCGCCCATGTCCGGTGCCGGCGTCGTCGTTCAAACTGCGGAGCGACATTTTTGTCTCAGCGGGCTGTCCGATTCTCTCGTTTTTCTCCCAAAGGAACCCGGTTCTGACAAATCCGTCAAAAGTGAACTGCCCAAGGTCCTGCGCGTTAGCTGTCATCACGGCGAATATAAACACAAGCGAAGCTGTTATTCTCTTCATGCCTTACTCCCTATCTTGTGAACTTCACCGACAATATCTGTCCGGCGGGGAGATTTACATAGGCTCCGGCACCGTTGTTTATCAACAGGGTGTCCTCGTCGGCCTGGCCGTATGAACCGTCTTTTGTCCGCATGGCTTCCACTTTTGAGGCGGTAAATCCGGCGGGAAAATCTATCCTGATGCTGCCCATGTTCCTGCCCTTATCGCCGTTCTCGTCGGTCGGGGTAAACATTACCAGCGATAATGAATTCCCGTCTTCGGTAATAAACGCCGAAGCCCTTACCGCGGTGCTTACCATGTCGTACGAAGTGTTGTTGAAGTCGCTTCCCTGGGTCAGCGCGGCGCCGCCGGCGTCGGTTCCGGTAAAATTAACATCAAGCGGCCAGGTCTCGTTTGCGTATTTGGCGTAATGCGATAATGCCCAGCCGCGTGGGAGGATCGCACCCATAACCGTACCGTATTGGCCGTCTCCAATCTGGCTGTAAAAACGGACGCCGTACCACCAGATAAAGGCGTTCTCCTTGTTCAGGCGGATTACCACGTCAACGGTATTTATGAATCTCCACATATAGTTATAGGTGGAATCCAGGGGATACGTCGCCTCGTTATCGCTGTTGACGTTAAATTCCGTCATCCAGACTTCTTTGCCCTGCGCCTGCGCCTCCGCGGAAACCGTCACCCGCACGCTGCCGTAAATATGGCGCGCGTACAGATCGATGTATTTGGATGCGTCCGGATCGTTCAGGCCGAATCTGCTGTCCGTCGGGGAATTCGCCGATTCGCCGAACATGGTTTTAACATAGGGCGTTTCCTTGCCGCCGCCCCAGCCTTTAACGCCGTCTGTGAAGCGGCCTACCAATTTGAAGAAATCGCGCATTTCCGGGCCAAGCCATTCGCAGCCGTCATAGTCGGCTTTAAAGTTGGGCTCATTCTGAATGGAAACCGCGTAAATGGGCGCGCCGTTATCTGACATTACCTGGCAGTATTCCTTGAGGTAGTTGGCGTAATCCCTCCAGTAGTCTTTTATCAATTTAGCGTCATCGCCCGCGCCGCCGCCGTTTACGCTGTTATTTGTTTTCCATACCGCGGGAGGTGACCAGGGGCTGCCGAGCACATAACCGCCATATTTGTTAACAAGTTTAACAATCTCGTAATAATGCCTCCGGTCCTTCTCGCCCGAAAGCTCGTTATTCAAAGCCTTTTTCATGATGACACGCATATCTGTCGATCCGCCGTCCGCGTCCACGGGAACCATGACCCTAAGCATGTTGTAGCCGAGCCTTTTGGGGTTAAACATTGTTTCATAATCCGACACCCTGTCCTGCGGAGCGTTGCCCCAGAACGGGGCCATTACCCCGAAGCCCCTAACATATTGGTTTTTCGTTGAGCTTACCGTAATCGTTGATTTGGACTCCACCGCTTTAACGCCGGCCGGGGAACTGGTTACGGAATTCGATTTATCGCCTGATTTGGAAGGATCGTTATTTGTAATTACGACATAGAAATAATAGAAAGTATCTTTCTCCGCGATTGCCGGCGTATACGCCGCCAGAGTCGCGCCCTGTATCTGTGTTCCCCCTTCGTTGGTAAAACCGCTTGAAGAGTACCATTGATACGATAATGTTCCCGAGCTTAAGGGCGCGGTTGTTACGGTAAGCGGCATTGCCCCCGAGACGGGCCAGGGATAGCCTATGGCCGCCTGCAAGTCGCTTGTAATTACCGGAAACTCCGCGTCGTTCTGGCCGCTGACAGTAACCCTGACAAGATCGCTCTTTACCGAGGCGGGTTTTCCGCTTCCTATAGTATTGGTAACTTTTACATAAACCTGCCAAACGCCCTTGCCAAGGTTCACGGTGTATGACGCGCTGTTGCCGCCGATCGCGTCACCCTCATCGGCTTTGTACTGCGCGGGGCTGGCCTTGTACCACTGGTAAGAGAGCGTGCCCTGGCCCCTGACGCTGGCCTTAACTGTTAATACCGGGGCTGTTCCCCCTATGGTATAAGCCGCGTCCGCGGGCTGTGTTGTTATTGTAGGTTCCTCCGCGTCGGCGGAAACTGACTGCTCGGTGTATAGATCCTCGCAAGTAGTAAAAACAAAGGCGGACACAAGGAGAACCGCCAACGCGGCGCCCGCTATAAACCATTTGCTTTTTGCAAACATAAATTCTCCTAAAAAACAAAGTTAAAAATAAGCCCGACCACTCCAGAGTGGTCGGGCCCGTTAATTGTCAGATCACATCATCAAGCCCATGTTAGTTGATGTACTTGATGACCTCTATTGAGATGTCTGTAATTTTAACTGTAACAGGACCAACATCAGCAGCAGGGGCGGATCTTGTCTGGAACAGGAAAGAGACCATCCTGTCTGCTGTTTGCCGACCATCCAGCCACTTTATATCTTTCTTAGCTATTGTGGTGAATAAATTATTATCACCGGGTGAATCGGTAGCATTGAAACTGTCGCCGGTATTGTACTTACAAATGAAATACCTGAAGTTGGGTCCGCCGCTAGTCATTGCAGTACCGTCTTTATCCGTCATGGTTGCGGTAATGGTTATAGAGAAGTAATCCGCTTCAAGAAGCTTTTCTTGTTGCGTTTCTGTAATCCCAATAAACCCTCTCTGATCACTTGCTGAGAATTTCCATGTAATACCTGTAGCCGCGTCATATCCGGGGTATGTATCCGGACGAGTACCCTGACCACTAGTTGCAATACCTGTTGTTATTACCTTGCTTAAATCAAGATGATGTATTGCCGGCTCTTTTGCGACTAACTTTATCGACCTTATGATAATCTTGTTGACCGGGTAGGGATTACCGTTTCCGCCGTATTTGGATTGAAGTTTTATGTTAGTTCCTGCTGCGTGTGTGGCAGTTAGAGTATAGTAATTACCATTACTAAGGGTGCCACTGGAGTTATACCCAAAGTTATCACCACCTATGTTCGTAATTATAACATTACCATACTGACTATAGGGAACTTTTGTATTAACAACAGGATCACCTTCATTTTCACCAGCCTTAGGATAATAAGAATCATGAACGATCTCTATTCTTGCGTAGTTGGATACATCAACGCTACTAATGTCGAAAGTAACTAAATCTTGGTATTGGCTGGTTACGTCAATTACCAAGGCCTTCTCTGTCGCGTCCCACTTTTCGTTATTGTTCTTAACGAGTTCCAGGGTATAGATTTGATTATCCGGATTAACAACCGAGAACTTCGCCCTATTGCTGGGGACAGGTGTTGAAGACACCCCGGCTGTGTTTTTGTTGGTTACTACAACATAGAAGAAGAACTCAGCTTCCTCACTGGTATCTACTGTCGGCGTGTAAGAAGCGTTGTTAGCACCTGTAACTACGGTACCCTCGGCTGTTGCGTCTTCTGCCTCATACCACTGGTAAGCCAAAGTTCCTCCGTCAGGAGATGTCGCTGTAACCGAAAGCGCGGGGATGTTTGTCGCGCCGATATCAACTTTCACATTACTCGGCTGCGCGGTAATAATAGGCCTCTGCGGTTTCAGGCCCGTGGCTGGGAAGCCTGTCAGAGCACCTTCTCCGAAACCTTTAAGATCGCTGTAGCTGTTGCTGGTTATATTGTTCCAGTTCAGTACGCCGGCGCGGGTTCCGTCGCTGCCCGTTGCGTTGATCTGTAATTCAAGGGAGATTTTCTTATTAGCCTTAAGCGGATACAGGTCAGTGTAAAGCCAGGGACCCTGGAAAAGGACTTTATACCCCTTGTTTATGCTGTTGGTGGGGCGGTTTGCCGCGGGATAGTCCGTGGGCGGGGTAACGTTGTCAAATTTAACAGCGCTGAATCTCTTAAGCGCCTGGAAGGTATCCACCGCGGGAGTAGTCGGGGCGCCGCTCGCCTCGCCGTTGGCGCCCACCCTGTACTGTCCGCCGTTCTTCGCGGAGCCGGTTACTGCGCCGCTTACTCCATTGGGGAACGCGGTTGAGTCAGTAAGCATAGCGTCATAGGCTTCGTTAATGAACAATTCCACGGAGCTTGCCGTGTGCGAGTTGCTGCCAGAACCGGCAGTTGCGGAAACATTTTGCTCCCACACTTCAGCGTATATCCATACGCCGTCTTCGTCCCACATGAGCTTGGCCCTGCCAAAAGAGCGGTCACTTTCCGGCAGGTCCAGATAGCCTGTTCCCTCAGCGGGATTTGAGCGGTTAATGTATACCCAGTCTGTGGCTTTAGTAGTCCATTCCGCGGCAAGGGTTTTAGACACATCAAATTCTGACGGCGTGCCATAGGGAATATCAATTGCCTTCAACCCAAAAGTATCTATCTTGTAATAGTTGACCTTCTTTTTATTCTCGGAAATTACCTTGATATAAATGGCGTCGCCAGCATCATTAAGTGTCACTTTGTCTGTATTCGGAATAATCGGAGATGACATATCAAGACTCTTGGAAATTGTTGCCTCTGCCAGCCCATCATTCATGCTTATTTCTATGCCAAATCCTGTGACCGGCTGTTTAATGGTAAATTGTATCTTACCCGGTTCAGCCACATTACTGGGAGCGGGAGCGGTAGCTGCAAGATTGACAGGGGTTCCCAAATTATCTACTACTTGTTTTTCCGTTACGGTTTGATCAGGTATTGCTGGGGTTGTGCCTGCGGCTGGTTTACCTGGTACAATATACGTGTTTGTAAAGGCTAATTCTTTAATAGAAGCGTCAGTTCCTACGCCTACAATAAACCCGTAATACGCTACAGCGCCGCTCGGCGCGGTCAGTTTCACATAGAGGTTATAATCGTCATCAACATCTTCCTTGGGTTTGGCGTTAGGGTTATAGTTTATGGTAAAATCGCCTTCCGTGATGGTTCCTTGCTTAAGGGCGATTTTCGCCGTTCCTTTAAAGTTATAACCCAAACCAAGCGTAATTTCCGCTTTGGTTTTCTCTTCTTTGCTTACGCTGACATCCGCTATATCGGTAACAGCCGTAAGCGTGGCGCCGGGACCGCCTGCAGTTGCATTCCCGCCGCTCGCTAATTTTACGTAATTCAGGGTTACATCTTTACTGGGTGGCGTAGTCGGTGTTGTCGGTCCGCCACCAGTATCGCATCCCGTCATGACCAACGCGAATACGGTCAACGCTGTCAGAATCGCATACAATCCTTTCTTCATCATAGTCATTGCCTCCTGGATAATTGGGAATACTGTCCCCGACAGCCACGGCAACAAGGCAGCCATTAATTGCCCAATTGCCAAAAATTTAAAACGCGTAACACGCGTTTTTGGGACTGGGGATTGGGACTGACGACGAAGGGTCTTTGTCCGAAAGCTCAGTTTGATAGCCTCAAGCAATGCTTCCGTACCAAGACCTTGGTCTCTAGTCCCTTTTCTCCTGATTTATAGTATTTATACCTTATACTTGTGTTTTTACCTATGTATCATTTATACCTATTGGTAGAGTTTGTATATAAAAAGGTGACTGTCACCTTTACCCCTCTGGCAGCGACAAAAAGTGACTGTCACCTTTTTTTGCGAATGAAGGCGGGAGGTGGCGGAATGGGCTTCAGGTGGAAAAAGAGGTGACAGTCACTCTTTTTTTTCACTTTTTTTTCCAAAAATGCAAGCAAAACGCAAATTAGTGTGCAGCCGGCATATTAGCCGGCTGTTAAGCCTTTACTCGCTGCGACTCTAGGGCCCTAATACAGGGTATGAAGAATTTATTTAAACGCTGCCGCTCTTCACAGAAAAGGCAAAAAGCCGCAGAAAGGCTGGCAAAAGGTGTGACGGCCAATGAAGCGGCAGCGAAAAAGGAATTTCCTCATGAAACGTGGGTCGAAGCTGATAAAGTAAAACTAGACCATGTAAATATGCCAAAAAATGCAACCGGAATTCTTGTGGCAAGGTCAAGATTGCCAGTAAACAAACAAGAGGAACTGGATTTTCTCAAGGAAGTAAAATCGGCAATTATATTAAAGAATTTAGGTTCCAGTGTTACGCTAATTCCACGAATAAAAAGACCCGATGGCAAGGGCTACCTTCCCGGTCCGGATGCAATCGTTAATGGTTTGTTATTCGAATTCAAAGTAGTAACTGGCAGGATGGATAAAATTGGAACAAGATTCAATTACTCAAGAAAGCAAGGGAATAATGTCTATATTCGTGTTGCTAATCCAAAATTAACAAAACCTCACGTTTTGAGTTATATTAAGGATTTTAAGAAATAAAATCCGGGGATGCCTTGCGACATCCCCGTAGGTTACCGATGCTACAAAGCCGCCTCGGTAAGTGGAACTACATAAAATATCGCATAGGAGACAAGAGAAGTCAAGCTTTTTTTTACGGTAAAAAGGTGACTGTCACTTTTACCCCTCTGGCAGCGACAAAAAGTGACAGTCACCTAAAAAGAGGGGATTTTAGCGGTTATTTATTGTGTTTCGAGAAACGTTTTAAGGATGTCGTTATCCGGTTTTAAAGGTTTGCCTGAATATGTTTTAACGCTTCTTCGTCAAGGCCTGAAATCTTCTTGATTAACTCAAAGGGAACGCCCTCTATCAACGCATTTCGGGCAACTTCCTCGCGGCCTTCCTCACGGCCTTCCTCGCGCCAAACTACTTTTGCTTCTTCCGTGTCCCATTCCATTAACAGCATATTGAATCCCGCCGCGCACACGCACGACTAAAGTCGTGCTACCTTTACTGTACACTGTGGGTCTTTCTGTGCGCGGTAACAGGTCGCATTTGCCCACAAACGCCGCTTAACGCGGCGCCGTTTTTCGGTTACCTCCGAACCGTGTGTTTCGAGAAACGTTTTAAGGATGTCGTTATCCATGCAATACTTAATCGCTTTTTTCATCGCTTCTTCCTTCGAGCAGTTTTGCGCATATTCGCGCACTTTGCCCACGAAGGCGCTGTAACCGCCCAATGTCCGGCTCTTTTTCAGAATCTCCGTGTTGTGTCCGCTGTTGATGTTGTACACCTGCACAACCAGTTCCAGCGACGGGGCAGGGTTTTCCACCCCAAGCAGACCGCAAGCATCCTTGAAAGCGTCGGAAAGCCTGAGCGTGCTGCGGTCGGGATAGCGTTCCTTGCCGTTGTACAGCACGATGAATTCGGGAGTCGGTATTTTTTCAAACTTCGACCCATACAGCAAACTGCGGTTGACTATCTTCTCGTATATGTGAGCTATGTACATAAGCAGGCGCAGGGGCATGTTGGGGTTAATCGTGGACTGGTGTTCCATTATAACAACCAGGAGGTTGCCGATGGTAAAGGACAGGTCATTGAGCTGATCCATGTAAAGGACGCCTGAGAGGGTGTTAATATCGATGGGAGTGTCAGGCGGCAGAACAACGCCCTCTATGGCGCCGTACAGTTCCCTGAGGGTTTCGGGGTTGTTGAAAAGGAACGAAAAAACACTGTTTTTGTACCCGGTGTTAATGTTCATACTTTCAAGATAGCGGCTTTGCCGCTGTTTTTCAAGAGATGTATGGTGACTGTCACCTTTCGAAAGATTTTGCTTGCGAATGAAAAATATTCCTGGCTGAAACTGACGCATGGTATATTCTTTACATATGTGATATAATTTATACATATAATGTAAAATATACCTGATTCGAGGGATTGGAAAATATATAATGATCTTATAGGATGATTGAGTAATATATGAAAGAAACAAGTATAGAAGATTTTATACCGAAAATTTTTAGCTGCGGCCTCAAAAAATGCACTCCTTATTGGCGGCTTCAACCACATTCTCCGGACAGAAATAATATAACTTATATTATTAAAGGCAATGCCCGTTATACCATTAACAGAAAGATTTATGAACTTGGCCCCGGAGACCTGCTCTGCCTGGCCGAAGACGTTGAAATAGAAGCCGTTACCTACCCCAAAAACCCAATGCGCTGCTTTTCTGTGGAATTTACCCCGCTTCACACGATAACAAGAACTCCCTCGCTCCTCCATACCAGAATAGAAAAAATCGGGATTAGGAAGGAAGTAGTGGAACTGTTCAGGGAAATGGCATTAAGCTGGAGCAGCAAAAACGATGGTTATATAATGAAGACCCGCGCCCTGCTTATGCTGATTCTGCACCGCCTTAATGAAATAATCATATTCAAAACTGATAATATAACAAGCGATTACCGCATAAACAAAATAACCCAATTCATAGCGGTGCATTATTTTGACAAAATTACGGTAAAAGACCTTGCCGAATTGGTTAATCTGAACAAGGCCTATCTCGGACGCCTGTTTAAAAAACAAACCGGAATGTCAATAGACCAGTACATAATAAAGATACGCATACAAAACGCCGAAACCATGCTGCAAAGCGGCGACTACAAAGTACAAGAGGTGGCCGAACAATGCGGCTTCAGCGATGTTTTCCACTTCTACAAACTATTCCGGGCGACACGGGGCTTTTCCCCCTCAAGGTGCAAACCTAATAAAGCGGGGGATTAGTCGTGTGTTTCAATGATGGGAATACGTTCGACTATTTTATTAGCGTTCAAATCTAAAGGTTTTTTCGCTGGTTTTTTTGCGGGAGAAGTAACACGATGCTTTCCTTTTGGGTAGAAAATAGAACCTGGTATTTTCTTTTGCGCTTCTACTGCTTTTTTATACTCCATATCATACTTTTGATCAACGCTGCTGTCGTCAAGGATGAATGGGAGAACTGTCAAATCTTTAAGAGGGCCTTCTTTAATAAAATTTCGTAGTTTCCCGAGATCGGAACGGCATAATTTACTCTCCTCAGTTTCATTGACAGAATACCAAATCAATGGATGATTATTGTCTTTGACACCTTTTACTTCAACTAAACCGCCAAAACAAAGACGTAAATTAGTTTCTTTTTCCTCCATGTACATAATTGGCTCCTTCATAGGAGGTTCACTGAGAATTAGGTGGGCCAGTGAGGCTGATATTATTAATCGATCTTCCGATAAAGACGCAT
>Ga0268262_10002169_pt1 | contig 23075 bp, 23 predicted proteins | sample TergutNc150P3_FD_190354 | JGI IMG/M metagenome (GOLD analysis project Ga0268262, IMG submission 190354) | Nasutitermes corniger P3 segment gut microbial community from laboratory colony in Florida, USA - Nc150 P3 (SPAdes) (version 2) | ecosystem: Host-associated > Arthropoda: Insects >...
AATGGGGAGCTCCAACCAATATACGCGCAACTATGTCAGCAGATATAAAAGCTACCCATCGCGAGTATATCAGAACCGTGGCAAAAAATATTGTCAATAACTGCATAGTGCCTCTTTACTTTGACGATGGTGGCAATTTGAAAATGCTTGAACGTTCAGACGGCAAGGCAAAAACCGGACTTTGGTCGGAGGTGTTATCTGATATTATGGCTTCAATAACGCCTCCGCCCTCTTCCTGCACAGCACCGTCTAACCCGTCTAGCAGTTCTTTGAGCCCAAGCAGTTCCAGTTTCGGTAGTAGTTCCAGTTCCGATGTTAGTAGCTCCAGCTCTGAATACGATGGAACCCCAATTCTCCCTGGGCTTTCAACTACGGGCTCTCAACAACCCATAACCTACTACTCCCTCAAAGGCGAGCCTATTGGGAATGTAAAGCCGACCAAAGCTGGCATTTACATAGTCAAACAGGGAAATTTAGTCAAAAAAATCGCGGTGAGGTGAGGATTAAGATGTAGCAACCGAGCATTGAGACTCTAGGGTCTTTAAATGCTCCAGAGCCATAAAGTTTAGAAAATGCGAATTGTCTTCCGCTTCTTGGGATTCTCTTAAAGAGGCGATATATTCAGCTCTATCTTCTAGAAAAATTTTTGTTGGAACAAGTTTAAAATAGAATTGCAAGAAATTCATCAAAAGTCTTGCCGTTCTGCCATTGCCATCTACCCACGGATGAATAGTTGCTAAATCCAAGTGGGCGTTAAATGAAATTTCATATAATTCTTTTAAGTTCTGAGATTTTGCATTTAATTTTCCGTTCAAATTTTCACAAAGCTCATCTATCTTTTCTGGTATTTTCAAATAATTCATATAGGATTTCCCGCCTATGCCTGCCGTCACTCCGCATAATCTGAAATCACCTTTGCTACTATCAAAATTACCGCCAAGAGTGCTGTTAACGCCTCCTGTACTTTTCATAACTAAGGCATTTATTTTTTTTAAGAAATCCGCAGAAAACAAGATTTTCCCATTTGCTTGCTCCATAGCAAACATATAAGCATTTTTCAAATCCGTATTCATTAAATGATGCTCAATAGGTTTGCCCTTTGCGGTTAAGCCGCTTTCAAATAGAACCTCTGTTTCCTGCTCCGTTAGAGTAGAGCCTTCTATTGCGGTTGAATGTGTTATTATTGAATAAATGGCAAATTTTTCATAATCCAAATTCTGTTGCAAATGTAAATTTGCAAACTGCTCCGTTTTTTTTTCTATTTCCTGCCAAATTTTTCCCAAATCAATTTGCATAATTCTTTCTCATAGAGAATGCGGTTTTGTCAAGTGGTACAGGTTTATCTGGGTCAAGTCCAAATGCGGCTTTTGTCGCTTTATTTGCCCAGAGTATTCGCTCTTCCATAGATAAGTCAAAACCAGCGGAACGCTGCTCTGCCTCGGCGAAAGTTCCTGAAAAATGCGCAGTTCTATCAAGTGGCATTTTTTCCTCCTTTTGAAAGCTGCTGGGCATCGTCTAAATCTTTATGCCTTCCCGCAGTTTTTTTTGCTATAATCAAATCAGTTCTTGACACTACAGGAAATGAAATCCCATTCACTTCCATTTTCACAGAACCATTAAATGCTTGTTCAAAATTAAGACCCTTTACAGCAAGCATAAGGTCAATGCAAGTCGGTGGCCTGCCAAATGTAAACACATCAATATTTGGATTATTGAAAAAATTTTCATAAGTCATATCAAAAACCGGCATACCAAATATTTGAAATGCTTTGCATATTTTTAGATAATTTTCCTCGTTTTTTTCAACCCAAATATCCAAATCCACCGTAGTTCTCGCATATCCATGCAAAATTACCGCCGTTCCACCGACTATTAAATACCTAACTTCGCTTTTGTTAAAAGCCTTCAAAAAATCCTGCAAATCCGGTTCTTGCAAAAGCATATTGGAAAGATAGTAAGTAAAAAATGTATATTATAGAAATTGCGGTGAGGTGATATGAAAAACTTTATTAAAATTTTGGCTTTTGCGTCTGTTGCGTTATGGGCACAAACCAACCCCCTCAACATGACTACTGCACAGGCGGTAAAGGATATGGGGCTTGGGATCAATCTGGGAAATACATTTGAATCAAATGGCGACTGGATTAATGGCACTACCGTAAATGATTATGAAACCGCTTGGGGCAGCCCAACAATCACCAAAGCTATGATAGACGGCTACGCAAATAATGGCTTTAAAACAGTTCGCATTCCAGTGGCATGGTCAAATTTAATGACTGGCAATAACACCGGAGGAACATACACCATAAGCACTGCTCTACTCAATCGCATAGAAGAGGTGGTAGATTGGGTACTAGCTGACAATATGTACGCAATTGTCAACATTCACCAAGACGGCGGATGGTGGACAAAATTTTCTACTGACTCTGCCGAATGTATGAAAAAATACATCCGCATTTGGGAGCAAATAACCGCTAAGTTTAAAGACAAAAGCGGTTATCTAGTTTTTGAATCTCTGAATGAAGAAGGCAAGTGGCAGGATGTGTGGAATATGTACGATAACACCGGAAATAAAGAGAGGGCTTATGGACTGTTGAACGCTATAAATCAAAAATTTTACGATATAGTTAAAGTCTCCGGCGGCAACAACGCTAATCGCCATCTGCTTATCGCTGGTTACGACACAAACATTGACCGCACTAGTGATGCAGCGTTTAAAATGCCCACTGGTTGTACTCGTTGCGCGGTATCTGTACACTACTACGACCCATTTGGATTTACTCACTTAGAGCATGACGAATCTTGGGCTACAATGCTTACGACCTGGGGGACTACAGCGGATCGCGATGAATTGACACGCAATATGAACAAATTGAAGACGAATTTTGTAGATAAAAATATTCCAGTTATTGTAGGCGAATATGGTTTTGCGAGCAAGGTAGATAGAGGTGCCGAAGAAATTCGCAAATATACGCTTGCGGTGGCAGACGCGATATACACGCGCAATATGTGCCCCGTGCTGTGGGATATTCAGTGGAATCCAGATAACGGCGAGAGGATTTATTATTATGACCGCAAAAGCAATCCTCCTGCCTTTTCGGACCCGCTGTTCATAGCAGGAATGAAAAATATAGTTGGAGTTTCTTCTTCGTCTAGCAGTTCCAGCGAAAGCAGCTCAAGCTCCAGTGATGGTGAAACCCATATTCTTCATTCTCAACTCCCAACTCTCAATTTTCAACTAATCACCTACTACTCTCTCAAAGGCGAGCCGCTTGGCAATGCAAAGCCGCAAAAAGCTGGCGTTTATATAGTTAAACAGGGAAATTCGGTAAAAAAAATCGCAGTCAAGTGATATAAAACTTATGCTTAAAAAATTACGGGTTATAATATCGCTTCTCATCTTCAGTTTGCTGACCTTCTTTTTTCTGGATTTTGCGGACATACTGCCTCTGCAAATCCACGTCTTGGGGCAAATTCAATTTATACCGGCTTGGATTTCTCGCAATGTTTTCGCTATGGGTTTTATTTTGGTTCTCACTTGGTTGTTTGGGCGGGTTTATTGCTCCTCTATTTGCCCGATGGGAATTTTCCAAGACATAGCTAACCGTTGCCCAAAAAGCAATCGCAAAAGATTCTACAAAAAAAACAACCCTATATTGCGCTGGTCTGTATTAGCTGTTTTCCTAGTCCTCTTCAATTTGGGTTACACCTTAGCAGCAGGATTGCTAGACCCATACAGTGCCTACGGCAGAATAACCGTACATATATTCAAACCTGCTTACCTCGCGATGAATAACGCTTTAGCATACATTTTTAACCATTTTGGCAATTACGCTTTTTACAGAACTGAAATAATTATACTCAGCGTTTTTTCGCTGGGAGTTGCTTTGCTCACCTTTGTGATTATAGGCTTGCTGGCTTGGGCAAAGGGGCGGCTCTATTGCAACACTATATGCCCCGTAGGAACTATTTTAGGGCTTTGCAATAAATTTTCGCTTTTCAAAATCCGAATAGATAGCGACAAATGCGCTTCTTGCGGTATATGCGCAAAAAAATGCAAAGCGTCTTGCATAAACGCGGAGACAAAATCCATAGATTACAGCCGGTGCGTGAATTGCTTTAACTGCATAGACAACTGCAACAAAAAAGCCATATCCTTTGCCATGAATAAAAAAAAGCCGGAAATTCAGCCTGCGGTGGATAAGAGCAAAAGGAAATTTATTCTGACGGGGTTAACCGTTGCCGTAGCAGCTCCGGCGGTTTTTGCGCAGACAAAAACAAATGCGATTAGCCCTCCCGGAGCGATTAGCTCAGAGCACTTGCTCAAACATTGCTCATCTTGCCATCTGTGCATATCCAAATGTCCCTCAAAGGTGTTGAAACCCGCATTTATGGAATATGGCATAGGCGGAATGATGATGCCCGTGATGTATTTTGAAAAAGGATTTTGCAATTTTGACTGCACCGTATGCGCCAATGTGTGCCCGAATGACGCGTTGACTTCGCTGACGGTGGGGCAAAAACATCGCTTGCAGGTTGGGCGGGTTGTTTTTGAACCAGAGCTTTGCGTTGTTCACACAGAAGGGACAAATTGCGGCGCATGTTCCGAGCACTGCCCCACTCAAGCCGTAAAAATGGTTCCATACAAAGATGGCTTAACGGTACCTTATATAGACGCGGATCTATGCGTGGGTTGCGGGGGCTGCGAGTTTATATGCCCTGTGCGCCCACAAAGAGCCATATACGTGGAGGGCAACAGGGTTCATCAACAGGCAAAAGCTTTTGAGGTTGAAAAGAAAGAGGAAAAAGAAATCACAGATTTTGGGTTTTAGTTTTTTATATTTTCCATATTTTTTCTATATTCCTACTAGTTATGATCTCTTTCCTTCACGTTTCAAAAACTTACTCAGGCGGCATCACAGCTCTTTCAAATGTGAATTTAAAGATAAGCAAAGGCGAATTCATATTTTTGACCGGAGCGAGCGGCGCGGGCAAAACAACGCTTTTGAAAATGATCTATATGGATGAATTCCCAGACAAGGAGAGCAAAGGGCAGGTTTTGGTGGATTTTGGGGAGGAACACTTTGACAGCAAAAAAATATCCCTCAGAAAAGTACAATCTCTGAGGCGGAAAATAGGAATAGTTTTCCAAGATTTTAAATTGCTCTCCGATAGAACCGTTTTTGAAAATGTAGCCATATCGCTTTTGGTCTCCACCAGATATTCGCAAGCGGAAATAAAAAAACGGGTTTTTGAAACTCTTAGCTATGTTGGAATTGCGCATAAAAAAAACTCCTTGCCCGCCGAACTCTCCGGGGGTGAGCAGCAAAGAGCAGCCATTGCCCGTGCTATGATTCACAATCCCCATCTTTTGATAGCAGACGAACCAACCGGCAATCTAGACCCTGAAAATGCAAACGAGGTGTTCAAAATTTTCCAAAAAATAAACGCAACCGGAACATCCGTAATAATGGCAACCCACAACCCCACGTTTTATCAAAACACACCCTACAGGCATTTGATTATGAATCAAGGAACTTTGCAGAGAGATATTTTGTGAATTGAGAATTGAGAATTGAGAATTGAGAATTATGGAAAGAGTAGAAAAAATCGTTTTAAAACCTACGTCGCATTTCAACGGGGAGATTACGGTTCCCGGTTCAAAGAGCATTTCTAACAGGGTGTTGCTGATGGGAGCTTTGGCAGAAGGCGAAAGCGAGTTCTTTGGCATTTTGGAAAGCGACGACACTAAATATATGAAAAAGGCTTTGGAAAAATTGGGCAAAGCTGATAATGCAAATTTCCCGAACAAGCAAGCCGAGCTATTTCTTGGCAACGCGGGAACTGCAATGCGTTCCCTGACTGCGGTTTTGTGCCTTGGAGATGGCGAATATGTTTTGCAAGGCGACTTGAGAATGCACGAGCGACCTATAAAAGATTTGGTGGATGCCCTGCGTTTTTTGGGAGCCGATATAAAGTATTTGGGAAATGACGGTTACCCACCGCTAAAGATAAAAGCAAACGGGTTAAACGGCGGAACGGTTCATATAAAAGGGAATATATCCAGCCAATTTTTATCCGCGCTTTTAATAGCGGCTCCGTATTGCAAAAATCCTTTGGAGATAATTGTGGACGGCGAGCTTATATCAAAACCTTATGTATATATGACAATACGCTTGATGGATAAATTTGGAATAAAAGTTGATAATAACGATTATAAAAGCTTTAAAATAGAAAAGGGAGCTTATAAAGCCAAAACTCTTAAAATAGAGGGAGACGCTTCTTCTGCTAGTTATTTTTGGGCGGCAACGGCAATAACAAAAGGGAATGTTATTGTTCACGGCATTGAAGAAGACAGTTTGCAAGGCGATGTTAAATTTTTGGATGTTATAAAAGAAATGGGAGAGGAGCTAAATGGCATAACAGTGGACGCCACGCTTTTCCCAGATGCGGCTATGACCATCTGCCCCCTTGCCCTTTACGCAAAAGGCAAAACAAAAATCACAGGCATAGCGAGCTGGAAGGTAAAGGAAACAGATAGAATTTCTGCAATGGCAAACGAACTCCGCAAGGTTGGAGCAGAGATAACGGCTGGCGATGATTTTATAGAGATAACCCCACCTGAGCAGATTTTACCCGCAACCATAGAAACCTATAACGATCACAGAATGGCGATGAGCTTCAGCTTGCTTTCTTTAAATTCGCCACAGAAAAATGGAGCGGAAATCACAATTCTAAATCCAGCTTGCGTTAATAAAACTTTCCCAAATTATTTCACTCTGTTTCATTTCCTATCTCATCGACTCTAGTCTCCCTTGCCTTGCACCTTCCAATTCCCAAAATGCAGGGATCCCAAAATTTGTGCCTATAAACCAAACCTACATTCTTTTCCAAGCGAGCCTCATCTTCCCCGCTTTCCTGTTTGGCTTGATAGCTGCGCCTAACCAAATTAGTGCTTATATCCAAAGAAGGGTCTATCAAATTGACATTTACCTCATTCGGGTCAAAAACAGGCAACGAATAACGAAGACCTAATTCCTGAGATTGATAGTAACGTGGATCCATGCTTATATCATTTGTGAAACCCAGAACAACTTCCAAACTTTTAACCCATTTTGAAAGGCTAATTGGAATTTTTATATAATTTGTATCCATTTCTTGAGGGGTATCGCCCAAATCGGCAAAAGTCCATTTAAAATCCACATCTCCTATTACATCTGCGCCCAAAGCCTTATTCCCCACATAAGACATAGCTGCGCCAATACCTTTGTTCCTCAATTTAAAAGTATCAAAGAAATTCCCAGAAGATTCGTAGTCTGCCGATATGCAGCCGAGCAACATGCTGTAATAGATGAGCGCGGGTGAAGCTTCTATGCTGCAATTTGACGTAGGCTGCATATTAAGTTTGGTGAGTTCCCCGTTTATATCCAAAAAAATAGTACAGTTTTCGTCCACATTGGAACACAAAGGGTAATCGTTATATGCACGCAATTCAATTATACCGTTTTTTATCGGAGCATCATGCCAATAAATCCTGAAAAAAGACATATCAAACATGGTTAAGCTGTTGTAACCTATTTTCCCATTGCCTATGGCATTTATGTCCCCAGAGAGCAGAATGTTCTTGGTTGTTCCTTGCGCTGTTAGATTCACGCCAAACGAAAATTCCGCAATATTGGAGCTGATAGTTGCTTCTTCCCTGCCAGTTTGGATTTTTATATTAAGAGTTGTGGGCCGCCCAGTTAAAGCGGACTTTTCTGTAGCGCTTACCTTTTTTTCTTTAAACATAGATTCAATGAATTTGCTCCAAGTTTTTAATGTTTTATCCAAATGCCTTGGATCTAGTATAACCAGATTATTTTTATAAGACGCCTTGCCTATTTCAAAATTCCCCGTTATGCGGGAATTTGTTTGCAATTGCCCAACATGAAACGGGAAATGATAAGCTGCATGCCCTTTCAAATTTGCTACAAGCGTTCCATAGTCAGTGCTTTCCATGCGATAAGATATAGAAGGCAATTCCGCAAAAACCGTTATGCCATTGCCATCGTTATCAAATCTTGTGTACCCAGTTCCATTTCTTATCTTAATCCAATGCTCATTTAAAAGAAATAGGGTAAATAATTCCGTATTAAATGATAGGTCTTTTAGAACCGCTTTATTCAAATCAAATTCCAATTTTGCCGTTATCTTTTCTTCATTTTGCCCATGTATAAAGATGGTATCTGCCAAAATCATGCCTTTATTGATTCGCCCGCTAAATTCAAATGGTATTTTAAAAATTCCATATTCGTAAATATTTGCCTTTGTGTTGAATTTTGCAGTTAAAGAATCCAGGATATTTTTCCCTGGCACGGTTTTCATCGATATATTGATATCCGCTTTTTTTATCTCCCCCATTCCACTTGGCAAAAACCAATCACCCAGCACTCGCACATTCCCAGATATTTTTTCAAAATCCTTGTTCAAAATACCTTCAAATTTTAAACTCCCCACATTGTCTATGTTAGACGCTGCATAAGAGAGGTATATAGGGAGGTTGCTCTCTTGCCCTATTTTATCTATGCCCGCTTCCAAATTGCCATTCCACAGTCCATCGCGCAAAAATACGCGGACAAAAGCCTTCGCAGAATGCCCGAATGTTTCCAAACGGATATTCGAAAACTTTATGATATTGGAATCTAAACCCCTCAGTACAATTTTTGAGAGTATCAGCTCGCCCGCCAAACCTGTTTTTTTGTCGTATTCCAAATTTCCGTTTGCATAACCATCCAGAAGGGTTGAATCTTTAAATGCTGCCAAAAGCGAAACTAAACTCATATTTGGAATGTTTATCGCCGCGTGCAAAACCTCGGCTTTTTCTTCTGGCTCTGTTGGCAAACGCACAAATAAGGAACCTGTAATTTTCTTTTTTTCCTGCTCTATCTCAAAATCCTTCACAATCAGAGAATCGTTGTGCATTTCAACATCGGATTTTGCACTTAGCTCTAAATCGTGAAAAACGGTGGACAGAGAAATAGATGCTTTCCCTTTTTTATGCAGAAAATCGTGACTCCAATTCCCGCTGACAATTCCGCTGTAGCCCTTTAGCATAGCGGTATCTGCAAACGGCAATTTAAGTGTATTTATGCTTTGCAAATTCAAATCTATCTTTGGGCTGAATTTTCCATAAACTTCCGCTTCGCCACCGCCTTGTTGATTTAATTTAAATGTAAAATATTGTTCGTTCCACATAACCTTGCCTGTGAACGAGTTTTCATAACCTTTGCGTTTTATAGTGCCACTTGGAAAATGAATGCCATCTGGATTTAGCCAAAGCGAAACATCGAACTCATCCGCAGCTGCGTAATAAGCATAAGGAACCTTTGTCTTTAAATTTGCTCTTAGCATTATTTCCGTAAAAGAGAAGGAACCTGTCAGAATTGTTGGGCTAGCTAGTTTCACATTATCTTTGGTCCATTGTACCGCCCAAGGTTCTTTTGGGTCTATGTTTGCGGAAAACACTATTACGGGGTTGTTCAGGTCTGCCACTTTTGCGATAAAATGCGAACCGGCTCCCGTTGTGAAATCTGTAGAGATGAAATTTCCTTTTTTTGTGATTTTGTGAAATTTGACATCGGCCGGCAAAGTTTCCGGGCCAAGGGTTATTTTTATGCCATTTACCTCTAGCTCCCCGCTGCCGTCTAGATTCTTGTCCAAGCTGCCTTTGAATTTTACGCCCTCTCCTCTGCTCCCTTTTAGGATAATTTCGCTTTGCGAGACGTTAAAATCGCTTCCAAAAGCGGTTATGGCAGCATCAAAAGCTGGCAGTTGCCAAAACTCGCCTATTTTTGTTTTTAAATCTAAATTAAAATCCATTTTGTTGTTTAAGATATTATATGACGCATCTGTATTTAAAACAATTTTAGTTATCCCAGGAGCTTTGCTCGGCCATTTGTCCTGTAGCCAAAATGGCATATCATCTATATTTATTTTGATATTTGCAGATAGATTCTCCAATCTCTCCCTTGGGGCATTTAAAGCAATGGCAATGGAATCGCTGGTTCTATCAGAAATAGAAATGGAGGCATCGGAAAATAATTCGTTCCATCTATAATCCGTATTTAAAAATAGATTTCTCGCTATATGGGTTCCCCTTATATCCTTAGCCCTTATATAAAATCTCTTTTGCCGCCCAGACTTAACCGCTACTAGGGAATCCAGCTTCCAGTTTCCAACTTTTTTAACATCAACCGCTGCCTTGCCAACGTATATAGAAACCCTAAACGGCAGCCATAAATCCGGATGGCTTATGTGTTTCAAATCGTTTTTAGAGGTATCGGTAAACATCTCAGGTTTTATTTTTGCATACACGCTGTCTATGGAAACGTTTAGCAATTCCCGCCTATAACCTAGCATTGGGTCTAGCACAACTTTTGGGTTTTCAAAAAATAGGTCAACGCCGTTAATAACAACGCTTATGGATTCCCAGCTATATTTAAAGGGAAATTCCATGTGGAATTTTTTTGGGGTAATCTGAACTGCACCTATGCTTATTGAGTTGGAGAGAAAAGAAGATACTTTAACTCTCACCACTCTATAGCCTATAAACAAAAGAATTGATAAAACTGTTATCAAAATCAGCAGGATAATCGTTTTTTTTCCTAGGACTATTTCTTTCATTTTCTATCGGCAATTAGGGAATATGCTTGCGCATACATATAAATTTGTTTTAATAAACTAGCAAAACCATTAGCTCTTGTTGGGGTTAATCCTATTTGCAAACCTATATCTTGAAAAAAGTTCGGGTCAGTTGCCAAAATATCCGCTGGCTTTTGCTCGTTGTAAATTTTCAAGGCTAGGCATCCCAACCCTCTGCTCAAAAGCGGCGTTGATTCCCCACCCTCGGTATCCATATAAAAATATAAAAGACCGTCTTTATATTCCGGCACCAAAAACATTTTTGCAGCGCAACCTTTCACAATAAATTTTTCCTGTTTAAGCGAATCAGACATCCCAATATGTTCACGTGCAATATCCAATAAATATTTCCATTTATCATCAGGGCTTTTAAAATCAGCGAAGATTTTTCTTATTTCATCTTGAGACTGGGCTATCGTCATCATTTAAAGGGAAATATAGATTTTTTCCCCTTTTTACCAGAAAATAATATATATTTATTCGTATATGCGGTTTTTACCCCTAGAAGCTTTGCCGTTAGAGCCTACATCGCAGGCTCTGTGGCTATGCTACACGCTACAATACGCCCTAGCCGCGTTTCTAGCCTTTTTTCTCGCCTTGAGGTCAAAAAAACACCTCCAAGCCAAGTTGTGCCCTTTTAAAAGCGCTTCTAGCGCAGCAAACGGCATTCCTATTAGCTGTTATACTGCCTCCGCGACCCCCCCCCCCCCAGCGTATTTAACGGCTTGCCCTTCGGGCATTCATCGCATTTGTCTGAACCTGAATTCTCAGAATTTACAGGATTTTCAGAATTTAAAAATTTACCAGCTCCCACTTGCTACCTCTTTTTGTCTGAACCCCGATTCTCAGGATTCAAGGATTTACCCGATTTCAACATTCAACCTCAAAATGGAAAAAAACTATGAATAACGTCGTACGGGCGGTAGCCCTTCTTGCCTTGGCTTTTATCTTTTCTTGCTCTTCGGAGATACCTTCCAACAACAGCGAAAGCCGGCCAAACATCAATTCCAGCTCGGAAATATCCTCGTCTGGCGGTGGGAGCGGTGGTTTTAGCTCGCCTTCTAGCAATGACAACGGCAGCACTGGTTCTAGCTCCGGCAATTCCGGTGGGAGTGATGGTTTTAGTTCGCCTTCTAGCAATGACAACGGCAGCACTGGTTCTAGCTCCGGCAATTCCGGTGAGAGTGATGGTTTTAGTTCGCCTTCTAGCAATGGAAACGGCAGTACTGGCTCTAGCTCGTCTTTTCTTGTGCAGAGCAGTAATTCGGTATCGGAAGGCTGCGAAGACATAGTATTTAATCCTTCAAAGAGTTTTTGCTACGAGAACAACGTTTATTCCAAATGCAACAGAATGGTTTACAACCCTACTACCCATATTTGCCAAGGCACAGTAGCAAACCCTGCGAAATGCAATGGTATTCAGTATAATCCCTTGGAACAAAGATGTCAAAACAACGTTATAGAAAACAAATGTGGGACAGGTTGGTACAATCCTTCAACGCAATCCTACTGTTCCAACGGCACTGTGAAAAGTTCAATAACCGATAATCGCGATAGCAAAAGCTATACAACAGTTGTAATCGGTACTCAAACTTGGATGGCTGAAAACCTTAACTACTATGATAATGTCCGTGGCTTATTATGCTACGATAGTCTGGAAAGCAACTGCGACAAGTACGGTAGGCTTTACAGCTGGGCAACAGCTAAGACTGCTTGTCCCTCTGGTTGGCATTTGCCTAGTAGAGCGGAATGGGATGTTCTTATAACTTATGCAGGCGGTAGAGATAGCGCTGGAATAAAGTTGAAGGCTACCAGCGGTTGGAACAGCAATGGCAACGGCACGGATGATTACGGCTTTGCGGCTCTGCCAGGTGGTGGTGCAGGAATCTATTATAATAACAAACTCGGTTTTTACAGTGTCGGTAACGCCGGCTACTGGTGGAGTGCCTCGGAGTGCAATAACTGCGCATACGGCCTGGACATGTCCTACGGCGACGAGTACGCCGAGACAACCAGCGGCTCTAAGAGCGACACCTTTTTCAGCGTACGTTGCGTTAAGAATTGAAAAAGAATTTGCACCAATAACGGTGCGAACCTTACCAAGCCTTGTGTTCCCAAGGGTTTGGCAGGGGTAAAAACAAGGGAAACGGAAGAAGGGAAGATGAGTACACAGCAACAAAGAAAAGGCAAGAAGTCAAATTCTCAAATGCAGTATAAGGTGTTTAACTTGAATAAAGAAAAATACTATATCGGGCATAAAGTATCTGGAGAAATAAAAGTTTATAAACTTATTTACGGAGAACAAAAACTAATTATAGTTAAAAAATTGGCTGAAATTATTAAAAAGGATATAAATAATAATTTTCCAGCTGACACAAAAAAATATGTTTCTGATTATCAAGAGGGTTTAGATAAAAGTGATAAAAAAAATACTAGACGTTTGGGTAAAATACTATTTGATTATTTGAACGGAGATGAAAAATAACTCCCAAGCCTACCCACGCCGCAAGCATATTCTGTTAATCCTGCAAATTCTGAGAATTTTGGTTCAGACAAAAGAAATGTAACTCAGCAATCGGGAAAATCGGTGAATCGGGTGAATCGGGGTTCAGACAATTTTCTATATTACAAATATGCCCAAAACAGCGAATGAGTGCATAAAATTGCTAAAAGCCTATAAAGAAGAAAATGCCAGTAAATATGGCATTGAATGTATAGGCATTTTCGGTTCTTTTGCTAGAGGCGAACAAAATAGCAACAGTGATTTAGATGTCTATCTTGAGTCCGACACCATTAGCCTTTTCCAAATGGGTTCTTTGTTATACGATTTAGAAAATCTTTTCGGTATTAAAGTTGATTTAATACACAAACACAAACGACTGAGAAACGAATTTCTAAACACCATAAAAAAAGATATCATTTATGCCTGACAAAACGATAATTGCTGATAAATTGCAGAAAATTGAAGAGACCTTGCAGCTGCTTCTTGATGGCACTGCAAATATAAATTCCGTTGATGAATTACTTGCAAATGCCGAAGGAATGCTAAAACTCAAAGGTATTTGTATGGGATTACTCGTTATTGGAGAGGAAGTGAAAAATTTAGACAAACATTCAGAAAATAAATTATTGCCTAAATATCCCCAAATTCCTTGGAATGCAGTTATGAAAACGAGGGATATTATTGCTCATCATTATTTTGATGTAGATGCAGGAAGAGTTTTTGATACGCTCAAAAATGACATTCCCCCTCTGCTCGCTGTCATAAAACTTATTAGAGAAGACTGGCAGAAAAACAAGCTATAATCAACACATTCTGAAAATTCTTTAATTCTGAGAATGACCAGCCTTCGGCTGTTCGCCAGCGAGTAAGTAGCGCATGGGCGTCTTTCATCGGGTGAATCTGGGTTCAGACAAAATTCTCAAATTTGTTTACATTCAAATTTTTAATATAACTGTAATGTTTAATATTTCCAGTTAATAATGTTTCATCATTCTCCAAAGCCGTTGCTGCAATTAAAGAATCAGCTAACTCTAAATTATGGCTAAGTTTATACTTTTCAACCAAGGCTATTGCTTTCATAGATATGCTTTCATTTATTTGCAATAGCTCAACTCCCCACTCAGAAAAATCATTTTTTAATCTGCTAAGTTCATTTTTATTTCGTATTCCTTCCAACAACTCAATATAAGTTATTGCAGAAACCTTAAAAGGAATAGCATTCAGTATAGTTTTTTTAGCAACTTCATAACCCCTATAAAACCATACTAAAACATCGGTATCTATAATCAAAATTTCCTGCCCTTTCTCAAATTGCGAACATATTCACTTGCGTCTCCAATATCTTCCCTGTCTTTCCACATTCCAAAAGAAACAGCTTGCTTTCGGTAACTTTTTTTAATTGGTTTCTCCAAGTTGATAAATTTTAACTTTGCCAATTCTTGCAAAATACTCATCGCACCATTTTTTAATATGCTAACAGTCAACACCTGCGGCTCCACCAGTGCTACTTCTGTTGAATTTTTTACTTGCATAAAATACCTCTTCTAAGGATAAAATAGAAAATCACACCACCCTATGCACCTCAACGCCTTCCACATAAATCGCGCTATACGGGCGGGCGGGGCAAAGGTTTTCGCAAGCGCCACAGCCTATGCAACGGCTTGTGTCTATCATCGGGATTTTGGGAGCATCTGGCGGAGCGTCTGCGCTTTGAGGTATCATGGATATAGCCGCGTTTGGGCATTTGCGCGAACATAAATCGCAAACCACTTTGTCTTTATTCACAATGCAGAGTTCCTTGTTCCACACAGCACAGCCTATTTGTATAGAAGATTTTTCCGCTCTTGTTATTGGCTTTATGGCTCCGGTTGGGCAAACCTCAGAACACTTAACACATTCCGGGCGGCAATAGCCACGCTCATAAGACATATTGGGCTTAGTTGTTCCAAACGCTTTATTAGACAGCACATCGTTTGGGCAAACAGAAGTGCATAATTGGCAACTCAAGCAATGGTCGTGAAAATGCTTATAACTGCCTGCCCCCGCCGGAACTATAGGGTTTTGGCGGTTTGCTGGAACTTTTTTATCCACCAATGCGGTTAAACCGCCATCTCCGTGGCTGGCTTGCAATTTTGCGGCACTGCTCAAAATTGCAAGAGTTGAGCCTACAAAAAGATTACGCCGCTCATTACCGCCCTCGCTTAAAGTTTCCGCTTTTTTCTGCTCAATTCTTTTTGGAGGCTTGGCATAAGAAATAGCTTTTGACGGGCAAACTTTTTTGCATTTTTCACAAGTTATGCAACGGGTGTAATCTATTTTTCCCTCTTTTGTATCTATGCAAGATGCCCTGCAATTTTTAACGCATAAATCACAATGCTTGCATTTGGAAAGGTCTATGCGATATTTCATAAAGGAGTATTTAGCAATAAAGCCCAGAAATGTACCAACAGGGCAAATTGTGTTGCAATACCCTCGCCCGCTTTTGTATGCAAAAATAGACACTCCAACAAGAGTTATAATAGCAAGAACCAAAGACACAGAGCTTTTAACCCATATCTCCACGGGGTAAAAGGCATAACTGCCCGCACGCTCCGCAAAATAGGCGAGCAAATTATTCCCGCATTTATAAATTGGCCCAAAAATTTGCGAGACAATTCTCCCATACGCCGCATAAGGCTCTAGCACAGAAACAAGGCCACCACCCAAAAATGCGGTCACCACAAAACCCGCAAGCAAAGCGTAACGCAAAATCACAAAACCCTTGCGCGGCTTGCTGTAAGAAAATTTGGTTTTAACAGAAACTATGTCTTGAAAAATCCCAAGCGGGCATACCATGGAACAATAAAAACGTCCAAAAAGGAGTGTTAAAAAAATTATGGCAAGCACAATTACAAGGTTAGCGGCAAAAATCGCTGGAATCAATTGTATTTTGGCAACCCAGCCTAAATAAGCGTGCAAGGTTCCTGTAAAATCCAAGAATAGCAAAGTCATGCAAACAAAACAGATTATTGGCATAAAAACTCCCCTAAACAATATCCGTTTTCAGGTTTTCCACAAATCTATCTATGCGCTGCATCTCCTGCGGGATATTTATACTCTGCGGGCAGTTGGGAACGCATTTTCTGCAAGAGGTGCATCTGTTTGCCTGGCGCAGGGGGTCAACTTTGCGGTCTAGCCCAACGAGGAAGGCGCGGCGCGCTCTTTTGTAATCTTCGCTCTGTTTGTCGTCTGGGAAATTGCCTTCGTTTAGGCAACGGTTGTAGTGCGCGATTATTTCTGGAATGTCAAGCCCGTAAGGGCAAGGCATGCAGTACTGACATTCTGTGCAGTTTATGTTCCTGTATTCCAACATCACCTGCGAAACTTTTACCAGCATATCCCTTTCGCTTTCGTTCAACGGCACAAGCGGGGAATATGTGCGCAAATTATCCTTCAAATGCTCCATAAAAGTCATGCCGCTTAACACCGTAAGCACATTGGGGAAACTCCCCGCAAAGCGAAACGCCCAAGAAGCCGCGCTCGCATCGGGGTTTAATTGGGTCATAGCGGCACGTGCTTTGTAATGCGGTTTTGCCAAACGCCCGCCCAAAAGCGGTTCCATTATCACAATGGGAATATTATTTTTTGTGAGCAAATCGTATTGGTGCTTGGCACTAACATTGGTGCGTCTTGCACCAGCGTTCTTGTCCCAGTCAATTATGTCCCAGTCAAAATAATTGAGCTGTATCATCACAAAATCCCATTTGTATTTGAGCGCCATATAATCAAAAAATTCGCCATCGCCGTGAAAAGACCATCCGAGGTTGCGTATTCGCCCAGACTCGCGCTCTTCGAGCAAAAAGTCCATTATGCCGTTATCTATATAGCGTTCTTTCATCGCTTCAAAAGTGCCAACATTGTGAACCAGGTAATAATCTATGTAATCGGTTTTTAAATCCTCAAAGGAGCGTTTGTACATAGCCAGCGATGCTTCGCGGCTGGTGTGCTGGTTGCGGTTGGACATTTTAGTAGCTATAAAATATTTGTCGCGTGGGTGGCGGCTAAGTGCAATGCCGGTGGCTTTTTCGGAAAAGCCTTTGCAGTAGAGCGGGGATGTGTCGAAGTAATTCACCCCGCGTTCAATGGCGTAGTCTATGGATTTGTTGATCGCTTCTTGGTCTAGGTTGTTTTCCGTGGCTAAGTCCTGCGATTTGGGCAAACGCGGGAATCTCATGCAGCCATAGCCCAAGAGAGAGAGGCGGTTTCCGTTTTTGGGGTCAACTCTATAGGTCATTTCGCCAGCAGGCTCACTCCCCTGCTTGGCAGAAGAGCCTTCTTTTGAACCGCAGCCGCTCAAAGCGGCAAAGGCAGCCCCCGCACCTACCAATTTGATAAACTTGCGGCGGTCCATGTTGTTTGAAACGTTATCCATAGCTACCTCGTAAATTATAGCTATGAATATAGAAATTCTAGAACATGACTATGCATACTGCAGGGCTAGGAGTTATTTTTTCTAGCAAGATTCTATTGCCATTCGTTGCATAAGCAGGCAACGTTGCTTCTACCCAATAGTTTGTAATAGTAGCCCCTCCATTAATTTTAATACTTAGCTCACCCGAACCTGCAGGATTAAGTTCACAACCTAATCTTGTTACTGGTGCCTTACCAATAATAACACCACCTTGTATCTTGTCATAGCCATCAAGTACTTCAATAACTGTAGTTCCATTAGAAATACTCTCTTTAGTACCTCCTTCATGGTCAAATTTAAAATAATTATCCGCTACAACTACGCCGCTTACTGGGCAATTTTTATGAGTAACGGTAACACCACCAGTGCACTGAACACTAGCTGTAATATTTAAAGAAGGGGTTTGCGGCCCAGCAGGGAGAGCAGCAAAGTTTAAAGAATCAGCGTTATTTCCTGGTGCATAAATAACATCGTTACAACGTTCATAATTATCTCTTAACGATATTAAACCTTTTACATATTCTTTTTTTGTTTTAGCTACATAGGTGGACGGCAGTATTTGCGCAGGGCAGTCGGTTAAGGTTGGATCAGAAACCACCGTTGCAGTCGTTGTTCTCAATGTATCTTTTTTGCCATCGCAGGTTGCCACTGCATGAGCGGTAAGTTCTCCTGGAACGGTTACCTGAGAAGTAGCTGGAGGGGTAACAAAAGGTATATTAATAATGGTAGAACCGATAGTTGCTTCAATTGTTATGGCAGTATCGCAATTAGCGGCAACAGCATTGGTTATTTTAAGCGTGTTATAAAGTTTACCGTTTCCTCCTGCACCTGTAGTAGATGAATGCATATTGCCTGTATTCAACCAATAGATTCTGTTACCGTTTTTGCTATAGTCAAAATTTCTGAATTCAAAATCTCCAGTTAGCCCTAGGTCAATGGAACTGCTAGAACTAGAAACCTCATCACTGCTTGAACTTGAGTTCGGTCCAACATTGTTGCTTGAGCTGCTTCCTGTATTGCTTGAAGAAGAACTGTTGAAACGGCAATTTGAAACCAAATTCCAACTATCATCAGGGCAATGATCATCTACTGGTTCCTGGCATTGTCTTAGATCTTCGGAAACACACCAATAATGTAACACGCTACCAGAAGACGGCACTCCAAATTTTTCGTCTGGAGAAAGCGGAAGCTCAATGTTTGAAGTGCAGGCAAAAAATAGCGAAATGCAAAGCACCGCTATGAATAGCATGTAATGAGAAAAAATTTTCATAATGCGTTCTCCATTAAAACACAAAGGTCAAAGTTCCAGCCACAGCAAAAACACCCGCAACCGCTCCAAAAATATTCCTGGAGCCTTCATTACTTTTTACAGCGTCTTTGTCATTCTCCAAAGCTACATGATTATCTTTATACCACTGTGTATATGCTTCTTTATACCTCTGAGTATAATCGCCGTTTCCGTCCCTTTCGGCCCTGGGCTGCGTATTGTTTAAGTTGTTGTAGCTATCCTTGTATTCCCCAGCTTTCGAGTGCTTCATAACCGCAAGAGTCCCGCACGTAGCTGCGGCTGCAAAAGTCAAAATCCTGGTCCAGCCACGCAAACCCAAGCCCCCAGATGCTCCTTCTTTTGCGCTAAGAGCGTAATTCACATCCAAACTCTGCGGCTTAAGCGTACCGTTCAAAAGAGAATCCGCGTGGGCGCGCCATACAGCGTAGCCTTCCATACCCTCGAACCTGGCAATAGGCTTAAAAACTCCATCCACTTTAAGCGGAACTTCCCTGCGAGACAGTATAAGTTCCTTCATAGCTAGGTTAAAGGAAGAATCTCTGTAAACAAAAGGATAGTTCAGGTAGCTAACACCTACCAAAAAACCCTCTAGGCTGCGGTTCATCACCTTTGCCGTATCAAGCGGTATTCCAACCTTGCCAACAAAATAAAACGGAGATTGAGCGCTTGTCGTATCAAAAACCTCAATTTCAAAAAACTCTTTATCCGCATCATAAGCGCCGAGTGCTACCAAAGGGTTCGCAGGCGCTTCTGTTATAACCAAACTTTCGGTCTCTATTATGTAGTTTTCAAGAACTCTTATGGTACGCGCAAGTTTATTTTTGTATGCCCCGTGCTTTTGCTGTAGCCAATCCGTATATTTTATGCTATCGGCGCGCAATAAATACTGCCTGCGCTCAAAATCCCGCACAGTTTCACCAGGTTGCTGAGGCTCTAGGACAGGGCGTGATTTCATATATTTCTCAAATATTATATCCCTCTCGCCGTCCACTTGCTCGCCTCTGGCTTTCACCCTTCTAATCCGCTTGTAGTAGCCTGCCGTAGTGGTGTCTTTCGCGAGTATTTGCGGAAAGTCCAGTTCCTCTTCCTTGCTGAAAATGCTCGCTTCCGTCAAAGCCACGTTCAATTTCAGCTTCTGCCCTGCCTGCAAGGTGAGGGTCGTGTCCCAAGGCTCGTAGTTTTCCCTCTGTATTTTTATAACCATATAGCCTGGCAAAAAGTTGTTGTATTCCAGCGGAGTTGCCCCAAGTGCCGTTCCGTTTACGGACACAGAAGCCGCTGGCGGATTGGATTTTATCTCAACAAAGCAGTAGAGCGAAGCCTGATTTTCCTCTATTTTCTTTTTCGCCTTCTCAAATTCGGCAAGCCTGTCCGCAAACACTTTTACATCACGCTGCGTCTTTTCGCTAAGTTCTTTTTCCCACTTTGCCTTGCGAGCGTCAAAATCGGTCTGTTTTTCGTATTCACCCTTTGGTTCCAGGGCTGGCATGGAAGACGATGCCCTCTGCTTAACGCCTTCTATCTCCGCTTGCATAGCGACGATGCTATCTTGCACCAAGGCAATCCTTTTGGAATATGTCTCAAAACTAGCGGTGTCTTTGGCGGATAGCTCTGTTAAGTTTATGCCTTGCTGGGCAAAAACCGAGGATAGCGCAAACGCCGCGAGAAAGAAAATAGCTCTGTTAAGATAATTATCCATGTGGTTTAATATAGTAATTTTTTTTACTATCTTCTACTTATGAAATTAGGTCTTACATTTGACGACGTGTTGGTTCTCCCCGGTGCGTCAAGCGTTTTGCCGCCCCATACCTCAATAAAAACCGAGCTTGGAAAGATAAAATTGAACATTCCAATCCTAAGCGCGGCCATGGACACGGTTTCAACTGCCCAATTAGCCATAGCTTTGGCTTTGCAGGGAGGTATTTCCGTTATACACAAAAATATGAACATAAATATGCAAGCGGATGAAGTTCGCAAGGTAAAAAGATGGGAAACCTGCGTTGTGCTGGACCCCATAACCCTAAACGCAGACGAGCCTGTTTCCAAAGCCTTTGAAATTGCCGCAAGGCAAAAGATAAGCGGCTTCCCGGTGCTATCGGGTGGCAAACTCGTGGGCATAATAACAGGCAGAGACTTGCGCACAATAACAGACCGCAGCGTAAAGGTAAAAGAGGTGATGACAAAAAAATTAATCACAGCATCGCCAAAAGTTTCGCTCGCAAAGGCAAAGAGCATTTTAAACACAAACCGCATAGAAAAACTGTTGCTGGTGGACAACAAAAACCATTTAAAAGGCTTGATAACCCTTACCGATATTTTAAAAAGGGAATCCAACCCGGAAGCATGTCTGGACTCAAACGGGCAGCTATGCGTTGGCGCAGCAATTGGCACCGCCGCAGATACTCTGGAGCGAGCGGCAGCTTTGGTGGAAGCAGGAGTTGATATGCTGGTTGTGGACACCGCGCACGGGCATCACATAAATGTTCGCAATATGGTTAAAACGCTAAAGAAAAAATATCCGCAGCTCACTCTTGTAGGCGGGAATGTAGCCACGGCAGAAGGCGTTAGGGACTTGGCAAAAAGCGGCGCCGATGTTGTAAAAGTTGGCATTGGGCCAGGCTCTATCTGCACCACAAGGGTTGTTGCAGGCATTGGAGTTCCGCAATTCACCGCAATTCTGGAATGTGCGGCAGAAGCCGTAAAACACGGCGTAAACATAATAGGCGATGGTGGCATAAAATATTCCGGCGATATTGTAAAAGCATTGGCTGCTGGCGCACACGCCGTTATGCTGGGCGGTCTTTTTGCCGGTACGGAAGAAAGCCCTGGCGAGACAATTTTGGCAGATGGTCGTACATTTAAGAGCTACCGAGGAATGGGCTCAATAGGAGCAATGAAAGAAGGTTCAAAAGACCGCTACTTTCAATCCGAGATAAAAGATGGAGATGATTCCAAATTTGTCCCGGAGGGCATTGAGGGCAGAGTTCCATACAAAGGGCCGCTCCGCGAGCTGGTTTATCAATTGACAGGCGGAATTCGCCAAGCCCTTGGGTACGCAGGTGCTGAGAATTTGGCAGAGCTAAGGTCAAAAGCCCGTTTTATGCAGATAACAAGCGCAGGCTTGATAGAAAGCCATCCGCACAATATAACCATAACAAAGGAAGCTCCGAATTATAGGGCGTAAACGCACCCCACCGCCACCACCACCCGGGAACATAGGGCTTGGCAAGGGCGAGCTTTTTGGCGAAAATATAAATCCCTACAAGAAAAAATCTTTTTCCGTTGTGTGCAGTAAAATACAGATGGCTTTTCAAGACCCATATTCTGAGACTGGAACCGCCACTGATATAATTTGTTTTTTTACTATATTACCTATGAATGACTGCTAAAGAATTGTTTAGAATTGCGAGGAAAAATGGGTTTGCCTTAAATCGTATAAGCGGGAGCCATCACATATTTGAAAAAAATGGACATATAGTTCCAATCCCGTTTCATGCAGGAAAAGACCTAAAACCCGGTTTGTTAAATGCAATTCTAAAACAGTTGGGAGCAAAATAGGAGGTACTATGAATTATGCTGCAAAAATAACGAAAGATGATGATGAGTATATCGTCTCTTTTCCTGATAAACCGAATATAAATACTTGCGGTGAATCTTTAGAACACGCTTTGGAAATGGCGAAAGAAGCTTTGAACGAAACCCTTGTATGCGAACTTGAATTTGGCAAGCATTTGGTTGTGCCTAAAACAAAAGAAAATGCGAAAAAAAGTTTATATGCTATTCCTGTTAAACCAGAGATAGAAATTGCATATATGATTTTTGAAGCGAGGCAAGGCAAACCTATAGCAAAGGTGGCAAAAGAAGCTGGCATAAGCAAACAAGCCTATCGTTCATTTGAGACTCCGTTTGCTAATCCTACTTTCAATACCCTTAGCAATATTGCGAAGGCTCTAGGGAAGAATTTGGAAGTTCGCTTGGTTTGAATTATAGTAATTTTAAGTTGTTGGAGTAGGAGAAGGTGTAGTCAGTGCCTTTTGTTAGGGTGGTTCCGTTGAATTTTGCGGTGAAGGCAGGGTTTAAATTTTCTATTTTCTTATTATGGAACTAAAAGATTTCGCAACAATAAATTTTGAAATCAAATATAGCAGTTCCGC
>Ga0268262_10002170_pt1 | contig 23073 bp, 8 predicted proteins | sample TergutNc150P3_FD_190354 | JGI IMG/M metagenome (GOLD analysis project Ga0268262, IMG submission 190354) | Nasutitermes corniger P3 segment gut microbial community from laboratory colony in Florida, USA - Nc150 P3 (SPAdes) (version 2) | ecosystem: Host-associated > Arthropoda: Insects > Digestive...
TCGTTTTCTATAATACTCACCGTAATATTCGGATCGATCAACCCCAATATATCAAAGTTAATCGAAATAGTATTGTCTATCTTTATTATATCCTTTTTTCCGCATCTTTGTGAATTAGCGTTCGCAACAAACGCGACATTATACGGAACTTTGTCAAGATTAAGCCAGTTGTAAATGCGTATTCCCAAACCGGCTTTAATATGATCAATAACAATGCCGTTTTTTATTTCATCAATATTTAACATCGTCCGCCCCCAAGACCGAAGCCAGCAACGCCATGCGTACATACATTCCGTACTTCGCCTGTTTAAAATACGCCGCCCTCGGATCCGAATCAACCTCTACGGAAATTTCGTTGACACGCGGCAGAGGATGTAAAACAATCATTTCCTTTTTTCCTGCCGCCATTTTATCGGTATTTAAAACATAGGTGTCTTTCAGGCGGATATAATCATCCTCGTTAAAAAACCTTTCCCTCTGCACCCGTGTCATATACAGCACGTCCAGCTCGGGCATGGATACTTCAAGGTTCTCTCTTTCTTCAAATTTTATACATTGTTTTGTTAAAATGTTTCTTATATATTCAGGTAAAATCAATTCCTTAGGGGCGATAAAAATCATCTTGATATTCGGGTAGCGGGCAAGTGCCTTCGCAAGGGAGTGGACTGTGCGCCCGAACTTCAAATCCCCGCAAAAACCTATGGTAAAACCCTCAATTTTGCCCAATAATTGCCTAATTGTGAGCAAATCCGTAAGGGTCTGGGTGGGGTGATGATGCCCCCCGTCCCCCGCGTTTATGACGGGAACATCCGAATAACGGCTGGCAAGAAGGGCGGCTCCTTCCTTCGGGTTTCTCATAACTATTGCGTCCGCGTAACTTGCCGCCATGCGGATCGTGTCGGCTAAACTTTCGCCCTTGGCGGCGGAGCTGGAACCAGGCTCGGCAAAACCGAGGAAATTTCCGCCCAAACGGAGCATCGCCGCCTCGAAACTGAGGCGGGTTCTTGTGCTAGGCTCAAAAAATAAAGTGGCTAAAAGACGCCCTTTTAGGCTGTTTCTGAGGTATTTTTGGTCTTTTTCTATCATTTCCGCTAGCGAGAAGAGAAATTCGGTCTCACTTAGTGAGAAATCCTCAGGTTCAATTAAAGATCGGCCTTTTAGCATTTTTTCCTCAAATTTGCCGTAAAAACGGCTTATTTTCTCACATTTTCCGCCTTGCGGAAATACCGTCCTGAATTTTCACAAAAAAAAACCGCCCCAAAAGGCGGAAATACTTGAAAAACGGTCTTTTTGCTTGAAATAATCATGGTTGGATTATACCCAGAAAGCGTTTTTTAAGCAAGCAAAAATGAAAAAAAAATGAAAAAAATTTGAAAAAAACTTGCCACTAATTGAAGATTATGTATTATAATAAGAAAAGGAATGTTTTAATCAGGCAAAATAAATCTACTCAAGTTCCGCATACTTTTTTTCTGTTTTAAAAAAAACAGTCATAGGGGTGGAAAATGAACAAACGGCTAATTATTATCTGCGTGTTGTTTATCGCTTTTTGCGGCAGTCTTTGGGCGGCCGGAAGGAAAGATAATATTTCCAAATATGCTGAAGACCCTTCAGGTTTTACAGATACTTTTGATATTAGCGAGAGAAATCCGGGCAAATACAACTTTTACATAGAGGCTAAGGACAGAGCCGGCAATACTACACGCTCGGGTCCCAGCAATATCTTTATCGATCCTGAGTCCGATCTTCCCCGGACTACGATCATTAACCCCCTGCCTCGCATGAGCGTTCAAGGGAATATGAACATTGTCGGTATAGCGTTTGACGACGACGGAGTTAAGAAAGTTGAAATTGCGGTATACCGCGGAACAGACGGCAAGGGCGAAGAAATTACCCGCGTAACGGCGTCAGGAACCGATTACTGGTCTTATTTTCTTGATACATCGGACAGCGATATTTGGCTTGACGGAGATTACACCGTTAAAGCTTGGTCTACGGACATAAATGATCTTTCAGGCATTGCGGATATTTATACTACCGGACAAAAAGTACCTGAAAAAAAGAAAAAAATATCGGTGGTTTACTGGAGACTGGATAGGAAAAAACCTGATGCGGTTGTTACGAGCCATACGGTAGGCGCGCTTGTTTCAGGCGGCATTCACTTAGGCGGAACTCTTTACGACGGCAACGGCATAGCTTCTTTCGGCTATTCGATTGACGGCGGCAACAAATATCTTCCCGGAAAATTCAAAGTTAATAAATCCGGTCACGGCACTTGGGATATTAATCTTAACACGAAACAGTTTGACGACGGTCCCGTCGTTATCTGGTTTAAAACAATCGACGGAAACAAGAGCGTCGGAACCGCCGCTCACCTGTTGTTTGTGAATAACATAGGTCCGGATGTAAAAGTCGTATATCCCGATCCTAACACAACGTTAAACGGCGTATTTAATATCGCCGGTTACGCGAAACACCCGGTAGGGTTAAAATCCATATCGTGGAAGGCGGGAAATTCCAGCGGCGATTTTGAACTGCTCCCGGGCAACCAATGGTGGTCGGTTCCTGTAGACGCGCGTAATTTTAAGGGAACATCGCTCGATGTTGAAATTAAAGCCGTTGACGTTTCAGGCAACACAACTTACGCGAGGCAAAAATATAAATTCGACGCATCTAAAGATTTACCGACTGTTAAATTAACATTACCGATAACCGGAACCGTAAACAGCGATTTAGGCATAGTTGTAAAAGGAGAAGCTACTGACGACGACGGCATTGCATCGCTCTTCTACTCTCTTGACGGCGGTCCCGCGGTTGAGATACCTTGCAACGGTTATTTCCAGTTCTACATTTCCAATCCAACCGAAGGAACCCACTCTCTTGACGTTTGGGCTAAAGACACATCGGGCGTTACAGGTCCTAAAACATCAGTAAAAGGAATTGTGGTTTCAAGCGGATTTATACAGCCCGGCATCGCGTCCGTAACATATCCCGAAGGAAAAACCACAAGAACCGACGTTTTTAACACAGGTATGAAAATAAAACCCGTACCCAGAATGACAATGCTTCTCTCTTTCAGAGCCGCGGTGCTGCCCGCATCGGCGACAGTTACCTTCGGAGAGCTGTCAAAGGCGCAAGTAAGATTAACGGGATTAAAAGACGTCTTTACGGCGGCTGTTCCGGTTCCCACGGATCTTCCCGTAGGTCTTGTTGAAATAAAATTATCCGCAACGGATAAACAAAACAGAGAATTTAATTACAGCGAATTTGTTTATGTAGTGGATCCTTCGGGAGACGAAGGCCCCAATGATTTCCAATTTGTAAGACAGCAGACGACGGGCGACGGACGTATCGTACTTAAAACAGGCGATGTCTTAGTCGGCATAAGCAACAAAAACATACAAAACGCAACACTGCAAGGACCGGGCGCGAATATTTTAAACGCGACCGTAAATAACGGACAAGTTCAAATTACCGCGGTGGACGACGGCGAAGCCGGTCCTCTTTCCCTGCGAATAGATACCGATTCAGGTTCGTTTCCAAGCAAACAATACAGATTTTCAGCGACATCGTCAGGGCCGACAGTAACAATACAGAACTTCACGAGCTACAGCTGGGCAAGAAACAGCGTGAACGTCTCTTTTAACCTGGCAAGCAGAGGCAGAGTAACAAATGTTGAATACTCGCTCGATATGGGAGACACATGGCAAAGACTTTTAAGCGCGGCTGACGTATCGGGTCTCCGCCCTCCCGTAAACACAAACCTTACAAGAGCTATTGACATTTCAGGCGCGCCGGACGGCTCTCTTAATATCCTGATAAAAGCGTCGGGCGATACCGACTTCAACATTGCCGACTTCTCCGTGTTAAAAGACAATACCGCCCCCGCGGCGCAAACCATAGTGCCGATATCCGAAGCGAAAGTAAACGGAACAATCCGCATGGCATTCGCCGTACAGGAAATGGGCGTTATTCAATCGGTAACATACCGCAGAGGCGCGAATGCCGCTCCCAGAGAAGTTTATAACGACAGCCAGTGGAACGGAGACTATTCTCCCAAGTTCTTTGAAATATTAATGGACTCCCTCGTAATGCCGCTTGATAACGGAATGCGCTTTACCTTTACCGATAAAGCGGGCAACTCAAGCGAAGTAAACGCGTGGCAGTTTGTAATTGATCAGCCGATGGATATCCCGATTGTGCAGGTAATTCTTCCGCAGGATAACGAAGTAATAACCAACGACTTTATCGTCTCGGGCGTAATGTTCGACGACGACGGTATTAAAGGTTATCAGTGGAGAATCGACAATAAGCCGTGGAACACGGAAGAAGCCGCCTATGGCTTCTCAATTCCCGTCGCGTTATCAACATTGACGGATAACGAGCACACAGTAACCATAGTCGCCGAAGACCTTTACGGCGTAAAGAGCGTTCCCACAATCAGAAAATTCCGCGTATCATTAGTGGAACCGACGGGAACAATGACATATCCTCTTTACGACACGGTGTTAAAAGAAGGCGTACAGCTTACGGGAACCGCCTTTGACCGCAACGGCATAAAAGACATTAAAGTTTCTGTTGACAACGGAAATTCATTTAACTTAGCAAGAGGAAATTTCGGAACAGCGTCCGAAACGGTACAGTGGAATTATCAGTTTAATACGACAATATTAAAAGACGGCGCGCACGTTGTGTTTATCAAAGTAACGGACAGATACGAAGTACCCGCCACTTACGCGTTTATGATCAACGTAGACAATACTCAGCCGGAAATTATTATGGACAGCCCCGGAGACGGATCAATTTCGGTAGGAAATATTTCCGTAATGGGACGCATACTTGATCCTAACTTAAAAGACGTAAGCATCGAATTAAGAAGCCTTGACGGATTTACAATCCCCGCCAACTTAAGATCAAGAAAACTTGATTCCAATTCGATGGTGAAAGAAAACATTGATATTTCAGCGATGTCGGACGGACAGTACAACGTAGCGGTTATAGCCGTAGACAGAGCCGGAAACATGACCCGCCTTTCGCGTAACGTGCAGATGGCGCGCCAGACATACAAAAATTACATTGAAATACTCTACCCTCTTGAAAACGAGGAAACAAGCGGCGAGTTTAACCTTTACGGCTACGCGGGCGGCTCTTCGCCGGCGGGAAGCGTAACAATAAAAATAAACGGAGCCGATTCGCAAACCGCCGCCGTTGATGACGCGGGATACTACGCCTTTAACTTAAGCGGCGAATACCTTAACGAGGGCAACAATGCCATTACAATAACCAGTAATTTCGGCGGTCCCACCTTGGTTTCGTCCAGAGCCTATAATATCATTTACAGAAAAGGCGGACCGTGGGTAACAATAGACAGCTTTAAATTTGCCGAGTTCTCTTACGACAGAGCGTACTTAAGCGGAAGAACCGGCTATGTGGTCTCAGATGAAGAGAAAGAACTTCTCGCCGACAAAACATTAGACAAAGAAAAAAGACAGGCGATACTTGATAAAAAACCGCTGTATACTGAAATAAGCTTTGACAACGGAAGAACATTCTTTAAAACAAGCAGATCTTTCGCGAAAGACGTTGATTACCGTTTCCGCTTGGAAGACAGCGAAATGCCGGAAGGTTACCACTACATCGTTATAAGAACAACAATGAAGAACGGTGAATTTGCCGTATCAAGAATGATTGTTCAAATTGACAAAACCAACCCGGAGATTCGCCTTATATCGCCTGAATCGGGAAGCAGATACAACCAAACAATTACCTACTCCGCTTCCGCTACGGATGATATCGAGCTTGTAAGCCTTTCTTACCATCTTCGCATAGGAGACAAGGCGGCTTATGAAGTTCCGGGCTTCCTGCAGGGACTTTACTTTGAAACCACCATTCCGCCGTTCATAAGGCAGATAGCGGTTGAAAACAACTTTAAAAATTGGGTTCCCTCAGTACCGTTCGGCGGCGGAGCCACATACATGGATTTCGGTTTTGGATTGAGCTTCTTTGACGACAACGTAAAAGTACAATTCCAGTACGGCTTCCTTACACAAGACCTCTATGACTCATTAGGTCCCGCTGAACCCGGAAAAGTACGCTACGGCGGAAACGTACTGGCGTTTAAACTTCTTGCAAGCATTTACTCATATCCGTTTGCTGCCGCTTGGGGACCGGATTTTGAATGGTTATACGGCACTATAGCGATAGGCGCGAACTTCTCCTGCTTTGACATTGACCAAAAAGGCTACACGCAGAGCGGCGAGCCCTCATGGATGAGCGCGTTATTAGTGCAGATTGAATTCCCAAGAGTGAAGATTCCGAAACGCAAAAATTTCAGAACGTTCAGTTTATTTACTGAAGGTCAGTTATGGTTCGTACCGACTGACGTACCCGCTTCTCAGTTCGGCATAAAGGTTGCTATACCCCATGTTATTATGGGTTTAAGAATGTATATATTTTAGCCTTGGGAGGTAAAAGATTATGTTAAGGATGTTAAAGACAAAAATTAAATGGATAACCGCAGCGGTTATTATTTTAGGAGCTCTTTTTACAACCTGTGAAATGCCGATGGGTTTAGGTGAACCTATCGACACGGTGCCGCCCAATATTACTATACTCTCGCCGCAGGACAACACAAAAATGAAAGCTATAACCTACGGCAACCCTATAGTATTGGAAGGTACGTGGAGCGACGATATAGGCGTTATAGCTATACAATTTGATATACGAGACAAATGGCACGGCAACGCTGTTGTTACACCTTCCAAAACAGATGTTAAAATAACCACTACCGATGTCTCTGAAAACTGGAAACAGGGTAAATGGACAGCCCAAATTGTTATTTTAGCCGAAACCATGACAGAGTACAGAATAAGAGCTTACGCTCTTGATAAATTCGCCAACAAGGGTATGAGCGAAGTAAACGTACAGATCGACATTATACCGCCATGGGTTGATAATGTTAAAATAAAAAAACATCCTAACCTTATTCAAGACTGGGCAAAACCTATTTTTGTACAAGATTCCAATAACTATACAAAAACGGAAACAGGTTCCGTTACCGGTAAACGCGATTCTCTTCCCAATGCCGAATATTACAGAAAAAAAATCAGCTTTAATAACACTGATTCATGGCGCGATATAAAAATTGACGACATTGACGAATTTCAAAATGATTTTTTCAGAGTAACCGCCGAGCTTATCGCCGCATTTGACAACGTAGCGGCGGTAAGACTTAACATTTACAGAGAAAACGGCACAAAAATTAATATAGACATGATAAAGCCCTCAGGCTATGCAAGCGACGCGACGGACGGATCCCAACTGCGCTTCCCGTATTGGGACATTACCCGCGCTCAAATGTTAACTTTCGGCAACGAGTACGCCAGCGGAGCTCAATATATTTCTTTTGAAATAAGAGCTTGGAGTAAAACAGACTGGGAAGGAACCGATATGAGCGGGAAACCCAATATAAACCCGTCCACAAACCAGGAAGAACAGGGACGTTCCCAGATGATAGGCGGAACAGTCTGGTTCCCCGAATCCAATAATCCTGTGGCATCTTTCGATAAAAAACTTATCATAGGCGATACTAACTCAATTATTCTTCTTCCTAATACAAGCGGTGCTTTGGATATAGATGTTTACGACGATGATTTACTTTCCGAAATTTACCTTGGACTTATACCAAAAGCGTCTTTTGACACATTACGCGGAAGTCAAACTGAATACGCGTTCTTTGACTCTCTTACCCTTGATACCAACGCCACATTGCGGACAAACGTAATGAACGCGTGTATTCTTTCCTCAGGCGCAAATCCCGCAAACCCAAAATCCAACCTGTTTACAACGACCCCTGATACCGCTAACAGAGAAAGAAGAGCGCTCAAATTAAGCACCGAGGCCGAAGGCGAATACCGTTTAATCGCGCTTGTAAAAGAATCCGCCAGTCAACCCGGTTACAGCTACCCTGCCGGTTTTACCGCGAAATGGACAGCGTACCCTCCTTTGAGAGTTTTGGTACAGGCGGCAATGGCTCCGCTTATAATTGTGGAACAACCGTTAAAAGAAAACACATTCCCGAATCTTAACAACGCTGGCGACGGCTTTGAAATGTCAGGCTACGCTCTGGCGGGCGCGAAAGTAAATAAACTGCTTATAGCGTGGGTTCCGCAGAGTATAGCCGCCGCTAACCGCGTTAACGCCGCCAACACCGCGCTTGAGTCACCCGGCGCTCTCGCATTGAATGCGGGAGAGCTATATACTCATACTAACAATGTAAAAGTATGGTGTCTGTCTATTACGGACAATGGAGAAGAAATTTGGGGCGCGACCAAGTATTATAAGACAGGTTTTAAAAAAGATTACGCGCTTTTAACCGACTTCCCGGACGGCGCTGTAAGCGCGTTTAATAGCGGAGCGAAAGATAATACATTTGTCATAAAGGCGTTTACGGACAGCAGTTACGCGCAGATAACTTATCACTTGTTCGGTTCATCCGCGCAGCCTACAATCAGCGTGCCAAGCCACAGCGCAACCAGAAATTACCATGACAGGTTTAAAGACCTTGTTTTCAAGATACAGCTGGGAACCGGAAATGACGGCGTAGCGCTTAATCCCGCTACTTTGTTAGTCAAAGATATAACCAATGAGGTACCCAAAAAACCGGATGGACTCAGCGCTCCTGTGCTTGTTGGAAACAACGAATATGAGGTGAAAATTCCTCAATCGCATATCGCGCTTAATTTCCCGGAAAACGGTCCGGAAAGAAGTTATACATTTGAAGTATATAATATACTGGGTAACAAATCTCCGGATTTGCCGAAATATGTTATTATGTCTAACGCGCCGCAGATTGAATCTATCAGGTGTACCAACGGTAACGGCACTTACGCGGAATTTGAAGAACTGACTTTCGAAGTTACCTTCTCCATGCCGCTGCTTCTTACGAACCTTCAAGGTAATCCGATTACAACAAACACGCCAGGCGCTCCAAGGTTAAAACTGTATTTTAATAATGTTCCGCTTACTGAAGCCAGTAACTCACCCGAGCCAAGCGGTTATGCAGACTATATAGCGCCCGCCGATCCTTTAAAGGCGTCAAATACGCTCCAGTTTAGGTATGTGGTAAAATTGAACGATGCCTCGAACGATCTAAGCAACTCACTTGCTCCGCTTGATATACCGTCAGGCACAAATTTAAATTCGCTCTACGGAACCAGCGCCGTTATTACGATTAATAACCATGATAAAAGCATGCAAACCGCCCAAGACATAAAATTGGACGGCGTAAAACCAAAAATATTACGCGCTTATTTTACACAAATAACTTCAAGTCCTCCGTCTTATTTTAACAACGGTAAAATAATTACCGTGAACTTATTATGCGATGAGGACGTAATGGTTTCAGGAACGCCCACAATCAACCTTCAGTTGGTAGGAAACACTATTAGAAACTTTACCGCTCAATATTCCTCAAAAACAAATAACGTCCTAAGCTTTACATGGCAAGTAGCTGACGGCAATAACGCAATAACACCGGAAACACAGCTTACATGGGCGACTCCGTGGATAAGTTTCCCAACTACAAGCGATGATATTACGGACATTGTCGGCAACACAATAAGGACATCAAAAACAAACAACACTATTCCAACCGCAGCTATTCCGGCTGATGCGAACAAAAGAGGAAGTACAGGGTCAGGTTATACTGATAATAAAGAAGCTTGGGTTAAAACCAGTAAGCCCAATACTCCCACATTAACCATACACAGCACACAAGCGGGAGCGCAAGCAAATACAGCCGTATTAACCGCAAACCCGCTTAATACAAACGGCCAGTATTTTTATATGAGAGTGGACGGTATACAAACATCCAACGCCGCCAATGATAATTACAATACTGTTTATTATTCATTAACAGGCGGAAGCAATCCGGACAGTGCAGGCGCTCTGGGAGGCACAGGCGCGACTCGCTACTCCACAACAACTACCGGCAGAATAACGGATATTAACTACACTAACAGAATTTCAAGTACTTATGTACCGTCTTCGTATGAAATTACGGCGTGGCAAACAGACCGCGCGGGTAATGAATCGGATAAAGCTGCATTCAGAGTAGTAAATATCAACTCACGATGGGCGGAGGTAAACGGTTTTGACATAAACCTTAACGACGGATCGCATCCGGCGGGAACTGTAGTTCCGATTAAAATCTCATTATCTAAAAAGGTAATATTGAGCACAGCCACCGGTACGGACACGAGACCGCGCGTCAGACTTACCCTTACCGGAAGAACTTTAACAGGAACGGCTGATATTGATACTAACAATACCGCCGCTACTCTGGTAAACGGAACGGGAGCCGCTAACGCATCATCTTTAATAACGGTAAATTGGACGGTTCCTTCGGGAATAGCTACTATGAGCAATATAAAAGTAGAAAACATTCAATTTACCAACATAACTGACGAATACGATAATACTCTTCAACAATACAAAGGTACTGATACGGAAACCGCCGCACTACGGCCTCTTACCGACTCAACTTCATTCCAGCTTAATCGTCCTAATCTTGAAATCCGTTCAAACAGACCTAAACTGACAGATTCGGTTACCGCCGCAAACGGTATAACCGCCGCCTCTACATCTCCTGTAATACCCACCAGTGACGGTGAAACACAAAACGGAGGAATGATAGCTGTAAACGGTCAGTTGGTATTGGCGTTCAGTGAAGGTTCCGCTAACGCGCCTGTAGCGCTTACGGCGGTTCCGGGCAAATATATTACCATCCGTCCGTACAATGAATGGGCACTACCGCCGGTACTTACGGTAGATCAATTTAACTCCGTTTATAATCACGCGAATGTAGCGAATAACTCGACATACCGCAGAAGACTGCAGGATGTTGACGTAAATGAAATACCGAAAACCGGTTCAGGACGCGGAACCGGATATAATTTGTACAGGAAAAACACTCAGGGTATTGTTAATCAGGACACTTATGTGCGCCCCGATACGTCAACCAAGATGGTTCTTGATTTTACGACGGATCTATACGAAGGAACAAACGCCACCAATTTACGCGAAATTTTTGACGCGGCTGAATGGAAATGGCAGAAAATTTCCGTAACTTCCAGTTATGTAACCGTAAACAATAATAAGGTTACCGTAAACTTCCCGCAGTCTCTTGATCCCGGCCGTATTTGGGAAGTGTTAATAGACAGCGGAGCCTTCCAGGATGCCGCCGGAAACCAGTCGGAAGAGGTTAAACACGGAACCGGAAATAAAGGAAGCTCAAAAATATCAGATTATTACCGTTTTTGGACGGAGGGAACCGCAGTACCCGTAATTCGCGTGGACAGAGTTTCCTACGACGCCAGAAATATGTTGGACAATAAAACACTTGGTTTTGTCGATGCAAATAATGTGCCGACGCGGCCTCCTGTTGATATGAGAGTTCGTATTGACTGCGAGACTCCGGGGGCCAGCATAACCTATGGTGTTATAAGAACAAGTTATACGCTGAATCCGAGTGCAGACGCTTCTACTTCTGACGCATTTAGCAGTACTTCTACATCTGATACTAATTTCTTTCATCATACCGGCTTTGTAACTAATCCTACCAATGACGGCGGTTCTAACACTTGGAATAACAGACCCGGTTATCAAAGAAATACCATAGGTAATGAAGATGCCGATACAAACAAAACAAACGGCTTCTTTAATAAGTTATTGGTTCCCAATACTGTAGATACAGGTACGGCTGCTTTAACAAACGGAGCTATTCCATATACTGCTTTGTCCGGTTTGACAACAGGAACAAGTTATAAGACTTATGCAACCAATGGAGGCATAACTTGGAATACCGGAACCGGAGCCGGTATATATAATACTGATATTCATGTTATCTATGTAGGAGAAAATTATACTTCAGCGTATAACAGCAGTATATTAGCCGGTTCAAATACTGATCGCAAACTTTACTCGGGACGGCGCGATTATGTTGCCGCAATAGCGCAAAAATCGGCTATTAGCGCCGCTACCGGAACCGGCGGCAGTGTAAGGAATGTCGGTCCCGCGCTTACCGCTTCGGCAAGGGGAATGGAAGGAGTTTATAAGACTACCCTAGTTTACCGTGATCCGCAGAGAAACAACCCTTATACTGCTAATACTAATAATCCCACTAATTATCTTTCGCGATTACTTGTACAGGGTTTTGACGTTCCGGTTATGCCCGTAGTCGCCGGCTTCCCGCTCAGGGACGCGGATTCTACAAACGAAGCTAACAACGCTTATTCTAACTATTTCTCAAAATGCGCGTGGCGTTACGGAACCGGTACCGCTTTTGACGCCTTTACCGCCACTTATTTGGAAACAAACCCAACCGATAGGGGGGGTAACAATCATGTATGGGTATCATGGGAAATTGTAACCGACTGGTATCAGAAAGCAAAAGGATTCAGAGGCACGGGCGGTAATTATTTGAACAATAATAGCCACAACGCAAATACTGTACTCGGCACTTACGGCGCGGTTATCTACCGTCACCAGCAGAATTTCTATAATTAAGGGGGAGAAAATATGAAACGAATACTAACGGCGATTATAATTCTGGCTTCTCTTTTTATAACAGCCTGCGATGATGTCGCGCTGGGAACCGCTTTAAACTTAAAGGGTCCCGTTGTTGAAATAACAGGGCCTGTAAGCAAGCCGAATCAAACGGATCCCGAAGTGGGAACTATCTTTAATTTTACCGGAACCGCCTTATCTGAAAGCACTGTTACGCGTATGACCGTTACTTTAACTTTCTTTAACAGAGTTGCCAATAAAATGGTTGTTATGGGACGCGAATGGAAATGGGAAACAGGGAATTGGCAGATACGCGAAAGTTCCGATGATTTATGGACAGTATATTCACGCAAAACCTACCAAAATGATTTAACAGATTATCCCGTCGGCGACCCCGACTGGACAATAGCCGGAAAAACGGTATATTGGAAACTCCCGGTGTATATGAACCGCATGGAAAAAGGACAGTACTTTATCGAGGTTACGGCGTGGGATAACACGGGAAACAGCGACTCAAATTCCAAAAAAAGGCTGAAAGTTGAGTTTAACAATCTAGCTCCCAACATAACAATTGAGTTACCTGTACTAAAAGACGGAACAGGTTCTTTAAGCGCCCCAAAACCTCCCGATTACTCGGGACCGGCGTATTTATTTGATCCCTTTGGTTCTCCAAGGCAAACTTACGACAACCGTTCTAATTTTGTAAGCAGAATTCCCGAATTAAGATGGACGGCGACTCAAGGCGCCAGTTTGGAAAAATTAACCTTGGAAATAACCAATGAGCATAATTTAGATGTAAATGACGGACGGAAAAAAACATATTACTTTGATGAATTTCAATTAGACGATACTGTATTCGGTGATCGTTTTCAGTCTTCTCCCAGCAAAGGAAACCACCTTTCCTCAGGATTAATAGGCGATAATAACGGAACCGCTTATACAAAAGTAGGAAATGATATTGTTCTTGGGCAAGGTCCTTACGCCGCAAATTTAGCAAGCCTTCCTAAAGATCGTATAACGCCCCTGCAGTTGGTTACAAAGCTTAGAGACGGCGTAGGAAGAACAGAATATAAATCCAAAGGCTGGTTTATGTACCTGCCCGATTCCGACAAACCGTTTGCCGATATCTCTTTCGGCAACAAGGTAAAAGACGGACAAAATGTACAGCCCAATATTACGGACAGCGCTGTTATTATGCGCGGAACCACCAGTAACAAAGTGTACTTTTACGATGATAAAGAAGGTTTAAAGCAAGCGAAATACAGCCTTGTCAAACTGCAAAATAATTCTCTTGCAGCTGATTTTTACGTTAAAACAGACGAAATAATAAATTTTTCAAATAACCCTACTTATTTCGCGTGGGATTTTGCCGTCGATTACAGTTACGGAGTCGGACGTTATAAAATGGAAGTTACCGTAACGGATATGTCAGGTTTAGAGGGCGACAAATATACCGCGTATTTTACAATTGTAAGCAATACTACCCCTCAAATCCTTGCATGGCCGGCTACTTTGGCGGATCCTCCTAATTCCGACAGACTAAGCACACCGGTATGGGGCAACAACCGCGGAGATATTGCTTTTTCAGGCAGAGCCGCGGTTGAAGGCGCTCCCGACGGTTCCATAAAAGTGGATCGCGTTACGGTAGTAATGATTAACGACGCCGACCCCGCAGCAGGTTCGCAAAATATAATAAGGTATACCGATAATACGTATTCGGGTTGGAACTTAGGCATAAACTCGGGAGCCAACGGCGCTACGGATAGTTTCGGTAATAGAATTTGGGAAATTCCCCAAACTGATATTAATATCGTTAACGGAAGCCCGGGTGATAACCTTGGAGACAGTCAAAGAGATGAATACAGGTTTACAAAAACATTTAACTGGTTTACCGACTTAGGCGGAGCTTCCGTAAGCGGATCCACAAAGGATAAGAGGTTAATGGTTCGCGCCGTAACACAAGGAGCGTTAAACAAGGAATATTACGGATCCAGAACACTTACCATACACGGCGACGATGGAGCGCCTGAGTTAAAAATAACAACTCTCAGGTTAGAAAGCAGACCTAACACAAGCGGCAGTTGGACTTTATTAAAAGAATATACATTGCCCACGAATGAAACATTGCCCGCTTTAACGGTAAATCACCGTGTAAGGCTTTCAGGCACATGGAGTGACAATTCAGCTGAGAATTGGACAATACCCCCCGCAGGAAAATCATTTCCACATGATTTATTTAAATCCATAAGCATAAGATGGGAAGGTAACGCCAAACAGTATTCTTTTGTTTTGCCCCCAAACAATGTTACTACGGCAGGAACATGGCAAACAAGCTTTTTTGAAGGGTTCCCCGCTGAGGGCGGCAACCAGGACCCAAGAGCTATGCTTATCGCCAGGTTTGAAGACCTTGCCGGTAATGTTAAAGCAGATGAAACAGAGATAACAATAGAGACAGACCTGCCGACTCTGGCAAGAGCTTCAAGCGACACGCCTAACGGAAAGTACGGACTTAATAAAGTAATCGACATATTCCTTGGTTTTAACAAAGACATTTTCCTTGACGTTACAAACCCGGCAACAAATACAACGGGTCTTTCTCTGCTTCTTAGTAACGGCGGAATCGCAACCTATGTTACGGGCTTGGGGAGCATTACTATTGCTCCCAACGGAACTATTACACGAGTAACCGGCGGCAGCGATAGAATTCAATTTCAATACACTGTAAAGGCGGCGGACGGAGAAACACCGGCAGGCGGAAAATTAAACGTTACCCAAATAATTTGGGGCAACACTTCGCAAACTCTTTGGAAGAGCTCTGAAGGTACGGCGGCAATCTTTTCCCCGTATGTCTTCGTGGCGTCAAACTCTTCGTCTTTTGCAGGGCAGAAAAATATAGTTATAGATAAAACTCCGCCAAAAATATCCAGTATAACCTCAACCGCGGCTGACAGGGTCTACGGAGCAGGACAGGAAATAGCGTTAATAGTTGAATTTGACGAAGACATAGATATTGCGGCAGGTATAAGCTCTTCAACAACATATATTAACCTTACAGGCTTCCTACCATCAGGAACCAGGACTGCCGGCTATAACAATAAAGCGGGATCAAGGAGCGCCCAGTTCATATATAAAGTCGCTGCCGGCGATTACACATACAGCAACGGAACCGGCGGAAATCTTACCATACCGGCTACGGCCTCTGTCAGCGGATTCAATTATATTCAGGACAAAGCCGGAAACAATCTTAGCAGCGGTCTTATTAATTTTGCCGGCGGTTTACCAACCAAACAAATCAAAATTGACACACAGCCTCCCGCCAAACCCGGTATCAGCATTACTCCTACGGAAGGTCAAACTTACTATAACGATGTAAGTTTGACAGTATCAGGCATTGAAACGGGCGCAAGATGGGAGTTCCATAGAAACTTCGTAAGCGAAGCCGCGACTACAACGGGATGGGAAAACGGCAGCAGCACTTATGCTATTAGTTTAACCAGGTCGGACAGTTATCGTATCGCAGTGCGGCAGTTTGACAATGCCAATCCGGAAAACAAATCCGACATAGCTTACACTAATAATTTCAAAATTAACAAGGGAGATCTTTTAACAAAGATAACTTCGGCAAACCCAAGCGGAACCTACGGAGCCGGCGTAAGCGGAAAGAGCACAATTGACATAGATCTTGAATTCCGCATAAATGTTACGGCTTCAACCGGCTATATTGAGCTAAACACAACCGGCGGAACCGTAACTAATCCTACCCGCGCGCCTTTAAAAGCCGCAGGGATTGGTACAAAAAAATTGACTTTTACATACACAATTCCCAGCGGAGCTATTACTCCATCAGGTGAATTTTTGAATGTAACCGGTATTAGTTTAACCGGTATTACGGACGGCGCTTCGACTATAGTTATACCATCAAACCCCGTTACGGCTTTGGCGGCTGAAAATCAGCTTAACAAACAGAAAGAAATAGTAATCATCACAGGCCGCCCTGCCGCAAGTACTAATACACTTGGTCAAGCGGTAAACACAAATATATGGTTCAGGGGAAATGTGCTTGGAATAAGATTTGACCGCAATATTTATCGCGGATCTACCGCTGAAAAACTTATGATTAGGCAAATTGATACCAATTTCGCTATTCCAACGGTATTAACCGAGAAACAGTTTAATGATATCTTCTCAGGCCGCGGCACTATGTTCACCGAACATAACGATATTTTGAGCAGTAATAACGTTACGAGCGCAAGTGCATGGGAAAAGCTGGGAAGCTGGATGTACCAAAAGGGAAGCAACGGCGCAACACGCGGTACCGGCACCGGCGGTCCGCTTACGGCGGATACGTCGCTTAAGTACGTACTGCGCTTTGAAATTAACAGTACGACGGGAAATCTAGCTATTCCCTCAGAAGCGGGTGTCGGAGTAACAACTTTAACAAGAGCTAATTTAAATGCTTTATTCCGCGCCGCTGAAGCTCTAACATTTACGCCGAGCGACCCGAATGTTAAAATTTCCGGCACATATCTTACGGTTGAATTAACCGGCGACAGAGCGCTTCCGGTAAAAGGGGCATCTTATGATTGGGTCTTCCCGAATGGTTTTGTTACGGACATTTTGGGAAAAGTAAATAACTCATCAAATACCGATGCATCTACCGGAACTGATACTAATATTTCTTCAAACGGCGCGACACGGCGTCTTGTTTATACCTCATCCGGTACTGCTGAAACCATTCAAACCGAAAAACCGGTTATCCGCATAGACAAGGGCGATGATCTTATATACTTTGGAAGAGACGCTTCTGACGATTCTATTCTTACCGATCCTAATAACAACACTGAAGGACGTCAGGCAAGGCAGAAACTGGTAACAAAGGTAAAAATGGACTGCCGTACTCCCGGCGCGTCTATTACTTACTGGTCAAGGAACGCGCAGGACAAAGTACGACCCATTATCAGGAGAAGTACAGGTAATAATATGAATACTCCTACCGCGGTTACTACCGGCAATAACGGTAACGCAGCCGCGAATGAACGCGGAATGTACTTCTTACCGTTCCTTGGAAGATACAGAACAAGAGAGTCTTGGGAGCAAACCAGAATGCGTCCGCAGAGCGGCGGCGGAACATGGACAACCGCAACCGGACTTAACCATTATACGCCTGTTACAAGCGGCAATGCTTGGCCTACCAGAAATGCAACTACCGGTTACGCCGAAACATACGGTACGCCATTTAATATTGGAACCTTGAATTACAGCGACGGCGGCATTGAATACAATTATGTGGCGGCGGCAACGGCGACAAATATGGCTATCTCTGAAGACTCCTATGAAACAGCTTACCGTTCAGTATTTGTTTACAACACTACCGATATAAACAGTAACGGAAATAGGCCCACATGGACATCAAATACAACTACTGATACAGCATACGGAATAGTTGCGGCAAGACAGCGCGTATGGATACGCGGAAGCAATACATCGCAGGGCGATCCTACAATATCCGACTTCCCGTTATCACGTTCGCGCGATCTCTGGCGCAAAATTAAACTTTTAACGCCCATTAACCCGGGTAATCTTGCAACCCAGGATGTAAATTTGACTGATTCCGATATACCGACAGCGGGAAATCAGAATGCAAATGGTTATCATCTGTGGTTCTGGGTAACATGGAGAATAAACGTACCCGCGTTTGTAGACATTCAATATGCCGAACTACCGGTTGGCACTGATTTAACAAATGATAATTACGGTATTCAAGCGCCTCATGGAAATACTATAAGGAAATTATTCCAGAGTTTCGTAACAAGCGTTGAGCATTACGCAGTACATCCGGGCAGAACGACAATAGTTGAAACCAGAAATCAAGGTCAAATGTGGGATGGAGACCACGGCAGCCTATTAATGACAAGCAAAGAGTCGCCAATGTCGCCTTCAGACAAGTAGGAATATTGCGCGGACACCCGCAAAGTAATTTAAAAGCCTGACCAACTTGGTCAGGCTTTTTTTTATCATAAAAATATTAGTGGAATTATTGGGGTTTATTCCTTATAATTAAAGAAGGAACCATAATGGCGAAAATAGACGAATTTATTAAAAGGGCGGAAAGACTTCTCGATTCAGGCGGGGCGGACTCGCATGAGTTTAAAAAATGGAGAAATGAGGTTGAAAACTATTTAAAGAAATTATTCGGAAATGAGTCTAATGAATTGGCGCTTTTTGAAAATATCGAGTTTTATAATTATTACCTTACCTACGATTTGTTAACCGGCGGCTGGCGCAAGCAAATATTAAAAGAAAAAGACCTTTTTAAAAAGGGTTTAAAGAACGCCATTTTCCACCTGAAAAACTACGAAGAAGAAATTATCGAGAATGAGGAAAGAGCTCATTATCTTGACGAAGAGGACGAAGAAGAGATTGAGGCCGAAGCCGCCGAAAGAGCGGAGAGAGTCGGGAGATACGACGGAATAGTTGACGGAGGAGCAAGAAGAAGAGGCGGCGGCGGCGCAAGCGGCAGAAAAGCGGGTAAATCGGGAAGAAACAAAAATATATTCATTGTTCAAGGGAAGAACGACGGAGTTAAAAAACAAGTAGCCAATTTTTTATTAAAAACCGTAATCAAACCGATAGTTTTAAACGTAGACGAACACGGAATAAAAATGTCCTCCGACACAAAAGACGTCTATTTTGAAATCGACCAAGAAGGCAAATGGCAGACAGACATAGCAAAAAAACTAAAAGCCATGAAGCTGGAACTAAAACAGAAAAACCTTAGAGACTAGATTTTTTCTAATTGCTTTTTTTACAATCCTATATTATATTTATATCAGATCAGGAGGAAAACTATGGGGAAAATGACATATTTAATTAACGGTAAATATTACATAATTGATGATGAAACAGGCGAAATAAAAAGCGTAAAAATAAATGATGATCAAAATATTCCGCTTGATGATCTCAAGCAATTAGTTAAAATTTTGGCAAAAAATCAGAAAAAAACCGACTAGATTACATCACTTCCAAAAACGGTATACAAACTAAATTAAAAGCGTCTCTTAAAACCATCATTACTGCCCTGCTCAGCTCAAGCCTTGCTTTTGAGAGCGCAGGGTCTTCGCAGTTTAGGATTGGGCACTCGTGGTAGAAAACGCTGAAAGCCTTTGAAACTTCATAAAGGAAGCCGGTTAAACCGGAGGGGTCTAGGGTCTGCGCGGCTTCGCTTACCTTTGCCGGATACGAGGCAAGAGACTTAATCAGCGCCCATTCGGGATCGGTTACAAGGAGGGAAAAATCTGCGGCGGAGTTTACCCCACTGCCCTGCGACTTGCGTAACATTGAGGAAATACGGGCTCCCATGTATTGCAAGTAGGGACCTGTGTTGCCTGTGAATGAAAGAGACTCTTTGGGGTCGAAAAGCATGTCTTTAACGGGGTTGGTCTGCAACAGGAAATAGTGCAGGGCGCCTAGGGCGATTTTTTCCGCCACGGTCTGCGCGTCGCCTACTTCTTCTTCCCTGCCCTTCTCTCGTATTTCCGCAAGAGCCATATCGCGCAGGGAGTCGATTAAATCGTCGGCGTCAACTACAGTGCCCTCTCGGCTTTTCATTTTGCCTTCAGGCAAGTTTACCATGCCGTAGGAAAGGTGATGAAGGTTCTTTGCCCATGAATAGCCTAATTTTTCCAACAAAATAAAAAGCACCTTAAAATGGTAATTTTGCTCGGAGCCTACAACGTAGATCATTTCGTCAAATTGCCAGTCCTTATAACGGTTTATCGCCGTGCCAAAGTCTTGCGTAATATAGATTGACGTGCCGTCGCTTCGTAATAATATTTTTTTATCGAGTTTTTCTTCGGTTAAATCGACGGCGACAGAGCCGTCATCCTGCCTGAAAAAAATGCCTTTTTCCAAGCCTTTTAAAACTTCGTCTTTGCCGAGCATATAGGTTTCGCTTTCAAAATAATATTTGTCAAACGAGACGCCGGTTCTGTTATATGTTTTTTTCATACCCTCAATCGCCCAGCCGTTCATCTTCTTCCACAGTTCCACAGTTTCGCTGTCGCCCGCTTCCCAATTACGCAATAATTCTTGAGCTTTCTTCATAGACTCTGTTTGCGCCTCGGCTGTTTCTTTATCCGCTCCCGCTTTAATCAATTCATCGGTTTCCTGTTTTAATGTCTTACTGAAACTTACATACCAGTCGCCGACAAAACGGTCGCTTTTTACGCCTTCGCTCTCCGGCGTCTTGCCGAGCCCTTGCTCCTTATACGCAAGCATAGATTTGCAAATATGTATGCCTCGGTCGTTTATAATGCAGACCTTGCGCACCTGCGCTCCGCAAGCCGCCAAAATACGGGAGACGCTTTCGCCTAACACGTCGTTTCGCAAATGGCCAAGGTGCAGGGGTTTATTGGTATTCGGGCTTGAAAACTCCACCATTACCTTCTTGCCCGACAAATTACCCGGTCTCCCGAAGGAAAAATCGTCTTTGCCGTCTTTTGTAACGTTCTCAAGAATCGTTTTTGCCGTTTGCGCCCTATCCATTCTTACATTTAAGTAGGGACCCTGCGCCTGCACTTTTGCGGCGGAACGCTCATCTTCAAGTATTTTAGTTAGTTTTTCGCAGACAATTTGGGCTATCTGCGGCGGCCCTTTTTTCAGTATTTTGGAAAAACCAAACATGGGAAAACCTATGTCTCCCAATTCAAGTGTAGGCGGATCTTCCGCTATTATTTGGCTTGGGGTTGTTTTTTCGTTTATTCCGGCATCTGTTAAAAGGGTATTTATAACACCTGAGAGCTTTTCCTTCCAGAATAATTTATAGTCGTACATCTTGCGTTTATATTACCATATTGTACAATGATTTTCATGCCTCTTGGAAAGAAATTTTTTAACCGGCCTACCGTTGACCTTGCCAAAGCCCTGCTCGGCAAATACTTATGTTTAGGCAATTTAAAAGGGATGATTGTCGAAACAGAAGCATATTTATACAAGGACGATCCCGGCTGTCACGCAAGCAGGGGGAAAACTGTCCGCAATGCGCCTATGTTCGGTCCTGCCGGAAACACTTACGTCTATTTGATTTACGGAATGTACCACTGCATTAATATCGTAAGCGGCAAAGAGGGCGAAGGCGAGGCGGTGCTGCTTCGCGCGTTGGAGCCAATCGAGGGGATACCGTTAATGCAAAGAAGGCGTAAAACTAAGAAGACAGAGAACCTATGCAACGGTCCGGGGAAGCTTACTCAGGCGTTCGGCATTACCAAGAAGCACAACAATTTGTCTTTGTTTGATGGGCCGATAAAAATTCTTGATAACAAAAAAAGTTATAAAATAGCCAAAAGTACGCGCATAGGACTGACAGAGGGTAAAGAGCTGGAATTACGGTTTTTTATTAAAGATAGCGAATTTGTTTCACGGGTTTCACGGTAAAAATTCTTACCACGAACCACACGAAGAGATAAGAGATAAACCACGAACCACACGAACCACACGAAGAGATAAGAGATCAACCACGAACCACACGAACCATGTGCGAAGGAAGCCATAGACGACGTAAGATACCACTAACAGCGGAATTCGAAATCTAAGGTTTAGGGGGTTTTGTCCGAAAGCTAAGCTTGAAATTTCACGATAAGATAACGAACAAGAACCCCTGATCTCTTTCTTTCTACTACATACATATTTGTAGTAAATATCTCCGCTTTCTAGGTTCGTGGTGGTTCGTGTGGTTCGTGGTAAATTTCTTCCTTCTTCCGTGTGGTTCGTGGTAAATTTCTTCCTTCTTCCGTGTGGTTCGTGGTAAATTTCTTCCTTCTTCCGTGTGGTTCGTGGTTAAAAATTCTTCACTCTTCTTTACAAATAAAGCCCGTCGAGGATTGATTTTATGCTGGTTTTGTATAATCCATTGGAGGCGGTTGACCAGCGGTCGCAGAGCTGCTCGACTGATTTTACTGTTCCTAAATAGCCTAAATTAACAAGTATATAATAGCGGGGATCCACTATTTGGCGGTTGTTCATTGTTGTACTGGCGTAGCCTTTTATATGCTGTATGTGCGCCCTTACTCCCTCGGTCATGCTTGAAAAAACGCCGTTCCATGCGGGGAGTTCCAATAATCCGCCGTAGTTATTCGACGATACAAATTTGCCGCCTGAAAGAAAACTTGTTGCGTATAACATTTGCGCTATCGCTATGTCGTGGTTAATGTTCTCATAGGCGGACTCTTGAATATATGCGCTGATAAGAGAGTTCAAGAAGGTTTCATCTACCGAAGGGTTTTTTGATTTTACATAGGCAATTATCTTGCTTTTATCCAAAGAACCCCTTCCCTCAAGAAGATTGTTTCTGCCGCCTAAGCTTGCCGCGGTCATGTTAGAGCCTATCGCCAGCAAAGCGAGTTCTGTGTTTGAATGGAGCGTATACGGTCTTGTATCAATAAGCGCTGAATAAAGCTCATAATTACCTTTTTTGTTTTTCTTGAATTTTAACGCGATATCTTTGCCGTC
>Ga0268262_10002171_pt1 | contig 23073 bp, 22 predicted proteins | sample TergutNc150P3_FD_190354 | JGI IMG/M metagenome (GOLD analysis project Ga0268262, IMG submission 190354) | Nasutitermes corniger P3 segment gut microbial community from laboratory colony in Florida, USA - Nc150 P3 (SPAdes) (version 2) | ecosystem: Host-associated > Arthropoda: Insects >...
GCCGAAATTGACGATCCCTCGTACGCTTTGGGATTCCATACGTCGCGGTCTTCGATAGCGACGTTGAAGTCGCCGCAGATAACGACCGGCTCTTCGGACGCGACCCACCTGTAAATATATTCGTCGAACTTTTTCATCCATTCGATTTTGTAGGCGAATTTAAGGGAATCAACGGTTTCGCCGTTGGGCATATAGACGTTGATTAGGCGAATCCTGCCGTCTATCAGGCATTCGATGAATCGCGCGTTCGGGTCGGCGTAGTCCGGCATGCCGCGCACGGCGTCCTCGACGGATAGGCGGCTGAATACGGCTACGCCGTTATAGGACTTCTGCCCATGAACCTTGATGTTGTAGCCCAGGCTGTCGAACAGAATGTGCGGAAAGGCGGCGTCCTCGCATTTCAGCTCTTGGACGGCGATGACGTCGTACTCGCGGCTTTCCAAAATTGCCAAAAAGCCGCCTATGTGCGCGCGTATGGAATTTATGTTTACGGTTAAAATCTTCATTTGCAAACCCTGAAAGTTTTTCCTATAATAGCAACGATTAACATAAAACAGCAAGGAAATTCATATGAACATGTATCAGCTTTTAGAGAAAACCGCGGCGGAATATCCGGACTTTCCATATTTGGCGCGCGAAAAAGTCCCGTACGGGCAGTTTGTCGCGGACGTGAAGAAACGGGCGGCGTCGCTGGCGGCCAAGGGGGTCAGGAAAGGCGACGCGGTGGGAATCCTGGCGCATAATATTCCAGAGTTTCCATTGACGGCGTTTGCGATATGGTATTTGGGCGCCAAGGCGGTCCTGCTGGATACGAATCTTACGCCCAAGGAATACGACGCGTTTGCGAAGTTCGTGGATTGCAAGTTGGTGGCCGCGGAAAAATCGTTTTTCTACAAGGACGCGGCGTTCGAGTTTTACGATATAAAGACCAAGGACGGCGCGGCGCCTGCCGATCTGCGTCCGGCGGAGGTATCCTCGACCGACGTGGCGACTTTGTCGTTCACGTCCGGGTCGACCGGCACTCCGAAGGCCGTTCCGCTTACGCACTTCAATTTGACCGAATGCGCCGAATCGCTGGAAGATATGAACAAGTGGTTTTCGGGCGGGGACGTCCTGTACGACTTTCTGCCGCTGTATCATGTGTACGGCTTTGCGATAGGCTTCTGCGCGCCGCTCCATTATCACGGCTGTATAGTATTGCAGCCCACGACGAATCCGACGGAAATAATGTCGGACTTCAAGGAATTCCGCCCGCACGTGATTCCGGCGGTGCCGCGTTTGTGGGAAGTCCTGCGCAACAAGATAATAGACGGCATGAAGGAAAAAGGCGTGTACGGCAAGGCGCGCTTTATACTGAACAATCAAAAGCTGCTCAGGCGCCTTGGTTTGGGATTCTTGGTCAACAAGGTGCAGCGCCCGGTAAAGGATCTGTTCGGCGGGCGGGCGGTTCTGCTGATCGCGGGCGGCGCGGCGACGAAGCCCGAAGTCGAGACTTTCTACGAGCAGTTCGGCATGACGTACATACAGGGCTACGGCCTGACGGAAACGGTCGGCCCGATATGCATATCCAAGCCCGGCAAGGGGCGCCTGCCATTCGCGTTCGGCGGCCCGATAACGAACAACGAATGCGATATCCGCGACAAGAACGACGACGGCATAGGCGTCTTGTGGGTCCGCGGGCATCAGGTGTTCGGCGGCTACCTCAACAACGACGAGGCGAACAAGGAGGCGTTCGACGATCAGGGCTATTTCAACACCGGGGATTTGGTGTCGATGGATCGAAACGGCGAGTTGCACTTTGCGGGGCGCGGCAAGCAGGTTATAGTTTTGGATTCCGGCAAGAACGTCTATCCGGACGAGCTTGAGGCGCTGTATATGGAGATCCCGGGCGTGAAGAATGTCGCGGTGTTCGAACACAAGGTCGGGGGCAAAACGGTCTCGTACGGCGTGTTTCAGGTGGACGAGAAAATGACGATTGGGAAATTGGCCGCCGAAATATCCGAACGCAACAGCCAGATTGCGTCGTACAAGTGGGTGAAACACTTCGCAATGACGCGTGGCGATTTCCCGTTGACGTCGACGCAGAAGATAAAGCACCACGTCGTGCGGCAAAATCTGATAAACGGCATGTACCCGGACAGGAAAGAATAAACGATTTCGCCGGGGTCGGGGCTTTCCAAGGGTCAGAACCGGGGTGAATCATAGGTCAAGGCGGCAGAGAATTTGAATCAAGAACCAGGGTTTCCGCGAAGCATGTATTCCTATACATGCAAGCGGAAACCCGAAGTTATTGGTTCAAATTATCGCCGCGGCTTTAGCCCTTGGCCATGATTTACCCCGGCTCTGACCCTGGTTTTATACTTTGTTTTTTGCCGATATTCTGCTAAAATTACCTATAGAGAATGTTAAAACCTAAATCTTTCTTTTGGGCGGCGTTTGCGCTGTTTGCGTTGCGCGCTGTGGCGGGCGCTGCGGCGCCGTGCAAGGTGCAGGACTTGACGGCGTGCCTGGATTCGGTCTGCGCGGACGGCGCCGAAGCGGATCCTGCGGAACGTTGCTATATGTGCGGAACCGCTGCGGCGACGAAACCGAAAGAGGCGGAATATAAGCTGGGCGGAAAGACGCCGGGGATGCAGTCTCTGTCGCTCGGGAAATCTTCGAAGAACACTCTGTCGGACAAGGAGCTGAAGGCCGCGCCGAAGGATCCGGGCGAGCGGTATCAATGGGCCACAAAGGAATGCCTGGCGAAGCTGAAGGATTGCAAGACGGACGATGTGGAGGATAATTACGACAAACTGATAAAGCAGTCGTGCGAAATCGCGCTGGGCGAAAAGGAATACGCCGAGTCGATGAAAAAGGCCGGGGAAAAGAAAACGCGCGATGTGTGCCGCGCTGAAATAAATAATTGTTTGCTGGGGGTGAGCAAATGCGGCGGCGATATGATGGCGTGCAAGGAAGACGCCGAATTCAACAGGAATTTTTCGATATGCGCGGCGGATGCGACCGGCTGCGTGGATTATATGACGGAACTTCGCGGCGCGTTGATCGCATCGCGCGACGACATGGTCAAGAAAAGCAAAAGCCGCTTGACGGACTTGGTCGCATTGCGGCAGAACGAGCGCAAGGAAAGATTTGAAAGGATGAATCGTTCGTGCCAAGCGGCGGGCAAGGCGGCGTGCGTGGCCGAGATATGCGGGAATCTGCCGAAGGGTAGAAACGACGGCGGCGCCTGCAACGATCCGAATGAAAAAATATGGGCTACGAACCTGTGCAAATTTGTGGACATTGCGTGCGGCAAATTGAAATGATGAACGGCGTGCGACTGATCTTTAGAGTAAAAATATTATGCGGCGCATGCCTGCTGGCGGCGGCGCTGTTGGCGCTGCCCGCGTACGCGGCGGATCGCGCGTCCCAGGCGTCGCGCGTGTCTACGTCGTCCCGCGCGTCGATAAGCAGATCGGCGGCGGTGCCCACGGTGGTTGCGCCCGAACCTGAGCCTGAGATTGCGCCGGATGAAGAACCTGCGGACGAAGTTTCGCCGGACGAGCCGATCGACGAATACGCGGGCATAGAGAACAAGGCGAACGAATTTTCGGAAGCGTTTGGAATATTAAGGTCATCGCTGGGCGAGGAAACTCCGTTGCAGAGGGCGATCAGGGAACAGCGGAAAGCTTTGGAAATGGAAGAATCCGGCGGCAAGGGCGGCAAGGGCGGCGGCGCGACGGCGACGAAAACGGCATCGTTGGGACGCGACGCGTCGGTCCAATGCGATGCGGATCTGCGCAAATGCATGGCGGGCAAATGCGGCGCCTCGCCGATTTTTAACAAGTGCCACGGCGACTCGGACACGGATTGGGGAATGAAGATAGACGCCTGCCGCGACGAGACGAAATGCACGGGCGAAGAATACGCGGCCCTTGCGGCGGAAATGGGCGAGGACCGGAAACAGGCCGCGCGTTTGGCGGGATTCCAAGAAGTCATATCATGCGGCCAGGAATATGCGGCCTGCGCGCGCGCGGCGTGCGGCGACGACGGCTATACGAAATGCGTCGCGCGGAACGGCGAACCAGCGAGGTGCGCGGGCTTTGCGACTATGTATCAGAAATGCTGGTCCAAGGCGGGCGGCGACGCCGGAATCGCGAAGTGCGAACGGGTGGCTAAGAAATGCATGGCGGCGGACAGCGGCCTCGCGTCGCGAACGATGGAAATGTTCGCGGGCCTTAGGGTTGAATCGGAAAAAGACATATTGAATTGGGAAAAGGAACTGTACGGCATGCGCGACAAGATGTCGAACATGTGCCGGATATCGCACGGACAGCTGGACGAACGGTCGCTCAGGTGTTTGTATACGGTGGAGCTGTACGCGTCCGACGGGAAAGACGGTACGGCGCTGTTCGGGTCGAAAAGATTGAACGAGGGGACGCAATACGTGTGTAATCCGCTGGAATTCGGCGTCGACATAACGACGTTCAAAGAGAACGCGTATAGAGAGACGCGCAACCAAAAGGCGGCGGTGGGCGCGGTGGTCGGGGCGGGCGCCGGTATAGCGGCTGGCGCGTTGTCGAGCGGCGCGATAGGCCGCGCGGTGGACGTGCAGAAAGAAATAAAAGAGGCCAAAAAGGACCCGAACGCGGGAAAAGAAGAGCCTGAGAAGGCCCCTGTCTCCGCCGATAAAACGCAGGACCCCGCCACTCCCGACCCAATCGTACCTCCCGCCGCCCCGGTCGCTGAAGAACCGTCCGAGCCGTCCGAGCCGGACGCCGAGCCGGAGCCCCCGGCACAAGATGACAACGGGGGGGGGTGTCAAGGTAAGAGCGGGCTGGACCGTGCGCAATGTTTGTATAAAGATGCGTATGCAAAAGTCATGAACGCCGACGACATTCCCGGTCCGGACAAAAATCTGATCGGTCAGATTGCCCACATTGTCAATGGTGGTATAATCCATCTAAAGGACGGGAGAAATCCTACGGAACTGGAAGCCAACCGGTTATATCAAAGGTTGGCAGACATCATTGATGATGATAATAATGGTAATACAAACTATTCTGATCGAACAAAACATGATCTACGCGAGTTGCTGATAGCGGCGCAGAATGCCAGGGAACTATGCCTGGAAGATAATCCTTGCTGGGGCAGTATGGCAGACTGGTATATGTGTTTGGATAACCCCGACCAAATAACATTGGACAACTTTTCTACTTATGTTTCCCAAAGCGCCTGCGCGCCTGAAAAGGCCGCCGTCGTCTCGCCCACGCCAAGTGGTAATGTAATGGGAAGCTACAACATGGCTAAATGTTCGGCCCTGGAAAAGCAATTGGAAGAAGATAAAAAGACCTTTGATGGCGAAGTGGAAGTAATGTTTAATCATTGCCAATCGATGGGTCGGAACTGGGTGGCGGCTTTCAATTCCGGCAGTCAAGGTCAGCGGGAGGCAGGAAAGAAATCCATCTTGAATGCGATAACGGCGTTAAGCGGTGCGATAAAAGATGGTCCGCGTTGTCCGGCGAATGACGAACATTGCGCCACCGCGGATTGTCGCGCCGCCATAGACAATCTGACTAAAATAAATGCCGAGAATGCCGTGCTGATAGGATTCGCAAAGAACGACAAAGAGCAAGTTTATAAAAAAACCGGCTGTACGAAAGAAGCCGTGCAGGAAAGCAAATGTCAGGATTTGAAAGGAAAGCATGAAGCCCAGGGTAAGAGATATGATAAGTTATTTGCTGAAAAATTCCAAGAATGCGTGAAGCTCAATCACTATGCGGCTGATAGTCGTAGCGCTTTTGAGAAAGACATGAACGATCAGTTGGCGAAAGGGGGATTAAAACCATTCCAAAAAATTACGGTTGATTGTAATAATCTTGACGATGCGGATAGAACCGTCTATCAAAACGATCGTTCGCTGGATTATTTCAGCGGCAGATTGGAATGCGTTGGGCAGGAAACCCCGAAAGAAAAGGTCTCGCCGACCGCTACAAAGGTAAAGGTAAGATTTGAAGTGTATGAAGGTACTTGGACACCGCAGAATGTGAAACATTTGGGAACGATAGAGAATGTGGATTGCCCCGACGGTAAATCAATAATGGACGTCTTCTCCGGGCTGGAACGGTACAAGAATAGAAAGGTTGCAATGGGCGAGGGGTATAAGATAGGCCCGTATAAAATTACCATGGTAGCGGATAGGATTCCTTGCAACGGGGACGTGCTTCGCAAAGACGCTGAAGACGCCGCCGATAAAACGGCGACGGTATTCGTGACGTTAGACCCGCTGGCCTCCGCGCCCGCGTCCACCCCGACGCCGGACTCCGCGCGCGCGTCGTCGTCGGCATGCCCGGCGGCGATGGAGTATTGTTCCGATGGCAAAACGCCGAAATATATAAACTATGATTTTGCCGTTCTCAACTTTGACGGAACGGTATGCGCGGACGCATTTAAGGCGGGCTACATCAGCAGCTCGGCATATAGCGATGCAAATAAGAAAGCGGGAACGCCCGGTTTCATTAACGTCAGGAATGATCTGCACACCAAGCCGAATAATTGCCCCGCGTCGGCCGCCGCTCAGCCGCCCGCATCGGCGCCGACCCCGGTCCCGGATGCGTCAGGCAATTCTAACGAAAAGAATCCGATAATCTACAATGCGGATAAGGTTCCGAACGTAAAAAGTATATTAAATGCGCCGCTGTCGCTGACCCCGCAGCTTGCGACCGAAACTTGGAATACTTATTGCGGCGGGCATACTTCGGAATGCCATATAAAGTTTGAAGGGGCGCAGAAAGGATGTGAACAAGATACTAGCTGCCTGACGATTGATTGCACCAAAAACAACGGCCAGACAGCATGTTCGCGAAGAGCGACTTGCAGTGTAAATACAGGAGCCCTGAATCAAACGCAACTGTCGCAACAGGGCGTTAATATGTGCTGCGCATCCATAAAGAGTAATAAAAGTGCATTATGCAATCATACTCAACTGAAAGCCGCATGTTCTGGTTGCAACTAGCTGGCATTCTAAACCGCCGCGGTTCCGTCCGCGAATTCGATGGTGGCGGGCGTGGCGAAATCGTCTTTGGAAGAAATTATTATCTGCCCGCGCCTCACTATCGCGAACCCACGCCGCAGGACGTTCTTATACGACATGCTTTCCAGCATCTGCCCCAAATGCGCCACTTGGCGCGCGATTTGCGATATATAATTTTTCCAATTGACGGCCATCAGATGCGCCGCGTCGGCGAGGCGCGCGCGATGGTCCGCTATCATTTGCGCGGGACTTTTGATGCGCATGTCGTCCAGCCTCTGCGCCGCGAGATTGATCCGCGCGGTAAAATTGCTTTTCATGGCGGCGCCCATCTTCGCCAGTTCGTCCGTTAGCGACGCTTTGGTCGGAACGACTATCTCTGCGGCGCCGGTCGGCGTGGGCGCGCGCACGTCCGCGGCAAAGTCTATCAGCATCCAATCGGGCTCGTGTCCTACGCCTGAAATTATCGGAATGCCGGAAGCGGCGACTGCGCGTACTACGATTTCTTCCGAGAACGGCAGCAGGTCCTCCAGCGCCCCGCCGCCGCGCGCGACTATTATGACGTCGGGCCGCTGAGTTGCGTCGGCGTCCAAGTTGTTGAAATATTTTATTCCCGCGGCGACCTCCGCGGCGGCCGCCGCGCCCTGCACCTGGGCGGGATACAATACGACGCGTACGGGCAGTCTGTCGCGCAGTTTGTTCAGAATATCCTGCAAAGCGGCGCCGGTCGGCGACGTTACGATTCCGATTACGCGGGGAAATTCGGGCGGCCGCTTTTTGCGCGCGGAATCGAACAGCCCCTCGGCCGCCAACTTCTGCTTGCGCTCTTCCAGCATCTTCAGGATCGCGCCCGCGCCTGCTATTTCCATATCGGAAATTATCAGCTGATAGTTGCTACGCGCCGGGTACGTCGTCAGCTTTCCCCCGGCGATTATCTCCAGTCCTTCCTCCAATTTGAATCCGCACGGGGTGGACCGCCAAATAATGGCGTTGATAACCGAATCGGCGTCTTTAAGGGATAAATAAATGTGCCCGGACGCGGCGCGGGTGATGCCGGACAATTCGCCGCGCACGCGCACGTTCGGGAAAGTCTTTTCCACGGCGTTTTTGAGAGCCTGGGACAATTCCGAGACCGAGAAGATGGCGTCCGATTCGTTCATGATAAAGGCGGCCTATTTTACGCTGACCACGCTTGCGCCGTCGAACAGGTTGAGCGCGTCGGCGACCAGCGGATCGGATTTCATTTTGTCTGCGGCTACGCCCGCGACGGACGGCTTGTTTTCCGATTTCGCGGTTTCGATGTTCCACGCGCGGCCTGTTTTTTTTGCCAGGTACGCGGCCAGGTTCGAAGCGAATCCGCCGATGGTTCCATGATAATGCATTTTGACGGCGCCGTCCCGGAATTCCAAAACCTCGGTGTTGTTCCATTCGTTCAAAAGCACCAGCTCCTTATCGGCCGCCAAATTCTGCGCCAAAGCCGCGGCGCTGTCGATGGCCTCCGTTGCCGCAGCCGCGCCGCTTGCCTGCGTGCGGGGCGCCTCGGCCTGACGCGATTCGATAATGGCGCTGAGCGGCGGCAGGTCCGCGATGTTTATCATGCGTATGACCAGCATGTCGAAGCACTGCTTCGGATTTCCCGCGGCCTTTATCTCGGCGAAGCCGTGCGTCATAACCTGCCAAATCCGCGACAGGGAATTGAGCGACGCGCCCGCGGCGATTTCGGTCATTTGCTTTTTTTGGTCCGGAGTGTAGGGCGCGTTCTCCATGGACGCGGGCGCGATCTTTCCGCGCGTCGCCCAGTGGGTCCACTCCATCAGATCCGCCAGCATCAGCGTCATGTCCGCGCCCGCGCCGTACGCGTCGTCGGCCCTGGCCAGGGCGGCGGCCGTATCGCCCGACACGATAATCTTCATAAAGTCCGTAATCATCTGCCTGTCGGCGCGCCGCAACATCTGCATGACCGATTCGTCCGAGATGTTTCCGCCGGTCTGCGATATCGCCTGATCCAGCATGGACAGCCCGTCGCGCACCGATCCGTCGGCGGCGCGCGCGATAAGGTCCGCCGCGGTCTCGGACAGCTTTACGCCTTCTTTTTTCGCGATTTCGAGATAGTGCTTTTTAAGAACGTTCGCAGGCACCCGCGCCAAATCGAAACGCTGGCACCGCGACAGAATGGTGATGGGAACCTTGTTTATTTCGGTGGTGGCAAGAATGAATACGACGTATTCCGGCGGCTCTTCCAAAGTCTTGAGCAGGGCGTTGAACGCGGACGAAGACAGCATGTGAACTTCGTCGATGATGTATACCTTGTAGCGGCCTGTGGCGGGCCTGTACTGAACGGCGTTCAGGATATTGTCGCGAACGTCGTCGACGCCGGTATGGGAAGCGGCGTCGATTTCGATTACGTCGATGTGCTGTCCCGCGGCGATGGCCTTGCAAGGCTCGCAAACCCCGCAGGGCTTGGAAGTGGGCTTGTCTCCGGCGATGCAGTTTAGGGTCTTGGCGATAATGCGCGCGGTCGAGGTCTTTCCGGTTCCGCGAATGCCCGTCAGCATGTAAGCGTGCGAGATTCGTCCGGTATCGATGGCCGCGGTCAGGGTTTTGACCAATACGTCCTGTCCGATAAGGTCCTCGAAATTTTGGCTGCGGTATTTGCGCGCTAGAACGGTGTAGTTTTTCATCCAAAATCCTTTTGCGGAATGATACCAAAAAAAAATTGAAATGCTACTTTTTTGTTGGCGCAAAATGTGGTATAATTAAGGACGAATAACGAAAGGACGGGTAGGATGAAGATAATTCTAACATCGTTAATAGTATTTATTGCTGCGGCGGGCGGGGCGGGCGCGGTATCCGTGCCGATGGGTATGCGTGCGGTCGGTCCCGCGAGCTATCGCGCGCCTATGCTGCCTACGCCTATGGCGCCGGTTCCGGCGCCGTCGGCGCCTCCGACGAAGCCCACGAATCCGACCGAGCCCGAAACGCCGCCGTATACGGTGGACAACTGTATGAGCGACATGCGGGTATGCGCGGACGGCGCATTGCCCGGGGGCATAAACGCGCTGTATAACGCGGACATGAGAAATTCGGTCATAAACGGAATGAACCTTTGCGGTAATGTGGTCGACAAATGCGTGAACGAGGCGGTGCGCGTGGACGGGGCGAAAGCGTATTATGTGAAGAACGATGTGTGGATTGACTTCAACAGCCGCGTCATACAGCCGGAATATTATTCCATGGTATTAAGGAAGACGGGACTGACGCCGAACCAGGCGGAGAACACTTGTTGGTTGCTGGACAAGAACGTCGAGGACAGCTCGTTCATGGCGATAACGCGGTCGGACAGGGGAATGCAGTTGGGACAAGAGGTGAACACCCGCGATTGGGCGCGTAATAGCTATGCGCGTTGGGACGCGGCGACGGGCGATTGCCTTGTGCGCGTCGCGGCGTATAACAAGGACGATTTGATAACCGAGGAAACCCATATATGGATCACCGGCAGCGAGATCGGCAGCGGCCGTCCGGCCGAGGTTTGGGTCCCGGCGGGAACGGCGATAACATGCAAAAAGGCTCTGTTCGAGGATTTGAATCTGATGCGCACTACGATAGACGTGGCGGTGAACGCGGGAATGATAGGCGTTGGCGGCGGCGCGGCGATAGGCGCGGTCGCGGGCTATAATTCCAAGAACGCGCCCATAAGAAACTGCAATGGCCTAGACCCGGACTGTTGCGGCATCAAGGAATATCAAAGGCTTTTAAACAAGGCTGCGGGTAGCCTTGGCAATGCTTCGAGTCCCGATGGTTGTAGAGACCTTATTAACCAACTTAGAAATACAACGCCGAGCGCCGACGACACTTTAAACCAAAATAGAAGTATGGTCGAGGCCAATATGGAAAAGCTGACCAAACCGAACGCGGACAAGTGGGGGAGTGCGGGCAAGGGCGCGCTGGTGGGCGCGAGCGTAGGCGCTGGCGCGGCGGGGATAGCGACGGCGATCGCGGCGTTTGTGGATATGAATAATATTACGTGCCATATAGGGAACAAGCTGGATTCCGTGGCTATCGGCAAAAGCACGAAGATAAAGACGCTGAAGGATTACTATGTGCAGTGGGCGCTGAATCTGCCTGATACGGTTATGCCGCAGCAAACGGTTACGACGTGCGCGCAATGGCACGCCGCGTGCGGCACGATTGTGAATATCTACGATTGCGCGATAACGTCGTTGAATTTCAAACCTGCGGGCAGCGACCGCTCCACGCAGGTCGATACGGCGTGCGATGTCAGCGGCAACATGTGCGTTGCGAACACCCCGGTCGCGGTATCGTACGGCGCCTGTCCGTAAAGCGTTTTTTCTGTGATATGAGGGTTCGGTGTTGCTTGGGCCTTTGTTCAGCAAACACTGCTTTCATATCACATATCACAATTTATCACATGTCGCGCATTTGACTTTAATTCGTTTTAGTGCATAATATGGGAAAATGAATGCAAAGAGAAACAAGATGATTGCAAAGCCTGCCGAGAAGGAATCGCCAGCCGTGGACGCGGTCCCGGAAATCTCGATAATAATTCCGGCGTATAACACGGGGAAATATATTGCCGAATGCCTGGACAGCGTGCTGGCGCAAACATTCGCGAACTGGGAAGCGATCTGCATCGACGACGGCAGCACGGATGACTCGTTGGCTATTTTCAAGCAGTATGCCGCGCGCGACAAACGGATACGGGTTATTGCGCAGACGAATCAGGGCGTTTGCGCGGCGCGGAACAACGCGATTAGGGCCGCGCTGGGCAAATATATATTTCCGCTGGACAGCGACGATATGATCCTGCCGAAATGTCTTGAAACTCTTTATGAGATCATAACGACGACGAAAAATGCCGCCGTTTGCGCGCGGGGATATTTTCTGCGCGGCGGGGAGCGCACTCCGATTTATATGGTGGAACCGACGGCCGAGAATATGTATTCCTGGCGGAACGGATTGCATAACTCGACGATGTACCCCAAGGCGTTATGGGAAAAATACGGCGGTTATGACGAGCGGTTCCGTAATCTAGGGGCCGAGGACTATGATTTTTATCTGAACTTTATCGACGACCGTCAGCCGGTTTGCCAGGCGCGGGACAATTTGTTTATCTACAGGATCAAGTCGTCCGAAGAATCGCGGGACGCCACGACGGTGCGGAATGTGTTTGAGCAAACGAAAGAAGCGATGTTTGCGAAACGCCCGATAATGCGGCTGCTCTATGGCAACATGGCGATAATACGCGGCGGGATGACCTGCGACGGGACGGTTAAATTATTGGGGATTCCGTTGCTGAACATCCGCCGCAAGCAGGACCGCGCGATTTACAGATTGTTCGGCGTATTGCCGTTGCTGCTGGTCAGATATAAGGAACACAAAACGATATGGCGGCTGTTCGGCTTCCTGCCGATATTATCCGTTGCGGATAAAATCAAAAAGGTAAAACTGAACGACAATTTTAGATTAGGGAAATTCATAGGCAGGCTTGCGACGTGTTTTATTCCATTCAGAAAGCCGCGCCGCCGCATGCGCGAGGCGATTGAAAATCAAATTACGTATCTTATCGCAAGGCGTAATTATTCCAGAAAGATAAAACAATTGCGGCGGGCGCAAAGAATCATCGATGTCGCGTTCTTCGTGGATGAAAATCAGAAGTGGGCGGGCGCGCTCTATAAAAAATTTGCTGCGGACCCGAAGTTTCGCCCGCGCGTTTTCATCACTTCGGACGGGCACAACCGCAGCGGCGACAACCTAAAGTTCTTTAAGGATCGGGATTACGACGTGGTTGACGCATCGAATGGCGACCTCGGCGGCGGGCTACGGGATAATATAGATGTAGTGTTTTATCAACAGCCTTGGTATTCCCTGGACGGGCCGCTTCATCCCGCCAACATGTCCAGTCGCGCCGTTTGCCTGTATTTTCCATATGCCACAACGACAACGATTGAGAACGACGGAATCTGGACGCAATGCGTGGGGTGGTGGAAGTCGCTTTATAAGCATTTTGTATTTAACAATGCCCTTCACGAACAGTTCGCGCGTCGCGGCGTTGGCAACACCATTCCCGTCGGGCATCCGAAAATGGACGCTTACGGCGCGCCGATAAAAAAGAGTCCGTGGAAATCCGAAAAAATCAGAATCATTTACGCCCCTCATCACAGCTTTCTTGAGAAGCATTTGGTCAACTTTGGCACGTTTCGATGGAATGGGAAACAGATTTTGGACTTGGCGAAAAAGACAGCAGGGACAACGGAGTGGATTTTCAAGCCGCACCCGCGGTTCAAAATCGGAATTCTCGAGGCCGAGATTATGACCGAACGGGAAATAGACGCATACTACGATGCATGGGAAAAAATCGGGCAAATTTGCGACACGGGCGACTACTTCGACATGTTCCGCGCCAGCAATATGATGATAACGGATTGCGACAGTTTCCTTGTCGAATATCTTCCGACCAACCGGCCCGTCATACATTTGATTCCCAAAGACGATGCCGGCTGGTCGGAGTTATCAAGACAAGCCTCGAAACATTATTACAAAGCGCGGAACATGGAACAATTTATGGAATACTTCGACATGCTGACGAAGCGCGGCGAAGACCCGATGAAGGAACTCCGCGCCAAAGATTGCGCCGATTGGTCGTTCAACGCGTCGGAAAAAATCTATAACTATGTAAAGGAGATGGTGTCATGAAGAAAGTCTTGACCTTCGGAGTTTTCGATTATTATCATCTGGGGCATCTGCGCCTGTTCAAGAATATAAGGAAAGCGGTGGGCGAGCCGTGTTTCCTGATAGTGGCGATGCAGGACGGCGATTTTATCCTCAGCCAAAAACCGGACGCGGAGATCATGTATAGCACGGCCGAGCGCATGGAAATGCTTTCATCCGTCAAAGAGATCGATCAAGTGGTGATTTATACGCTGGTCGACGAATTTATCGGCAAGGCGGATTTCGATGTATTCGCCAGAGGGCCGGATCAGACGAGTCCGAGATTTATGAAATTCGAGAAATGGGCCGTAGATAACGGAAAGGAAGTCTTGGTAATTCCGCGCACCGAAGGCATTTCCAGCACTTTGATAAAAAAGGACTTAAAATGATAATAGGAATCATTGGCGGCAACGGAGTCGCGGCGACGAACAAACTTCTTGCCATAATAGAAGAAAAGCTGACCAAGAATGGCGCATTCCGCGACGCCCATCATCCGGAAATGCTGGCGTTTCAAGCGACACAGGCCCCATCGCGCTCGATGTTCTTAGAGGGCCGCGGGGAGAGTTTTGTTCCGGCTTATGTGGACATCGCGAAAAAACTGAAAAGTTTCGGCGCCGCAAAATTGGCGATGTGCTGCAATACCGCCCACTTCGCCGTGGACGAGATTTCGCGCTCGGCCGATATCCCCTTTATCGATTGCATCGAGGCCACCGCGAAAAAAGCGTTGCTTATGAATCCGAAAGAGGTCGTCGTGATATGTTCGGACGGTGCCGCGAAATATAAACTTTACGACAAATATCTTGGGACATCCGTCAAAATCGTTTATCCGAACGCCGAGACACAGGCCTTGGTTACCAAAGGAATATGTTCCATAAAAAACACTTGCAGGTTTCTGCCGGAATCTTCGCCGGATAATCCGGCCAATATTTTCGCCGAGGTCGAGCGGATATTCAATCCGGAGAAGGGCAGGGTTTTGATCATGGGGTGCACGGACATAGGCGTTGTTTATGCTTCGCAAAATCCCAATGTCGTAGACTCCCTGTCGTGTCTTGCCGACGCGATAGTCGACGAGGTTCAAGAAAGGTTGAAATAAGGAAGAAAAAATGAAAGACAATCAAAAACTTTTTATCACGGACTGGCATTATATGGATAGCAGACATAAAAGGTCTTGCCCAAAAGGGCGGTTTTTTGATAGAATGCCCATGGAGTTTGTTAAATGACTGATTCTACAAAACAATATCTAATAAACAAGATTGTTCCACTGATAGCGCCTGTTATAATATCCAGTCTTATTACCGGAGTGGGGACTTTTTTGTTTCAAAAAAACGAGGCCTCTAAAAAAGATATTCAAGATAGACAACAGAATACTAATAGGTTGGAGAATATAGAAAAAACCTTGTATCAACACACCGAGTCTTTTTCTGTTGTTACAAGAGCGCTGGAAAGAATTAGTGATGAAACCAGTGATATAAAAACAGATATAAGAGGTATAAAAACCGATATTGATTGGCTAAAAAGATTATATCCGCAAAATACCCATTAACTTAAACTCAAAGCTAAAAAGATACTGAAAAGAAAAAATGAAAAGCAATGAAAGACTTTTTATCACAGACTGGCTGGAATTTTTAGATATCAAGCGGCGAAACAAGCGGCTTTTCAGACGCGCGTTCGACTGGAAGCGGGAAAAGCATTATAAGTGGGGCGGTTGGTTGTCGCCTATACTCCTGGAAGCGCAAAATCGATTTATAGCCGAGAAGTTTCTTCCGCATTTGTCGAAAGAATCAGTCGTCCTGGACATGGGGTGCGCATCGGGCGACTTCGCGTTTTCTATTGCGGACAAGGTGAAAGAGATCCATGGATACGACATATCGAAAAGAATGATTTCCCGCGCGCGTAGAATCGCCAAGAAAAAACGAGGGGGGGGGGAATTACGCTTTTATGCCCAAGATGCGACAAAGGCCAAATTTCTGGTGAACTTCGATTGCGCCGCAATACTTGGAGCGACCCTATATATATTTGACGATAGGGAAGTTTTATCATTACTGAAAAACATTGCGAGGCACATGAAAAAAGGGGGCATGCTTGTCGCTGTCGATTCGCTTGCCTCGGGCGCCGATACCATATATCTATACAGGCCTTTGGATTCTTACAGCGCGTGCTATCGCAACGAAGGCGATTACTTTCGCATGTTCGACAAGGCCGGATTCGAGCTGGTGGAATCCGATGTCATTACTCAAAAACAAGAACCTCTGATGGATTCGCGCCAGGTAAGAAGCTTGGCATTGTTCCGTAAAAAATGAGAAAATTTGCGGTTTATATTTTATGCTGCTTTATTCCAGTCAGAAAATGGCGGCATGCATTGCGCGGGGCGGGGGATAATCCTTATGACAACGAATGGACGCGGCGCATTTACAAAAACTGCAAGTCTGTCGGCCCCAGACTGTATTGCGGCGGCCCGACGTATCTGAACTCCAACACGACCCTCGGATACCATTGCTGTTTCAACGGCTGTCAGATTTTGGGGTTGGGAAATGTGAAAATAGGCCGTTATTTCCACAGCGGAACGGAGCTTCTGATAATCGCGCAAAACCATAATTACGACGGGGGCGAGCATATTCCTTATTCTCCAGACGACTATGTGTACAAGGATATAGAGATTGGAGATTTTGTTTGGGTCGGCGGGCGGGTTATGATTATGCCCGGCGTAAAGATCGGCGAAGGGGCGATTATCGGCGGTGGTAGCGTAGTCCGCGGGGAAGTTCCGCCTTATGCGATCGCGTTCGGCAATCCGGCGAAAGTAGTCAAGTATCGCAATATAGAACATTTTGAGAAATTAAAGAAATTGGAAAAGTTTCATTGAGTCCTAGGCCCAATACTCTATCCAGTTCGGGCAAAGCCCGGCAATCATCCGTTCTATTTTGCTCATTTCTTGCCCCAAGGACCAAGTAATAAAAAATCCCCAAATAAGGGGATTATGATAACAATTATTTCGGAATTAAAATCCAAAGACCATACGCTGTTTGGACTGGCGGCGCTTTTCATTGCGTATCGCCTCTTCCCTTTTCAGTTTCCGCTTGGTCGTCGGCTTGGTATAGCGCGCGCGGTCTTTCATTTCGCGGTACAGCCCTTCTTTTTGGGACTTGCGTTTTGCTACGCGCAGCGCCTGCTCGACGTTATTGTCGCGGACAAGAATCTTTACCATTACTAATCACCACCTTTATCAGAACGGGATTATGGCAGATTTTGCCCGGGTTGTCAAAATTATTAGCTGATGGTTTTTAGGTTTTTTTCGATGGCGCGGATGCTGGCGGAAAGCCTGGCCTTTTCGGCGGCGCTCATGGCGGGGAACGGCGCGGCGATCGCGCCTTTCGCGCCTACTATGCGCGGCATAGAGTACGCGACGCCTTTGCAGGCGATACTGACGGGCAGAATGCGTCGTTCGTCGTTCGCTATGCATTTTATCAGGTCGGCCGTGGCGGCGGCGATTCCGTCCCAGGTGGCGCTGCGCCCGTCGATGATGCGATACGCTGCGCCCAGCACGTCCCGTTCGATTTTCTTCTTTTCGCCACCGGACAGGCGCGGCAGGGGAAGTCCGCCAAGGGTTGCATTGGTCCAGTTGACGAAGCCGGAATCGCCATGCTCGCCAAGAACATAGGCTTCTACGGCGCGCGGCGAAACATCGAATTTTGCGGAGAGTATCGCCCGAAGTCGCGCTGTGTCCAGCATGGTCCCGGTCCCGATGACGCGTTCGGGCGGCAGTTTGGACAGCCTCTGCGCAAGGGCGACCATGGAATCCAGCGGATTTGAAACTACGATAAGAATGATGTTTTTGGACAGGGGAATTTTCTTGACGACATCGGCGATGACGCGGGCGTTTTGGGGCGCCAGCTCGGCGCGCGTCTGGCCGGGCTTTTGATTCGCGCCCGCCGACAGTACGATGATGTCCGCGTCCGCGAAATCCTTGTATCCGCCCGCGAAGATTTTAATGGGCGCGTCGCGGAACGCGGCGGCGTGGGACAAGTCTTCGGCTGCGGCGCGCACGCGCTTTGCGTCTATGTCCAGCAGAACCAGCTCGCGCGCGGGACTGCCGCCGTTGACGATCGCGGCCGCGATCGCGCCGCCGACAGTGCCTACTCCGATGATTCCGATTTTTACCATGATTTTCTCCATTGAAAAATTATATCATATCCGCGGAAAAAAGTTTACGAAGTTTTCCGGCAGTTGTTATAATTTGTTATTTGTATTTAATTTGCAACGTCCCGGCGGCGTGCTATCGTTCTCGGCATAAAAGAAAAAAGAAAGAGGTTATTATGGTTATGGAAAAACGCCCGTTTAAGGAAACGCTGAAAGGTCCCTGGCTCGAGCTTCGTATCCCAAAGGCGACGCTTGGGCACGCCCAAGAAATGCTCGTGCTGCTGGAACGCAACGATTGGTTTTACCCGCGGCGCCTGACGCTTCGCAACTATCGTACGGCCGAGGACTGCCTGGCGCTGCTGGACCGGCGCGTTCAGGCGATAAACGCCATGACGGACATTTATTACGACATCTATGCGCGCGGCGAATATATAGGCGAAATATACGCGCGCGATATAGATTACGATTTCAACGCGGCCAAAAACATCGGCTATTTTATAGACAAGGAATTTCAAAATCGCGGCTATGCGTCCGAAGCGGTCTCGACGCTGGAAGAAGAATTGTTTGAAATGGGCGTGCACAGGGTGTGCCTGTTCGTGCATTTTTTCAGCGAAGACGAATTGAATTTGGCCAGCGAGGGCGTCGCGAAGAAATGCGGATATAAATTCGAGGGCACCGCCAGGGACGCGATTTACGACAAATTCTCGGGCCGCTACGCCAGCGAGCACATGTTCAGCAAGCTGTCGACCGAACGCGGCAAGCCGCGCAGTTAGCAAGGCCTTCGCGTCGGCGGTAAATAAAAAAGCGGGCGGAAAAATCCGCCCGCGTCCTACCCTCCTTCCGGATTCGCCGGAAACTTGCTTGTCCTACGCGGCTTTTCTGAAATCCGCATCCGCGGAACAGAGAAGCTTTTTCGCCTCTACGAAAATCATTTTCTTTACGGTCGCCGCCAAATCCGCCGTTTCCAGCGACTCGGCCGGAACTTCGAAATCGTCGGACCGTATCTGCAGCGACACGTACGCGCCCGTCAAGGCCGCGCGGGGCAAATCCTCGATGGATCGCACCTGTCCGTGTTCGCCGATGGCCAGCTCGTCCGCCAAAGACACGATATGGCGTTCTTCGTTGACCCAAACCGTCGCGTTCAGGATTTTGTCCAGCGCCCCCATGATTTCTTTTACATTTTTTGTCATCGTTCTCCCTTTTGAGTTTGATTTTCGTTCCGTGGTGGCGGAACGGAAACCTGGTTTTCTGCCGTTTTTCCCCTTCGATGAACGAATCATATAACAAAGCCGATTCGCCTGTCAAGTAAAAAATGCAAACGACAATAATTTTATTGTATGATTTATAGCAAATACTTTGCAAAACCATAAAACGCCATATAGTTTTATCAATTTGTCATTGACAACCATAAATTTTTTTGCTAAATTCGGCATAGAAGTGAAATGTGGAATAAGGAATGAGTTTGTTTCTAAGTTCTTTTACGAATAAGGTGGACGCGAAGGGCCGCATCAGCGTTCCGGCGTCGTTCCGCGCGGCGGTCGCCGGGGAATCTTTTGCGGGCGTGGTTTTGTATCGCGGCTTTACGGGGCGGTGTATCGAGGGCATGCCGATGTCGCGGACCGAGCGGCTGGCGGACGCGGCGGATCAGGGAAATATTTTCGATTCCAAGACGGACGAGCTGACGTCGATGCTGTTTGCGGACGCGCGGCAACTGCCGTTCGACGTGACGGGCCGGATATGCGTTCCGCCGGACCTGCTGGCGCATGCGGATATAAGCGGCGAAGCGGTGTTTGTGGGCCGTGGGAAAAGCTTTCAGATATGGGCGCCGTCGGCGTTCAAGAAAATGCAGGCGGAATCGCTGGCGAAGTTGCAGAAAGAAAAGCCGTCGCTGGTCTTGCGGTAAAGCCGCCGAAGAATAAAAATCTTGACTTTGGCAACAATTTATTGCATAATGCGACAAAGAGGTGCAAAATGTTGCAAACATATCAGGCGGTGCGATTGCCGTCGAAACTGATTTTTGATATAAAAAAAGAGTCCGAAGCGAATATGCGCTCGGTCCCGAAGCATATAGAATATCTGATTAGATTGGGTCGCGCGGCGCGTGATAATCCCGATTTGCCGATCGACTTTATCAAGGGATGCCTGGAGGCAAAAGACGAAATAGACGCGGGCCTGGGGGTTCCTTTTGAACTTAGGACTGAATAATGCAAGTCATTTTGGCGCCGAAATTCCAAAGAAAATATAAAAAATTGCACGCCAATCAGCTACCGGAAATAAACGCGGCGATATCGGCGGTCGTCGGCAACCCAAGTGTCGGCGAGCAGAAAAAAGGCGATCTGTATTGGTTGCGCGTTTACAAGTTCAAAATGGTTGGGCAGTTGACCTTGCTGGGCTATGCTATCGACGATAATGGCGATATTATCCTGACCTTTGTCGATGTTGGCCCGCATGAAAATTTTTATCGCGATTTGAAAAGATAAACGCTCCGTAATAATTGTTGATATGGTCGGCAGTTGTATTATAATCCAAGAATGGAATTGCAGCTGACGAATTTACATCGCGCCTTTGACGAATTGCAGAAGAAATACGGCAGTCCGAAATTGGACTCTATCTACGGCGCGGGCTGCGTCCGAAATCCCAAAGTCTGCTTTGTGTTCATGAACCCGACCGGAAAAAACGTCGCGAGCGCCAAGACTTGGAAGGGCCTTAAGGCGCCGTGGCTCGGCACGAAAAACGTGTGGAAATTATTCAACGCAGTCGGCGTTCTGTCGGACAAAACTTATGCGGATATATTGTCGAGGCGGCCCGGGGATTGGGATTATGATTTCGCGACCAGGGTTTACGGGGAAATCGCCGCGAACGGGGCATACATTACGAACCTTGGCAAATGCACACAAGACGACGCGCGGCCTCTGCCGGACAATGTCTTTCGGGAATACCTGGATTTGTTGGAACAAGAAATCGAAGCAATCAAGCCGGAAAAAATCATTACGTTCGGGGGTCAGGTTAGCTCGCTGTTTTTGGGCGCGCCGGTAAAGGTCTCCGAGATGCGCAAGAAATCCGAAATCAAAATCATCGGCGGCGTAAAGTTCAGGGTGTGGCCGGTTTATTATCCGGTCGGGCAGGGCATGAGGAACCTCTCGCTTGCGGCCGAGGATATACGGTTTGCATTGGCCGCGCCGACAAAATTATGCTACCGCGACTTTACGAAAGAGGATTTTCCGAAGTGGGACGCCGTTGCGCGGTCCGAATTTCTAGAAGGCGACTTTTGCGATTCCGCGTATCTTTTGAAAATTTGGGATCTGTTGAAGGGCTGGATTTTGCTGGGCGAGGACGGCGATTGGACCGGCTGTTGCTTTATAGACTTTCGGCGGCACGAGTACAATGTCGGCGGCGCCCATTTTTTAGAGGCGGTGGTGTTTCCGAAATACCGCGGCCAAGGATACGCGAAGTATCTGATGAAGATAATGTTCGGCCATTCGAAAGGATATCGTAAAAGCTGCTGCATAGCGCCCGCGAACGCCGTGTCGATAAGGAACGCCATGAAATACGGATTCAAGAAAATCGGCCCTCATAAGATTTGGGACGCATACGTCTGCGATAAGGATTGCTATCCGCCCGAATTGGAAAATCTCGAATTGGAGTATCGAAAGCCCAGGGCCTAAATTTGTTTCGCGGCGGCGTTTACGTTTTGGCGCAGAACCCTGGATTCAATCAGGCGACCGTATTTCTGCTCAAGTTGCCCGATAGAAAAATAATTGCGGAAAACGTCGCCCCTGCAGAACGAATCTTTTTTGTCGTCGTCGCGGGACGTCCCGGCCAATTCGTACGCGTCCGGATTGTTGCTCCTATAATCTCGATAATCCCTGAAAACGAACGAACCGACCTCGTACGTTGTAGAATAGGCGAGCAACCGATAAATAGCGTGGTCCGGCCCTTCGCCCTCTAGATATATCTCTTGCCATCCTTTATGCGGGACGAATTTCACCGCGCCGCCCGTGCGAATGGGGATGAATTCTTTGTCGGTCAAAATGCCGGTCAAGATCGTGGACAGATCCAAAGTCAATCCGGAAAGATTGAATTTTATTGTCCGCAGGTCGCGGCTACAGAATGCGCTGTTTCCCAAAAAAATCAAATTGACCGGTATGTCGACATGTTGGATCGGGTTTAGCGCAAACGCGCTGTCCTCAATGCGTTCCAACTTGTCCGGCAGTTCGAGGCGGGAAATATTGTTCATGCAAAACGCCCTCTCGCCGATCTCTTCGAGGTTTTGTGAAAATTGAACTTCGCCGATCTTGTTTCTGAAAAAAGCGCGGCCGCCGATGAAGGCGATGTTGTCCGGTATTTTAATGCCGCCTGCGATTTCCTTTTCCAAGAACTCTTCCGGTCGGATTAGCGGGCCGTAATCATCCGGGATTCGGAACGTATTGGTTTGAGAAATATCTTCTGCCATGTCGGGGATCCTCAGTTTTTATCAGAATGAATAATACCCCGCATTTTTTGTTTGTCAAGCTGATTTTTTGGTGAGAGCGGGTGGGCGACTTTCGAACAATTTCCCGTCGATTTTCTTCTGAATATAAGTCGCGAAATAGCCTTTGTTTTTATCTTGAACTTCTTTTTTCTTCCAGTCGCCGCTACTTATCGTGCCACGGCAAGTAGGCGCGCCGCAATTACATGGAATTTCATATTTGATCGCGCCGCCGTCAATCGTAGCGTAATCGTGAGTTAGTTCTTCCCCGATATTTATATCCCGCATGGCGACATAGGTCCCTCTCTGATTCCTTTGTCTTCAGCTGTTTATAATGTTCTCTCGTATCGCCCTTTTTTACCAACTCTTTATTTTGACGGATGGATACAATATGCTTCTGTTTATCAAAATCTCTTCCGCATAATGATGTAACTGCGCAAGAACGACTTCCGGTAAACAATGACAATAAGATAGTGTAGTAAAATGCTTTTGGGTATGATTTGATTCTTTTGATAAGGGTTCCTCTGGCTTTCCCCAAAAAACCGAAATCACCACGCTTTATTTTATTCATGGTCTCAAATAATGTTTTCAAGTGTTCTTCCGCCAATGGCTCCCTGCGTTTCTTCACCATCTCGCATTTGATTTTCTTCATCGACAATTTCTTTCTCAATATATTGGCGTTCGTTATCCACTCCATCTCCTCGGCTTCATTTACCACCTGTTTCAACGC
>Ga0268262_10002172_pt1 | contig 23070 bp, 13 predicted proteins | sample TergutNc150P3_FD_190354 | JGI IMG/M metagenome (GOLD analysis project Ga0268262, IMG submission 190354) | Nasutitermes corniger P3 segment gut microbial community from laboratory colony in Florida, USA - Nc150 P3 (SPAdes) (version 2) | ecosystem: Host-associated > Arthropoda: Insects >...
GCCACCTCGCGACTTGCCGATTGACTGCACGCCGTTTTTTTTGCCGCGCCGTGTGCGTCGGGGTGGAGCTTGATGCTCGTGCTGTCCAGGGATACGTGCTCTATCTTGATCCTGACGATCTGCTCCAGTTGCAGTGCTGCGAACACTTTATCAAGGACTCCGCTTTTCGACCATCTGTTTGCTTTCATATATATGGAGTTCCAGTTGCCGAACTCTTTCGGCAGACCTCTCCACTTGCAGCCGTTCTCTGCAATGTACAGCAAGGCGTTCAGGAACTTCAGGTTGTCGTGTTTGACATTCCCCCTTTGCTTGGGTAGTAGGGGCTTGATCCTCTTGAACTCTTCGGCTGTTATTCTCATGCCAAGAAATTAACACGTTCCCAACATAGTGTCAACAGCACATAATTATTACACAACAGAAGAATTGGTGCAAGAAGAAAATCACGCCTTATATCCCCGCCCTGAAGAGCGGGGTTTTACGGCGCACTGGATAAATCACCTTGCATCCGCTTTTTTGAGCATTTCAAGAATATCCGCATATTTCTTGTTTTTAGCATGTGAAAATGGGGTGACTCCATCTTTATCGGGCAAATTAACATCTGCTCCGGCTGCAATCAAAAGACGCACAACTTCCGTATGTCGTTTGCCACCATCGCCCAATATGATTGCCTCAAGCAGGGCCGTCCATCCCAGTCTGTTGACGTGATTGACACGGATATTTGTCTTCAAAAGTTCTCTAATAATTTCAACATGTCCACGGTCGGCAGCCCGAATAAGTCCGGTTCCATTATAACTGTCCGTACTGTGTACATCCGCTCCGGCTTTGAGTGTTTTCTTCAGTAATTCTGTATATCCATCTGAGGTTGAAATCAAATAGGCGCTTTGCAGTGTATTGTCTTTCATATTGACATCCGCTCCGGCGGCTATCAGCAAATCAACAATTTCCAGATTGTTCTTATAAGCGGCGGCAACCAGGGCACATCTGCCTTCCCTGTCCTGCGTGTGGATATAAACGCCTTTTTTCAGTAATGATTTGACGGTTTCAACATCCCCTTTTTCAGAGGCGCTAATCAGTTGCAAACCATCTTTCCTGGTTTGGCCGGAATAAATCAGCCCTGTTTTTGACTCAACGATATTGGCGTTCTCATTTATTGGCGTTACCACTTTTGTACTTAGGTTTTTATCTTTTGCTGGTTCACTCGCCGACATGTCAACCAGCATCAGTCCTGTAAGCGCAAGCAAAATTGAGTTCATGTGAATTGTGAGCATAGTGGTTCTCCTTTTTCGGGTGTGGATATCAGTCGCGCCAAAGGCTGAAATCCGCAGCCATCAAAAACGCTTTTCTCAGGCGGTTGAGCAGTGCAAGTCTGGCATTTCTCAAATCATGATTATCGCATTTGACCATTACGGAGTTGAAAAAATCTTCCAGCGGCTGGGCTAAATCGGCCAGAAGCGGCAATAGCGCGGTATAACCTGAGGCAGATTCAATGGCGTCTAGGCGTTGAGCCAGTATTTTTTCCTGGGGCTGTTCCAATAGACCAAGGCTGAAACTTTGAGTCGGTTTTTCGTCTTTAAGAATGTTGCCGATGCGCTTGGCGCTTTGGGCAAGGCTAGTGAAGCGTTGATCTTCGGCAAAAGCCGACAGTGCCTTGCAACGGGCCTTGAGGTCGTTTAAGTCCATCCATCCGGCTGCAAGGACAGAGTTTCTTACCGAGATTGGAATGTTGACAAGCTCCATTTGATAGATAACACGATCTCTGAAAAAAGCCGTCAATGCCTGTCTTATATCTTTCGGCGGGGTTTTGACTTTTGAGACAATGGTCTCCAAACCCAAGTCTATCAATATGTTTATTGAAATATCCAAACCATTTTCCCAGATGATCCGAACAATGCCCATTCCGGCGCGGCGCAGGGCCAGTGGGTCTTTTGAACCTGATGGAATATGACCTATGGCAAAACAGCCCACCAGGGTATCCAATTTGTCAGCTATTGCCAAAACCGCTCCAAGACTGGAATCAGGCAGCGGCGCATCATTGCTCAAGGGTTGATAGTGTTCGGCCACAGCCGTACATACAGGTTCGGGCGCGCCTTTCAGTCGGAGGTAGTAACCACCCATTACGCCCTGCAATTCAGGAAACTCGCCGACCATCAATGTCACCAAGTCGGCCTTGCATAGCTCCGCCGCCATTTTAGCTTGAAGGGTGTCAAGTTTGAGCTGTGCGGCGATGGCCTGGGCTATAGTCGAGATACGTTGTGCCTTTTCAGCGTAACTGCCCAGTTCACGGTGGAAGGTGAGTGCATCCAGTTTTGGCGCGAGTTCAGAGAGGTGGGATTTCTGATCTTCCGCAAAGAAAAATCTGGCGTCGTACAGCCGCGCTTTTAATACCCACTCATTGCCTGCGGCAACCAGGCCATTGGGGTCGTCCGGTCTGTTGGCTATACTCAGGAAGTACGGTAGCAAATCCGTACCGTCTTGTTTTTCCACACAAAATGCCTTTTGATGTTCTTTCAGGCTTGTCACAAGGACTTCCTTTGGCAAGCCCATAAATTCCGCAGGGAACTCGCCATGCAGTACAGTCGGCCATTCAACTATCAGAGCCAGCGTATCTAGCAGTTCCATATCGGCCACAGGTCTGCCGCATATTTCCACGGCTTTGGCCTCAAGCTGTTCAGTGATTATCCGCTTACGTTCATCAAAGGATGCTATAATTCCGCCGTCTTTTAAAACGGCTTCATATTTTTCGGGGGAATCAACTGACAGGGGGTTTTTGTGCCGACGGTGGTACAGACGATGGCCCCAAGTGGTATTTCCACTGTCAACGCCGTCAATATTGAAAGGCACAACGTCAGACCCGAAAATGCACAGCATGGAGCGTATAGGGCGTACAAATTCAAATGCAGAATCACCCCAGCGCATAGCTTTTGGAACGTGCAGACCGGAAATTAGCCTGGGCAGATTGTCGGAAAAAATCTCAATGGCCGAGCGGCCCGGTTTTAGTATTTCTACAATGGCGCATGGCTCTTTTTTGCCTTGGGGCTGTTCAAAGCGAAGTGCCGAAAAATCCACGCCCCACTTTTCAGCGAATTTCCGCCCCTGAATTGTAGATTTGCCGGATTCATCCACACACATGCGCTTTGGTGGGCCAACTTGTGTTTCGCGCTGGTTTGCCTGGACTGTTAAAAGCCCCTGAACTCGCCATGCCAGTTTCCTTGGGCTGAAAATAGCCTGTATTATCGGTGCGCCCAATTTTTGTTCACGGGCAAAGCTCGCAAAAGCGTCCGAAAACTCCTGACTCAGTGGCATTAAGAATCTGGCGGGAATTTCCTCGCAGTGCAGTTCCAGTAATAGAGTTTTAGTATCAGTCATATCACGCCTCAGTTGAGGTTTTGTCAGCCTCAAACTCCAAATAGACCTTTGCGCACGCGCAGGCTAAATCGCGCACACGTTTAATAATTCCCGGACGCTCGGTTGTGCTCACAGCCCCTCTGGCATCCATAACATTAAAGGTGTGGCTCATTTTGAGTGCCTGCTCATAGGCGGACAAGTAATGCCCCAAGTCGCCGACCAAGTGCCATCCCTCTTTTTCGTAGGCATTGAACAAATATTTGTGCAAATCCAAATCGGCGTGTTCAAAGCTGTAGGCACTCAGCTCAAACTCCTCCCTGCGGCGAACCTCGCCATAGCCCACAGGAAACAGCCCTCGATCTGTACGCACATTGCCCCAGATGAGGTCGAATATATTGTCAATACCGCTCAGAAACATACATATACGCTCAATACCGTAGGTCAGCTCGGCGGAAACCGGGCGGCAGTCTGATCCGGCAACTTGCTGAAAATATGTGAACTGGCTGATTTCCATACCATCCAGAACCACCTGCCAGCCAACTCCCCAAGCGCCCAGAGTAGGAGATTCCCAGTTGTCTTCCTCAAAGCGCAGGTCGTGCGCGGCCATGTCAACGCCAAGTGCTTCGAGGGAATCAATGTACATATCCTGAACCTTGGCCGGGCTTGGCTTCAGAATCACTTGAAACTGTAAGTGCTTATAGACCCTGAAGGGATTTTCACCATACCTCCCGTCGCCAGGGCGGCGGCTTGGCTCAACATAGCCTACATTCCAGGGTTTTGTCCCCAGCGCACCGAAAAAAGTCAGCGGATTCATGGTACCCGCACCCTTTTCGATATCGTAAGGCTGACCAACAAGGCAGCCCCTTTCGGCCCAATAATTTTGAAGTTTCAGAATCAATTCCTGGACATGCATATTTTAGTCCCGCAGAAACTATTGATTTTATATGCTTTTGCAATTACCTAAAACGATCAATTTGCATAATGGCTATTCGATTAGTTCAGGATCAGTATAAAGTGGTTCATGCTGTTTCGTGATGGACATTGACACCTTCTGTTATCGGCATATCTTTCCCCTTGATATTCAGTACCATGCAATGTAAGGGAACTACATACTTAATTCCCCACATATTGCAAATCCGCATGGACGTTGAGAAATTTGAGAATTAACATTAATTAAGCAATTTATCTGTTTCTTTGATTGTTTCAATTGCACTCATTGGTTTTCCTGTTGTGTTTAGATTAATTGTTTATTGATAGTTGATATGTGGGGAATTAAGTATGCAGTTCCCTAAAATTGCTATATTTTGCGCCAGAGACTGCTCCGGTCGGGCGCAGCCTACCAACTCCGTTGGACTTGCAACTAACATTTTGCAAGTGGCTCTAACAGCAATTTAGTCTCATTGAAGACGGTAGCAAAAGCGATTTACGACATAGCATTTACTCGTTCCCCGTCCAAAACCGCCCACCGGCGTTTTATCGCTATCTCTATACCGGCCCTGATAGATTTCTGCATGGCTTCAGTGCATCTCGCAAAACCGAAGATGCGCGAAATTTCCCTTTCCAGGTCTTCCCTTAAAAGCCCAATTTGTTGATTCAGAATGTACTTCACTGCGGAGGCGATTTCTTCAGGCGCTATGCTTTCAAGATTGCGGCGGGTTTTATCATCTTTTGATGGGACACGGAAATCATCGTACTGCTTAGCTTCCATTCCATCTTTCCAATAGAAAACGGTGTCTCCCTGTTTCGTGCTTTTAATGTGCATTGCGGAAATGAGTTGATCAAATCGTCTGTTTATCCTGGAACCCATGCGCGTGATTCCCCAGGCTTCCATTACCCTTTTGCACAGGATTTCATGACTGATAGGGGCTTCGGCTTCTAGCACAGTGGATATCTGCCGTTTGATAATGACTGTGCTTGCATTATCGGCAAAGTAATCGGAATTACCCGCATAGCCATCCAGCATAGCTAATTGCGCTGTTTTATATGGTTCAAGTGCATTGACCGGTGTATTGTCTTCCAACCTATCAAATTTCACAAGCGCTGTCCTGGAAACTGTCGCTTTTTCCGGCCCTGCAACCATAGATGGGGCAGTCGCGGCAGTGCTTTGCTCATTTGGAGTTGCGCCGCCTTTGATGGCGGTTTCTATCTCTGCTCGGATGCGGCTCAGTTCTTTTTCCGGATTATCCCACCAATCCAGAACCCATGTGCGGCAGATGCGCCAGCCCAATCCGCGCAAAACGGCTTCCTGTGTGTTATTGCGATCTGAGGCCGTTCCGCCGTTATAGTAATTCATGCTGTCACACAAAATGCCAAGCACATATATATCGGGATTTTGGGGGTGGATGACACCAATATCCACTTGGTACCCTGAACAGCCGATATTTGTTTGAGCTCTATATCCGAGCTTTCGGATTCCTTTCGCTATAACTTCAACCGCGCCTTGGGATGAGATGTTTTTGTTGTTCGCTTCAGCCAAGGCGCGGATGCCTCTATCGGCAAACTCAAGAAAAGACTTCAATCCGGCAAGACCGTCTGATCTGGTCTTGTTCAGGTCTATCTGATCTGGTTTTAACACAGAAAAAATAATCATCTCATATCTTGCGCGGGAGACGGCTACATTTAACCTTCGCCAGCCTCCGTCGCGGTTGAGGGGGCCGAAATTGAGCGCTACGCGCCCTTGCTCATCCGGCCCATAGCCTACGGAGAAGAGAATTATGTCGCGTTCATCGCCTTGTACATTCTCAAGGTTTTTAATGAAAATCGGTTCTTCCGCGCTATTTGCGAGTTCATCCAAATCGGGACGTTTGCGGAACTCTGCCTCAAGCATATCCGCGATCAAGTTCTGCTGCACAGAGCTGAATGTCACTACTCCTATGCTCCTGTTCCTCCTCACAGGATCAGGATCGGAGAGCCGCCTTGTGATCTCGCTTATGATCGCTTCCGCCTCGGCCCTGTTTTGTTTTGTTTTCCCTCTGTCATAAAAGCCATCAACGGGAATCAAACGCACTTGACTGACAATATCGTTTGGAGAGGGGAAGGTGAACAGCTTGTTTTCGTAGTACTTCCTATTGGAGAATGCTATGAGGCTTTCGTGCTTGGAGCGATAGTGCCAGAGTAGATGCATCTGCGGCATTGTGAGCGCAAGGCAGTCATCCAAGACACTTTCAAGGTCTTCTTTTTCAAAGTTGTCTTCGTCCGCCTGGTTGGACGCAAAAAAGCTGGTGGGCGGAAGCTGTTTGGGGTCTCCCACGACTATCAATTCATTGCCCCGCGCTATAGCTCCTACGGCTTTGCTGGTCGGCAACTGCGATGCCTCGTCAAATACGATCAAGTCAAAGGCCGGATATTTGGGATCCAGGTACTGCGCGACGGAAATAGGACTCATCAGCATACATGGGCTGAGTTTACGCAAAAGGTTGGGGATACATTCAAACAGCCTGCGTACAGGCATCATTCGGCCGCCACTCTTGATAGCGCGCTGGAGTATTCCGATTTCGGATGAATCTGAAACGCCAGTACTTAGCACCGGGATTTGCGCGGAAAGACGCGCCGCAAGCTCCTGCCGGGTCAGTATCTCAAATTGTTTGTTTAAGGCCTTGAATTTTTCAATTTTTTGGGAGAATAGGTATCCGCGGAAAGAATTGAGTGCGGACGTACTATCAATGGTATGCGCTGCGCATTTTTTGGACAAACTTTTAATGAATGCGCCGGCAAGTTCGTCTTCTTTTACCGAAGCGTTTTCCAGTGCGGCATGAACTGTTTGCAGACCTTCACTATCCAATTCGGACTTAACCTGTAAATAGCCACAGTAATCGCGAAGTCCGCCGAGATTTAAACTCCATCGTGAAGCCCTCTCTGACATTGCTGAAATCCAATCAGGTTCTTCGTGCCACTGTCCAAATGGGTTTTCAAATTGTGTTGACAGTGCGGATTCCAATTCGGATAGTTCTTTCATGTATCCGGCAACTTTGTTCCAATCAGTTTTATTTGCGGTTATAAAATTATCAAAGTTCTCATCCAGGGATGCACTGAGAGAGTTAATAGCCGAGTTTTGGGAGTTAATGTCAGAGGCGATTCTTTTGAGCAATTTTTGCAAATTAGCGGCAAGTGCTGTAATATTTTCAATCAATGACCAATCGCAGTTCCCATTATCAAATATTACTCCAAATAAATTGTTAAGCAGGTCGGCATTGTCATTGACAGCAGTTTTGCTTTTCTGGTACTCGCTTACAAGTTCCAGATATTTCTGTGTCTTGGATTTATCATAGCTGTTCTTGTTCAGAGCGCATAGTTTGACGGAATTTACTATTTTAGACTCGCCCACCATTTTGGGCAGAAACCAGCTTGTTGCGCTCTGTTTCCATTGCAGAAGCGCGGTTTGCGCGTCAAATTCGAAAAAGTGCTCTGAAAATACCGCACTGAGCTCTCTTTTAATGGTGTCACGCCTTCGCCCTGAAGCGCAAAGCGCGATTATTTTATCTTCACAAAAGGGCAAGTCTTTAAAAATCAGAACATTAGCCGGAATGCGACCAGCCGCGTTAGCCAGACGCGAGCATAGCTCAGACAGCGCCTCATGCTGCGCGTAATTTCTGATAGCGCCGGAGCATGACCCCAAGCCCAGAGCTGCGATTACTTTTTGCTCTATTGCCTCTAATGCTGACAGCGCAGTTCGGTATTCGCCAAGTCTGGATTCGATTTCGGCTCTTTCGCTTTGGCTGTAGCGCTGATTTTTGTATTCCCTCAGCGCATGTCCATGAACACCGCCGCAGGAAATCCCGGCGGCTGAAAGCATGTCGCATAGCTCTTTCCAGCGCGAATATTGTTGAGGTGTCAACTTGCTGATCTGCTCATCGGAAAAGTCCATGCAATCGGGAAAAGGTTCATGTTGTTCCGCGCGCGAAATGGCTTCATACAGGGAAAATCCAAATTGGCGCGGCAGGTGCAGTTCACGTACCACTGCGTTCAATTCGCGCCTGAGCGTCAGAATCGCGTCCGCTTCATCGCGGTATCTCTGCGGAGCTTTGAAGCGCCCGACATTCAGCGCCTTTTCGAGCTTGTCCAGGACATCTTTTTTCCGTGCTTTGTTGGAGTGGAGTTCAAGGCAGAAATCACCAATGCCTATCGCGTTCAGGCGCTTTTCGACCACGGATAGCGCGGCCATCTTTTCCGCGACAAATAAAACTGATTTGCCCTGATATAGCGCATTGGCAATAATATTCGTTATCGTTTGAGATTTCCCTGTTCCCGGAGGGCCGTGCAGAACAAAACTCCTCCCTTGCCCGGCGGCGTATATAGCGGCAAGCTGGGACGAATCCGCGCTAATCGGTACCGCCAGATCCGCAGGCGCAACGGTATCATCCAGTGTTTCGGGTGCAGGGAATGAAATATCAGGTTCCCATGTCATCTTCCCTGAAATCAGGCTCTTTACCACTTTGTTTCTCTTTAGGTCATCCGCCCGATTGCGTATATCGTTCCACATAATAAATTGCGTAAACGAGAATATCCCCATGAAGGCCAGTTCCTCAACATCCCAGCGCGGCCTGTTCATAACCGATTGTCGTATGATGTGAAACGCCATTTTTATGTCAACGCCGTGCTCGTCCAGTGGAAGCGGGTCTAGGCCCGCTATTGCCATGCCGAAATCCGCCCGCAGCATTTCAAGTAATGTGACATTAAACTGCGGTTCTTCATCGCGCTGTCTGATCACATAGCCGCGTTGAGCCGATTTCCTTATGATGTCAACCGGAATCAAAACAAGAGGGGCATAGTGCGCCTTTTCGCTTGCATCGCTTTCAAACCATTTGAGGAAGCCCATCGCCAAATAGAGCGTATTTGCGCCATTTTCCTCCATGCTGGTCTTGGCGGAACGATACAGGCTCAAAACTGAAGCGCTCAGTGCCGCTTCATCTAAATATGTGCGTATGCGATGACTTTTAAACTCTGATTTAATCAGAGTGTCCCAAATGGATTCCTGGCTGATGCTCTCATATATTTTATTGTCGCGCAGCGAATTTTCTACATCCTGCGGTTTGGGCATGATTTGAAATTCCTCGCCGTCTGATAGAGCGTCCTCTAAGTCATGGAGGGAATTTACAAATAGCTGAATTGAGTTTTTTGTCACGCGAAAATTGAGAAGCGAGTTGCGAAGGCTTAAATCAAGTAACTTGCGCTCCCATATCTGTTGTCTGGTAAATTCAACTGACTCCACGTGCTCAAGTTTTCCCAATATTTCCAATTCGTCCGGCGCACTGATGACGGAATTACTCCCCTGAGATATTCCGTCATCAAAAAGAAATGCCCCATCCTCCCTTTTTTGCGGTATTGGGCGAATACCACCGCCCCTTGAGCGTCTGACGTCAACAAGGTATTCAAAGTCCTCTGGAGTGCGCAGATGGTTCCCCGCAGCAAGTACCGCATCCTCAAAATCCGCTTCTTTCCCGGATGTAAAGGCCGTTGTCTCTACAACGCATATTTCATTGATACCGGGGGCTATCCTCTTTGTTATTGCCGACACATCGTCCTGTACACATTCGGCAAAAGATTCTTCTTCCAGCCAGCAGCCGGTAAAGGCATGACCTTTGATAAGGACAATCATTGGGTGCAGTCCGGCGGCCTCCAGGCAGCTGGCATATAGCAACGCCAAGTCCAAACAGGTACCAAGCCTCTGTTCTTTAATGGCCCCGCACAAACGCACTCTCTGCCCATGTTTCTCAAAGCTGGCAGGGGGCATACAATAGGCGATGTTCTCCCGCTGAAGCGCGCCATAGATAGCCGCCATCTGCTTTCTGACATGGTTGGGGTTCTTGCTCTGATAACCTTTAAATGACGGCGCTCCCGTCCAATCCGCAAGCAAGGAACCGGCACTTTTGATGATCTCTGTAATATATGGATGGTTGGGCGTGACAAACGCTGCTAATAATTCAGGGAAAACGCTTGAACCGCTCCATTCGTCATAGCTCAGAAAAGACAGTTCCCGTTTTTCACCAGCGATAATTATTCCCGAGTCATCCGATATCGTTATTGCCAGAGTGCCATTGATGCGCTCAGTCAATTCAAACAACCTGGATGCGGAAATGCGCAAATTAATCCCTGTGATGACGTGCTCTTGCTCAGGCATTATTGAGTCAATTTTTGCCGTCCATTCGTCAACAATATCGGGATCGGTGACAATTTTCACTTCCAGATTCTTCAATTCTGAATCCGAAAAGTTTTTTATGACTAGCTGCCTTATAATAGGAACATGATTCTGCTGAATTGCAAAACTGATTATATTGCTATATATGCCTGATATCTGAATTGCCTCTCTCAAGGCGTACCTCCTAAACCTAAAAACAATATGCGGGCCGGTTTTCAGGTTTGCTGACTAAAATTAATAAAACCCCGCACCCTATTTGCTATTTCTTCGCTGCTAAGGCCCTCCATTTGCAGCAATTTGCCTGTAGGGCCGTGCTGAACGAGTCGATCAGAGACGCCACACCTCAGCATGGCGGCTCTGATACCTGAGTCCGCAAGACATTCTGCTATGGCGGAACCAAATCCACCCGGCAGACACCCCTCCTCAATCGTCGCAACGCGACCGGTTTTCCTAGCCCAGGCGGTTATCATTTCTTTGTCCAGCGGTTTGGCGAACCTGGCGTTTATGACCGCGCAGGAGATGCCTTCGGCTTCCAGAATTCGCACTGCCGCCAATGTCGGATTAACCATTGTTCCAAGGGCAATTAGGACTATATCTGTACCTTCCCGCAACACTTCGCTTTTTCCGATGGATATTGGAAGCAGTGGTTCAGTGAGCGGTAATCCAAGGGCATGACCGCGCGGGTAGCGAATTGCGGCCGGATGGTTGGAGTAAATAGCCGTAAACAGCATGTGACGAAATTCGTCCTCATCCTTGGGAGCCATGAGAATTATATTAGGCAAACAGCGCAAGTAGGCTATGTCATATAGACCGTGATGAGTTGGTCCATCCGCCCCTACAATGCCGGATCTATCCATGGCAAATGTGACCGGGAGGTCTTGCAGACAGACATCGTGAAATACTTGGTCGAATCCGCGCTGCAGGAATGTGGAATATATGGCGCATACAGGCCGTAGTCCCTGTACCGCCAAGCCGGCTGCAAATGTGACAGCGTGTTGTTCCGCAATGCCAACATCAAAGCAGCGGTCGGGGTGGGTTTTCTGGAAGATATTCAGGCCTGTGCCATCCAGCATGGCGGCGGAAATGCCGACTATTTTTTCGTCTTTGTCGGCAATCGCTGTCAGTGTTTCACCAAATACTTCTGTGTAAGATGGCTGAGCTGGTTTGTCGTGATTAACGGATGCCTGTTCGACTTCGTTAGAAACTGTGTCTGAGGGGCTTATGCCATGCCATTTGCGCGGGTTTTGTTCTGATGGTGTATATCCATAGCCTTTTTTTGTCTGAACGTGTAGAAGCACAGGGCCGTCCTGCATTTTTTCTTTTGCTTCCGCCAAACTGCGGGTAAGTGACTTAATATCATGGCCGTTGACAGGGCCGATGTACCGGAACCCCAGATCCTCGAACAAAAGACCGGGTATGGCAATGCGTTTAATGGCCTGCCCGTCATTGACAAGCCGTGAGAGAATGCGACGCAGGTTGTTTATGGGAATTGCTTCAATGGCTTTTTCTATCCTGTCCTGCCATTTGTGGTAGTACTGGCCGGAGACGATATGGTTTAAGTAGCCCTGCAAGCTACCTACATTTGGATTGATGCTCATGTCGTTGTCGTTGAGAATTACCATGAACTGTTTTGCTTTCAGGTATCCGGCCTGGTTGAGCGATTCAAAGGCCATTCCGGCTGTCATGCTGCCATCGCCAATAAGGGCAATGCAGGCGAAATCCAATTTTTGCAAATCTCTGGCCTTAGCCATTCCCAGCGCGGCGGAAATGCTTGTACTCGAATGGCCCGCGTCAAAGTGGTCGTACGGACTCTCGTCCCGCTTTAAAAAACCCGAAATGCCGTTGTACTGACGCAGCGTGGAAAATTGTTTCCATCTTCCGGTCAGCACCTTGTGCGAATAAGCCTGATGGCCAACATCCCAGACTATTCTGTCTGTCAAAAAGTCAAAGACATGGAAAAGGGCTACGGTTAGCTCGACTGTTCCCATGTTGGATGAAAAATGGCCACCTGTCTCGCAGACAGAGTCTATTAAGAATTGCCGAACCTCTTTGGCAAGGGCAGTCAACTGTTTTAAGTTGTACTGACGGATTTGCTGCGGAGCCGTCAGAGATTCAAGAAGCGGGTAATCGCTCAATTTACTCTCGTTGACAAGAAACTCGCCCAAGCTGTCAGCGAGACGGGATTTGGTATTTGCTGCAACAGACATATTGCTCGCTCGGTTGCTTCTCTTAGAGCGTTTTGAGCGCCGTCAAGCCCCAAAAGTTTAGGATAAGTGATTTTACATTTTTCTTCATCTTTTCTCACTCTTTTACCCATGAGCTCAGATGTTGACGTCGCGTCAAGTATGTCGTCCTGAATTTGAAAGGCCAAACCAAGTGCCGCCCCCGCGTCTCTGAGGGTAATCCGCATGTCCGGCGCCGCGCCTGCGGCAATAGCGCCTAATTCAAGAGATGCGCGCAAAAGCGCACCGGTTTTTAAGCGATGGATTAGCTGTAAGTGTGAGCAGTCGTATAGCTTCCCATTACGGCACAAAACTTCGCCCTCAAGGTCTAAGCTCTGTCCGCCAACCATACCGCGCCATCCGGCGGCTTCGGCAAGGATTTGAATCGCTTCCAACTTTTGTTCGGCGGCAAGGGCGGCATCTCCGGCCAGTATTCCAAACGCCTCAGTTAAAAGGGCATCGCCTGCTAGTATGGCTTGGCCCTCTCCATACACTTTATGGTTGGTTGGCTTGCCGCGTCTGAAGTCGTCGTCATCCATAGCGGGCAGGTCATCATGAATGAGGCTGTAAGTATGTATGTACTCCAGTGATATAGCGCAAGCCAGAGCTGCTTTTGGCGGTTTGCCCAATGATTCCGCTGCCAGCAGACATAGCAAAGGCCTGACGCGCTTGCCTCCGGCCTCCAAGCTGTATAGCATGGCCTCTCGCAGCTTTGGTGCTTCGCCATCAGAAATGGGCTGTAACAGCGCTGATTCTATTAGTGGGACAAGGCGTTCCGTATCAGCTTTAACCAAAGACTCAAAATTCGATGTCACTCGGTCTCTCCTTCCAGGGGCTCGGCAGTATATTCGCCGCCCAAACCTTGGCGGAGGACTTCCACCTTTCTCTTGGCTTCAGCCAGTTGACGCTGAAGCATTTCTGACAGTTTCACTCCCTCCTCGTAACATTGGATGGCTTCCTCAAGACACAAACTCTCACTTTCAAGCCTCTGCACTATTGTCTCAAGCTGATCCAGACCACTATCGAAAGTTAGCAAATTTACATCCATGGGTACAGTTTATACTATGGCAGTTCCATTATTCCAGACCGTCATTGAAGTCTTAAGGTATATTATCAAATTAGCCATTTGCTGATGGGTTCTGCAAGTCCAAAGAAGTTGGTAGGCTGCGCACGGCTGGAGCAGACGTACCACAGAGTTTTGCAAGAAGCTCTATCGGCTTTGCCACTTGCAAGCAAACCTCCTGATTACATCTGAAGTCAAATTGCTATAAAAAGCATCTTTTTATCATTCCTCAACACTTTTTTCCAGGCTCTCTCCATAAAATCCTTTAGGCGCGTCCATTTTACCAAAGTCGGTATTGATTTCAGATCCCATGTTGAATATCAATTTACCGCCGCCGGTAATCTCCTGATGTCTTATATAAGTGCGGTTCAGGGGTTTGCCGTTCAGGGTTACAGACTGGACATAGATGTTCTGCGGACTCTGATTGACCTGTATTGTGAAAGTTTTTCCATCGGGAAAGTTCAATTTGGCTGACTTGACTCTGGGACTGCCCAGCACGTATATGCCACTGGCGGGATCAACGGGATAAAAACCCAGGGCGCTGAATACATACCATGCCGACATCTGTCCGCAGTCGTCATTTCCGCAGAGGCCATCCGGGCCTGGTTTGTAGAGTTGTTCCATTATTTGGCGCACTCTTGCCTGGGTCTTCCAGGGCTGGCCGACCCAATTGTACAGGTAAGCTATGTGGTGGCTTGGCTCGTTTCCGTGGGCAAGCTGGCCTATCATTCCGCTTATATCAGGGCTTACTTCGTCGCCGCTCAAGTCGGATGGCATGTCAAACAGGGTATCCAGTTTGGCTATAAAATTTTCCCTGCCTCCGAACAAATTCACGAGTTCAGCGGGATGATGCGGTACATACCATGTCCACTGCCAGGCGTTGCCTTCGCAATATGGACTTTTGCGGTGATTGGAGGCAATGGGGTCAAAGGGCTCTACCCAATTGCCATCAGCTTTTTTCCCTCTCATAAAACCCGTCTGGGTATCAAAGACGTTGCGGAAGTTCATTGCGCGTTTTCTAAATCTATCTGCAATATCCGCTCTTCCCAGCTTTTCCGCAAGGCGGACTATACAACTGTCGTCGTAGGCATATTCCAGTGTTTTAGCGCAGGATTCGTTTTCTGTTTCAGCGTCAACAAAGCCCAACTCGCGGTAACTTTTAATACCCTCCGCATCGCGTTCTGCCATTGCGACACACGCGTCGAGTATTTCCTGCCCGTTGGCTGTGGTCAAACCTTTTAAGTACGCTTCGACTAGTACCGGAACGGCATGGTAGCCGATCATGCAGTGGGATTCGTTGTTCCAGAGCGCCCAGTTGGGCAGTTGGCCTTTCTGCTTTTGAAAGGCCAGCATTGTTTTTACATATCCGTCAACTCTTTCGGGCGAGAGCAGAGTAAAGAGCGGATGGCTGGCCCTGAATGTGTCCCATAGGCTGAAAGTGCTGCTGTAGGTATATCCATTGGCGCTGTGGATCTTACCGTCTATTCCTCTGTAGCGCCCATCCACATCGCTGAAAGTGTTTGGAGCGAGAAAGGCGTGGTAGAGAGCTGTGTCAAATACTTGGGCGTCAGATGTATTGTTGTGTGTCGCCTGAATTCGGTTTAATAGCTGATTCCAAGTATTGGCGGCTTGTCTGCGGACTTTGTCAAAGTTCCAATGGGGCAGTTCTTTTTGTACATTGTTGACAGCGCCTTGTTCATCAACAGTTGAAAGGCCGACTTTCACCTGAACCTGGCCGCCGCGCTGAAAAGTCAGGATTAATCGGATGTCATCACCTTGCGCTCCATCCTTGGTGTTTTGGATGATCTGATCGGCCTTGATGTAGCGAATTTCATCCGGTCTGCGGTCAAGATACATCGCAAAAAACAATTTTTGATCAGCGGCCCAGCCCTTTGAATGTCTGCGGCCAACAAAGAGCATTGGGCCTGTCTGTTTTACCTGAGTGTCAACGGCCTTATCCCAATTTATCGCGTACCCGAGATCTAATACCAGTGACGCCGGTTTGTCTGTTGGAAAGCGGTATTTGTGCATACCTACGCGCTCTGTGACTGTCAGCTCTGTCCGTATGCTATCTTTTCTAAACACTACGCTGTAATAACCTGGTTTTGCCACTTCATCCGCATGGTCAAAGAGCAGGGCGGAATCCTGAATTTTTTTCCCCACGAAAGCGTTGTCCGCCAACCTATATGGTCTGGGAGCGAGCATCAGGTCGCAAAGGTCTCCAATGCCTGTACCGCTTAAATGTGTGTGGCTGAAACCTGTGATTATGTTTGATGCGTAGTTGTAGCCACTGCACCAGTCCCATGCGGACATGCCGCTGTTGGGGCGTCCGTTGTCAGGACTCAACTGCACCATGCCAAATGGAAGCACGGCTCCAGGGTATGTATGTCCGTGCCCTCCGGTACCGATAAATGGATCAGCGGAACGCTGCGCATACGCAGAAAGCGCAAAAGCGGCGCAAAGCAAAAGTAGTTGCGCGAGATTATTTTTTTTTACAAGCATCTGGATACCCCTCATTCAGCGATCAACAATTATTGTTTTATTTCCATCTTTCCACTCTAAACGCAATTTGGCTCCGGTTTTTACTCCAATGGATGATTTTATTTGATTATTTTCCTGGTCGCGCACTAAAACAAATCCCTTGCTTAGTGGATTTACTGGATTCTGCCCTTTAAGGTTGGCAAGAGCAATATCCAGACGGCGGATACTCTGCTCAAGTTTATGATCAATGAGCGAATCCAGTTGTTCGATATATCTGTTGATTTTATTTGATGCCCATCTGGCGGCGCTGGGGGCTATGTGCCGCAATCTTTGCCGTAGCATGGTCAAACGTACGTCCGCAATATCCAATCGTCTGAAAGGTACGGCGCGTTCAAGGCGCATTGTAAATTGAGCCAAACACTTCCGATGGCGCTCAAGTGGGTCAAATCGCTCCAGACCTTGATCCGTCAGCATGTTCAATGTTGTTTCAAGGCCACGCAGTCGCCAGTCCATGTAGTTGTTGAGCCTTTCTGTTTTGCGTGCGAGTTCTGAGCGGAGCAGACCACGGTCAGGTGTGGCAAACTCTGCTGCCTGACTTGGCGTGGCGGCGCGTTTGTCTGAGGCCAGGTCAACCAGTGTCAGGTCAATTTCATGCCCTACGCCGGTGATTATTGGCAAACGGCAGGCGGACACGGCTCGCACCAAGTCGGGGTCGTTGTAACTCCATAGGTCTTCCAGGCTTCCTCCGCCACGGGCCATCAATACAACATCGCATCCCCAATATTCATCCTGGGCTTCCTGCAAAGCCATCAGGTTTTCCATTACGCAGGACTCCCCTTGAGCCGCGGCCGGAAAAACCATGATATCAATACCTGGGGCGCGATTGTGCGTGACTTTGAGTATGTCCCGCAGTGCGGCACCACCCAGAGCGGCTATTACAGCAATTTTTTTTGGCAGGCGCGGTATTTCGAGCTTTGGCCTGTCAAAGACGCCATCCGAGCGCAACGATGCCTCAAGCTCACGTAGGCTTTGTCGCAAATCGCCTATGCCGGCCAATTCGCATTGAGTGACTGCCAGTGTGAAGCTCCCGCCCGAAACATATACGTTTAGGCTCCCTCTTATTACAACTCGCTCACCATCATTTGGTGTGTGCTTTAACTGCTTTTGATGTGTCATCCAAACCGCGCACGAAAGAGCCGCGCCTTCTTCTTTAATAGTGAAATACCAGTGACGTCCAGATGAGCGGAAATTAGATACTTCTCCCACAAGACAGGCATGGGCAAAACGCGGCTCTACATGAATCTTGATCTGCTCCAAAAAGCGTTTGACAGAAAGGGGCGTATCCATACAAAGCAGAGTATAGCAGTTCAAGTTTTTGCAGTTTTGAATCACTATGCCAGAATTTGCCTATGCAACTAAAAAAGCGGCGCTATACGCCGCTTTTTTAGTTGCTTGAAAGCCGCCACGCTTTCGGCCTAAATCAACTTGAACCTCTGAATCTCGCTCTGCAGATGGGTCGCTACACTGGCCAGCTCTGTAGCCGTGCGAGCCACTTCGTTGGTGGTCTTAGTCATTTCCGCAGATGCCGTTGCCACGGATGTGGACTCACTCGCGGTTTCCTGCACCTGCTTGGCAACTTCAGACCCAGCCTTGGACTGCTCCTTGGTCGCCGATACGGATTCCCTGGTTTTGACCGCGAACTGATCCAGGTTTGATTTGATCTGCTTTAACAGTTCCACCGTGGTGGAGACCATCTCGCTACCGCGCTGAACCGAATTTCGTGCTTCAATATTGTGCTGGGCTATCTCTTTGGCCGATGTTGCGCTACGCTCTGCCAGCTTGCGGACTTCTTCCGCGACAACCGCAAAGCCCTTGCCTTGCTCACCGGCTTTGGCCGCTTCTATAGCGGCGTTCAGGGAGAGCAGATTGGTCTGGTTGGCTATCTCTTGTATGACACCAATGGCAGTAGCTATTCTGCCCGTAGTCTGGGTTATGTCATCCATAGCGTTCTTGGTTGACTCGCCCGCCATGTTGCCCTGCTGCGTGGCCTCAAGTGCCGCGTCCAGTTGCACGAGAGAAGCCTCGGCATTGCCTCCCACTTCATCAATGGACGCCGACAGCTCAGTCATAGCGGCGGCCATCCTCTCCGCATCGGATTTCTGGTGTTCCGCACTGCGCGCAATCATTTCCTCGGTGTTGGACATCTCCTCGGCCGAGGCGGAAAGCTGTGTCGAGCCGCTCGCCACGCCGTCAATGCCTTGGCTGATGCTTTTTATTAGCTGATACAGGCTTTTGACTGTTTGGTCCAATATCACAGCTATGTCGCCCAGCTCATCTTGCGAATCTGCCTTTGAGACAACCGTCAAATCGCCATTCGCCAATTTGGTTAGGTTTTTCCCCAGATTGCTCAGGTGAGTCCTGATTAAGTTCGCAAGGTAATTGGCAAAGATAAGCGCAATAATGATAGCCGCTACGGTAGTAATGACCATAATATAGTTGCCATTAGAGGCTACAGATTGGTTGCTCTTATTTCGCTCATCAGCTACTTGGCGCGTGTATTCCTGTGCGTCCTTAAGCGCTGTGACTATTGCTGCGTTGGCCGGGGCAACATTCTTCAGCAAGTGGTTAACCGCTTCGACATTCCTGCTTGCCAGAGCGTATTCAAAAAATTGAGGCACCGTCGCACTGTAATCCTTCAAGCGAGCCAGCGCAACATCAATTTTCTCCAAGCCACCTTTGTCGTTTTTCAGGATATTTCTAGTCTCCTGCAATCGCTTCTCAAGGTCTTCAAAGTTTTTGTTAAACTGCTCTTGGTATTTTTTCATTGATTCTAAATCATTTTCTATGATTGTATCGCGCATGTTTGTCTTGCACATCAGAACGCTCTCTGTGGCTCCAGCAGACGCGATGAGACCCTGCACCGCTTCGTTGTAAAGGGCATTATTCCCTTCGGTTAGCGATCTTGCGATGACGATCCCGACAATACTGATGACTAGTGCCAGAGCAATAACGAGCAAGAAGCCAAGCATGATCTTGACTTTCAGTTTGAGGTTTATGAACCAACTCAAGGTGTCCTCCCACTAAAAATAGGAATTATTGAAAAATTGCGAAGGCATCTTCCACAAAAGTGCCATATCAAAATTTTTACCATTAGCCGATAAAAATGTCCATAAGCATTTTACATGGTAATTTTATGTGATTTAAATTATTAATATGTGGTATTTTAAGAAAGAAATGAGTGTTGAACAACTTTTGTATTACCCAATTGCAATTACCTGATAAATTATGGTTCCATCAAAGATTGTCATACCCGCTCCTCCTGTTGCGCGGCTGGGTGGCGCGGCAGGATTGACATGTACTTCTGCATACAGTACCTGCACGATCTGCGGGCGCGCTCATAGAACTCACTTATGATCACACGCTTCTCCTCGCGCGACAGCGTGTCGTCCCGCAGATCAACAAAGTCGCCCTCTTTCGGCGGAAAAACGCCAAGCTCCAGCATAAAGCAGGAGTTTGAGCATCTGTGCAGCTTCCCGTCATAGACGTGCATGTTTTTTATGCGGTTCTGCGGACAGTTCTTAGCGTTTACCTCCAGCACATCGCCGGGTTCCTTTAGATCGTGCGGATTCGTGTTGTCAATCCAGCCATTGAAGTACTGATTTTCGCCGTGGTACTTTTTGAGTGAATGTTCAATGCCGTGTTCGTCCATGAACGCGATTAATTTGTCGCATTCGTAGGACAGTTCACCGTAGTTGCTGATAAACACAAACAGATCCTTGCCGTATTCAAGCATGGCGGCTTGTTGATCGGCGTTTGGCGCGACTGTGGCGTTGGTCTCTATGACGAGTTTGTCAAACCTGTCGCGGTACTTCCTAGTATAGCGCAGAACTTTGGCAAAGTCTCGGTATATATAGACTTCGCCACCCACGAATTGCAGCCACTCCACGCGGTCAAACAGGTCAAAGCAAGCGTCTATGTCGCGGCATACGTCCTCAAACGGTATGTCGCGCCTCTTGACGCCTCCGGCGAACAGAAAATCGCCGCAGTGTTTGCAGCGCAGTGTGCATTTTGTCGTGGGCACTATGGCAAGACGGCGGGCTGTGAGTTGTTCGGGCATGGTGGCAACTTCTCCAAAACAGGTACCATTCAAAAATCAAATATCGTTTTGCGCCTAACTGGTTCAGGCATGTGCTAGTCCGTATAACTCGTGTGGAGCCATGTCTTGTCCGTTGGGCCACTCAATGCCTTTTCCGTTGCGTATAATTCTTACACTCTTGAAGTAGGATTCATCCGCCAGTTCACCATAGTAATCACCGTTGATATATGGTTTTACGTCAAATTCTCTTATTTCGCCAGTTTCGTAAGTCAGCCTCAACAGATAATCCGGCATTGTTTCCAAGTCTATAATACGTGGTTGTAGCATTGGCATAGATGATCCTATTTTAGAGTGTCTATTGCAAGCGGTGTGCTGTGTTTTGTGCTGTCTTCTCTGTGCATTGAGACTATTATTCCGTAAAAACAGGAGAGAGTTGGCATTTTATTTCCTTTCGGGGTTGCTGCTATCAGTATCCATTGGTATTCTTCTGTATGCGCATCGGAGTTTACCACCTTTCTGTGAAACGCAGTGTTTGCAGTGCAGTGTGCATTTTGTCGTGGGCACTATGGCAAGGCGGCGGGCTGTGAGTTGTTCGGGCATTAGGGACTCCCACTTAATTCTTAACAATAGCTACGCTTTTATAATCTCCGGCAGGGATCGCGACCAATCCGTTTTCTTGTAAAAATTCATTCACAGCAGGGCGTACCCCCCCCGTTGGGCTGTAATAATCGTGAACAAGGATTACACCGCCGCGGGACATTCTGGGATAAAACAAGTTAAGCCCCGCCTTTATAGGGGCGTATAAATCCGTATCAAGGTTTACGAAAACAAAATTTTCATCACCAACATCAAATGTCTCAGGGAAGAAACCTTTTTTTATGATACATTTATCTGGATATGGCAGTTGACTGACGACAAATTCAACATTTGTATCGGTAAAATCTCTAACATTGTCAATCCAATCGCGAAGATTGGAGAAGTTAGGGTTTGTTTTGCCCTCAATTTCTAAGTCGCGGCTGTCGAAACCTTGAAATGTATCAAACAGGTATAGTGTTCTATCAGGGAACAACCTGTTGATCTCTTTCGCGAAATTCCCCTTGTACACTCCGCACTCCGCGACATTGCCGGAAATTCCATGATAATAAGCATATTCCGCATAATGCTCAAGAAACCGCACACGCTGATCAAGGCAAATATCACTACCATGCTTGATCGACTCCCCCCACATGCGGCTGATTTTATGTTTTGGGATTCCCATGTCTAGCAACTGGCTGTATATACTTTCCAAACCTGCGGCGGAAGCTATGTGTACAAGATCGAAATCATGTTCCAACAACGCGGATGGCGGTAAGACATTCACAGGCAACCCCGTGGCGTTTTTGTAGTTATTGTCAACAAAAAACAGAACTTTGCTTGAGTCCTTTATCCTCTCGTACAACGCCAATCCCAAATCAGCGGCTCCAAAAATAACGACTTTAAGCATGTGTGTAATCCTGAATGACTTTTTGTTTTAACTCAGCAACCTTGCGGGATAAAATAACCTCTTCGGCGGGGGATAGTGCCTCATCAAGCGTCTTTGTTTTAATAGAGCGGCGCTGTGAGTGAACAGTGAGTCTCGCCATCATGTCAAGCGCGTGGTCGCTCAACTGTGACAGGTCGCTGAAATTGCGCGAGAGGATTACGTGATCTGGGCATAGTTCGTCAATCAGGCGCATGAAGCCATCAATATTAGCGTCATCGTCATTTATACCCGGTAAGAAGATGTACTTTAGGTCGAGTAATGCGTTTTCGGAGTAGCGCCTTAGATTTTCGCAGACACGCTCAAAGCAATCCACGCCTTTTACTCTTTTATAAGTTTCTCGCGTCCCGGCATCAACAGAGCAGTTTATAGTGGTTTTACCATGCCTCAAATGCGAAGCAAGCGCGTCATCGTACAATGTGCAATTGCTCAGTATATAACAGTAAAAATCGCTGAGCATGGACAGTATTTCAGATCGCTGCGGGTGTAGTGTCAACTCACCATTTGCGAGGTTCACTATGGTTAGCTCGTCAACAAGCCCCACGCGCTTCATTTCGTCAATAGACGCCCTGTATGCCTGGATGTCTATCCCGACAGTCTTTTTGTCCCACTCACCACAATAACAATAACAGCATCTCAAATTACAGGCAGTATCAATACGGATGTCAAAATTCGTCAGCTTTTGAGGCGTCACGCTCACGCGGCGCATACCCAAAAAGGGGCAGCCATCACACTCACAGGAAATACTTTGGGCAAGAGAGTCTGTGAGGCGTCTGCGCGTAGCCAGGAGCAACGCAACCCTTTCATGCGGCGAATCCTCCAGTGAAAATGCTATCATAGGAGATCTGTTATTCTTAAAGGTCTGACAACAGATGTTCCAATGGTCAATACATAATTCGCAGTGTTCTTCTAATTCTCTGCACGTATAAATCGTCTTATATTCCTCATAATTTACGATGCGTTCTCTTGATACGTCAAGCTCATTAACAAGCCATTCCTGCGCGTCAATTTTATTATTAAAACCCATCGTTATGAAAATGGGCGCATCGGGGTATTCTTCAAGCATGGCGCTTGGGGGCAGAACTGACAAACCGTTGAGTTCTCCCCCCCCCCAAAGTTGCCGAGCGGTCGCAGAAGCAAAGCGGGTCATAACGCTTTCGCAGCTCGTCAAAGAAATATTTAGCGTATGTACCCGCTCCGTAGAATATG
>Ga0268262_10002173_pt1 | contig 23047 bp, 22 predicted proteins | sample TergutNc150P3_FD_190354 | JGI IMG/M metagenome (GOLD analysis project Ga0268262, IMG submission 190354) | Nasutitermes corniger P3 segment gut microbial community from laboratory colony in Florida, USA - Nc150 P3 (SPAdes) (version 2) | ecosystem: Host-associated > Arthropoda: Insects >...
ATTGAGTTACAGGTATATAGGGAAAACAAAAGGAAAATCGTACATAAATGAAAATAACACGGGTTTCTCCCTTGGGAAAAATAAAGCGGGGGCGGGTCTTTCAATGTGGGATTATAACCTTCTTGTAAGCTTCCGCCTGTAGATTACAGAAACAAAGTCTTAGGAAAAAGGAAATGTAAAAAGGCAACGACAATTAAGGCAAATCCGACGGTTCTGCGGAATCTTAAAAGGGTTACGCCAAGCCTGTCTAAAGCGCTGGGGTTTTCAGGAGCCGCTGAAATGTCCTGGCGGTATATTCCAAAGATCAATAAAATTCCGGCAATAATTCCCGCAACCGACGGAATAAGATCGCCTAAAATGAGAATTCCGTCCAGTGTCGGAGAAAGGAGTTTTAACACCCCTGTAACCGCGCATAAAACACCCAAAACAAGGTGAAAGGTAGGGGTATTCAATGAAAAACGTATACTTTTTTCTAATGAGTCCGGCGATGAATCATCGGATTCTTCGCTTTCGTTTCCGGCAAACAGGATATACCCGCTTAAGCCGTTACATAGAATTGATAAGAAGTACAACTGTATCATATTAAAAACATACCAGATAAACCAAATTTAGTCAAATCCATTTTTTATATAAAAACTTGTAAAAACTTCAATTTTTGGAAGTTTAATTATTAATCAGGTTTATAGTTAACCTGTAATCTGTTTTTTTCGGACTGCAGAATAATTATTTGTTCAGGCGGATCAAAGGGGACCGCAAAACGGTATTCTTCTACCGGTTCCATGCTGAAAAAAATACGGTGATAAAATACGGGAATGTCTTCATTTTCAGCGCCGCTTTTTGCGGGATAGGATACGGCGATATCGACAGCGCCGGTATACGCCTGCCCTGAGTTCTTTTTTACGGTTTTTGTCAGCACTACAATAGTAGCGCCCTCAAACCGGGTTCCGGATATTTCAATTTTGTTTCCTTCCAGCGAATACGCGCCTGTTCTTGTCACTATCGAAACAATAATTATAAAGACGCAAATCAGTATAATCGTAAAAAACAAGGTGGCTCTCGGCTTGTCTGCGACAAGAGGCCTTAACAGGTTAAAACGGTTGTGGGAATCATGTTTGGCATACAGGTCTTTTACAGCCTGAGGAGCTTTTTCCAGCCTGCGTTCGCGGTTGTAATGAAAAACAAGGTTTTCCTCCGCAACGGGGTTCGGACCGTCCGGCTTGCTGAGTTTATAATTCGCGTTCGGCCTTTTTTTTTCTTCTGTCACGGAGAACCGCCTATAAACTTGTCTGTTCTCCACCACAGAAATTTTACGTTAAAATTATCGGCAAACATAGCGCAAAGAATTCCCTCGGGCGAAAGATAAAAGTCATTATACCGCAATTCATCAATAAAAAAATTGAGAATGCCCCTGCGCTGTTCGCGTGAGTGGGCGTCTACAAAAAGAATGGAAAAACCCGTTTCTACGGGAAAGTAAAGAAGCACCTTCCCTCCCCGCATAACGCCGATCATGGAATAAAAAACCTTTACGTCCGCGGAATGGTTGTTTTCTGAAAATTCAAAAAGCGGAACTTCTATCGATCCTGAATAGGAACCGTCTTCCACGTCAAGAATCCATATAACGGAACTGACAGCCTCCGGGCCGGTGCGGGTATTTGTTAACGGATCAAATGTATCGCGGCTGTAGTCCGCTTTAATATAAATTTTGCGCGCGTCCGGGGCGGCCGCGACATTGTCTACCCACGTTATAGCCTGCGGCCATTCCTTATAAACCGGAATAGAGTCGGACGCGATCTTAACAAGATAAATAGGCGTTCCGGACGCATTATACCAGTATACATTCCAGCCGTCGGGAACGCGGCAGATAACGGCAAGCTCGTCCTTTACGGAAGTAGTAAGGCCTACAATCCTGGGAAAAGGACTGCCCCCTATCCCTTCGCGCCCAAGGTAATTTATAAAACGTCCGTCCTGATCAAAGTGTAAAATTATCCCGTCCAGAACAGCCCTGCTCTCCGTGTCCGTGCGATGCGCCTGCTCCGCAAGCCTGTCTTCTGCAAAAATATGCCTGCGTGAATCCACGGTAATCCAGCCGGGCGCGTCAAGCGGATATGTATACGCCCACCTTGTCGTCTGTTCTTCCCCTGAGATATTTGTTTTAAGGGTAATCGGAGCCGGGTTTGTTTCATCGTTATATATCATGAACAACAAATCGCCGTAGGAATTATATCTGACAATTTTACCCGCGTTTCCGTCGGCTATGTAAAAAAGTCCTTCCCTCATCGTAAAGCCCGTGCGCCTTATTCCCATGTTCCCTTCCAGTTTGTAAAGGGCGATTTGATCTTCCATAGGGCCTATTTCCAGCGAAAAAAGTTCTTCTCTTTCCACTGAGCCGATTGAATTGTTTTTACAGGCACAGATAAAAGCAAGCGCTGATACGAGCAAAATATATATTTTCAATCCAAAACGCATATTATCTATATTCAAAATCCATCTTTTTTTATTATTTGTCAACATGCCGGGGCGGCGGTTGTTAGTATATCAAATTAATACTATAATAGGCTTAATGATCGGGGAAAATTTGAAAACAGGCGGCATAATTATCCGTTTTTTCGGAAGAACCGGACGCTTTTTGATTATATCATTATTCATCTTCCTTTGTACGCTATTATACGGCTGCGCCGCCCTTGCCGCTTCTGCTCAGGAATACTATTCAATCGGCATGGCTTATTATGATCTCGGAAAATATGAAGAAGCGGAAAAATGGCTTAGCCGCGCAAGTCTTGCCGACAGGACGATGACGGCTTCTCAGTACAACCTCGGAAGGATAGCGTTTGAAACAAAAAGATATAAAGAGGCGGCGAAACTTTTTGAAGACGTCTTAAAAAAAGACCCGGATAACATACTCGCTCTCAGGGCCGCGGCATATTCAAGAATAAAATCAGACAATTTAGATAAAGCGGAAAAACATTACAGCAGATTAATGGAGCTTGTGCCGGAAAGCGCCGACGACGGATACAACCACGCTCTTGTCTTATTCGCGATGGAAAGGTACGACAAAGCCGAAGAAGTGCTGGAAAAATATCCTTATCCCCTGCAGGATAACAGCGAATTGCTGCTGCTTTACGCCCGCACTCAAAAAGCGCTTAACAAGGTTGAAGCGATTGACAGTTACGCCAAATGGCTTAACAGCAGTTCGGATAAAAAAGTCAGATACGAATACGCGCAGCTTCTGGAAAAGAATGAATTATACGCAAGGGCAATCGAAGAATACCGCGTGGTTTTATCAGATTCTTTTTCCGATAACGAAGAAATTAAAAAATATGACGTTCGTTTTTCCCTTGCGCGCCTGTTGTTGACGGCAGACGCTTCAAGCGGCGAAGGGGTTACAGAGATGGAAGCAGCCGTCAGCGAAGGTTTTTCCAATATCGAAGAAGCCGAAAGACTGCAGAGAAATACAAAGGTAAGCGCCGCCAACAGGGACAAGTTAAGGAACATCGTCAACAATATGCAGCGCTCTCTGGAAGCAAAACAAGCGGCTGAAAAAGAAGCCAAAAAAAAACAGGGAAATAACGCGTCAAAAACTGATCTTTAAGGTAGTTCCAAGCATACCGTCTACGCTGAAAGTTTCTGTCTTTGTCTCCTCGATAAACCTTATCTTTACAAAACCAGTAAAATTCAATCTTCCTAAAATCCTGATTATCGCTTCATGGCCTGCAATACACATAACGCGGAAATCGTCTTCCGTTTGTTCAAACGCCAGTTCAAGGCTTTCCCTGCGCAAATGTTCATAATCTGAATTTAATAATTTGGACAGGTTAAGCCACGAACTCTGTTTATCCGTCTTTGCCGTGACCCAGTTATAAAAAACCCCTATAAGGCTTTTTTTAATGGGTACAGTCCAGTCTAAAACGGCGCTTTCCAGCCACAGCCCTCCGCTTCGCAAAGTAAGCGTATTTGCCATGTTCAACACGCCGCCTTCAAACCCGTGGAAAGACAAGCCTAAAGCGGATTGAACCTTCCATGAAGTATCCCCGCCGCGCGGAAAAATTATTGCCGTCTCTATGGCATGGGTAAATTCATCGCTTTGATAAAATTTAAAAATGGGAAGATAGCCGAAAGCGCCGAACATGTTAACCGCGGAAAAGCCAAGGCCCGCGCCGAGGTTTAACATGTCGGATCTGGTATCAAGTTTTTGTTCAAGGATTCTTTCCAGCCGCAAAGAAGCGCTTGAAGGAACGACAAAGGCGGCGGGAGTATAAATAAGCGGAAAATTCGCCCTTGCGCTGAAATGGTCGTTAAATGCCATATATCTTGTAATGTCATAAGCTGATGAATTGTAATAACTTTCGTCCATGGCGTCGTTTACATCATAGGCAAAAAGCGAATAACCGGGAACCGTCGTCCATAACGGAACAAAATCATTGATGCTTTCAAAAAACTTGCCGCCGTCGCTTGATACATCGCTTCCCCAGAAATAAATCTGTTTTCTAAAAGAGCGGCCTGCCCTGAAGTTAAACGATGTCTTTTTAATGAAAACAGGAACGTCAAGAAACGCCGAATGGTCCATATTGGTAATGGTGTTTGTCATTGTGGAATTTGTGCTTCCTTCAATGGTTAAAGCAGCTCCTACGGGTTTTGTGTCTTCTGTAATGATTATTTTCGCGTTGGTTTTTCTGCCCCTCGCGTCCCTGCCGTTATCGGGAACCATCTGCCCCCATGTCTTTGTCCAAACGTCGGCATAACTTTCATCTTCTTCGATTTTTCCGTCCTGCGTCCACGCCGCGAAGCCGCTCAGGTCAATCGAAGGGTATATTTCCCTTTCAGGTTTATAGCCTATTCCAAGCGCCCATTTACGCTCCAGCCCCAAGTAATCATAATTTATGCTTGTATCGGCCTTTGTGTAAAAATTCGACGAAAAACTTACGCTAAAACCATGCTTTGAGTTACTGTCGCGCGGAGAAACATAAAATGTTTCCTGAACGGAAGCCAAATCCCATTCCTTGAAAATACCATGTTCCGCGCTCCATAAAAAATCATCGTTTGTAAGCGTATAAGACAGATTCCCGTTTAATTTTGCGCCTAAAACGGAAAATTCAGTCCCTGTCCTGTGCGCCATGCTTCCCGCCGTGTCCAATTCCTTGTTTTCAGGATCTGTGCGGAATTCAGATTCAACCGAAGTTGAAATTAAAAAATCAGATAACACATCTGTCCCGTTAAATGAAAGCAATGTTCCGCTTTTTGAATATTCAAAAGCGGTTCCGGCGTTTATCCTGTAAGTCATCGCCGACTCTTCAAGGATAATTTCATCTATGCAGATACTGTCATTAACAAGCGAACCCGCCTGCTGCGGATTTATTAAAACGGCGGTATAACCGGATTTTCCCTCAATTTTATCATTTGACTTTACAGCAGGCGAATAACGAAACCATGCCCCCGGCACGTCAACGCCGTCAACGCTGATTCTCCTTCCCGCCCCGGCATAGTTAATTGTAACCTTTGACCACTTCCCTCCCATGAACGCGCTTAACGGAATATGCGCCTCAAACTGAGGCTGTAAAATTGTTTCCGGTCCTGACGCCGATAAAAAACTTAATGTTCCGTCTCTTTCATTGGCGGGTCCTTTTACAAAAAACGACAGCGCGCGGTACCCGGCAAACGGCAGTTCCCCTATCCTTCCGTCAATACCGGCGGAAGTTTCAGGCTCCATGTCTTCCCAGTCTATCCTTAATACGCGCTGTTTTCCGTCTTCCGGGTGAAGCCTCTTTATAATGCCGCCGTATTCCGCTTCCAGTATATTGCCGCTGTCAACAGTTTCCCTTGCCGTCACCTTGTTGTTTGCGGATAAAAAACCATCGGTCCCTCTTATTGTACTTCCTTTAAAAGTTACCGACCTGAACGCCGCGCCCCGTACAATGGGGGGAGAAAGAATAACAACGCCTGTTATTTCATCTCCAACGCCGCTATCATATACCGCAATTACGCGCAAATATCCGGCGTCCGCAAGACTCAGCCTTTCAGCCTCTGTAATAACAAAACGTCCAATCCTTAAACTGCCGTCTATTCCGGACACACTGCCTGAATAAAGCGTCTTTTCCCAAACAAGCGACGGGTTTTCGTTATACGCAAAATCTTTTCCTGAAAGGGAGCCAATTTGAACAATCAGCTTGAATTGTGAAACAGAATTATTAAATCCGTAAAGCCTGTAGGGAATTTCAATTTCTCCGGCCCGGGAAACAATACCGGAGTCATATCCAAGCGGCGTTTGAAAACCAGTCCATTTTCCCGCGCCGCTAAGGGTAAACTCCATAGCCAAGGACTGGGCGTCTTTAATTTGCGGATCTTTTACGGGATAGGGCCTGTTAATTCCTGAAATAACATTGGCGCCGTTCCAGCCGGCGGACATTAACGTAGAGCCTGTAACGCCGTTATTGTAGTAATTTCTGTAAATTAAATCAGCGCGGTCTAATACGGAGAATCCTGACGGCGGATTTGAAATAAACGATGTTTCAGGAGGCAATGACAATACGGTTTCATGCCCTTCCATGCCAGCCGCCCTGTAAAGGCCTGTCGTGTCATTTTGATCAAAAGCGAAACCCGCCGTTATTTGCGCTTTTAAATAATCATAATCCCATGCCGTTTTCACGCTTATGCCCACAGTGCCGGGGCTTGAAGATCCTTCTTCTGAAAATGAAGACTCCGTCAAATTCCAGCGGACGCCAACCGCCGCCTGCGCCGAAAAAGGACTTTCATCTTTTTGATATACAACCCCGATACCGGAGGCAATGCTTCCAAGCCGCGTTTCTTCACTGCGTTTAAGGTATGTTATGCGGATTAATTCATTTGCCCCTGTTGGCCCTCTTAGCGTAACCTCCCCCGTAGACGGATTAAAGTTGAAATTTGTATCAATTATTCCGCTCCGCCAAACCTGTATGGAACCGGGGACTACGTCCGTTCCAATCTGGAAAGAGCCCGCGCCCCCGTAATTTGTAAATTTAAGGCCTGCGTCTCCTGAAAAAGCTTGAGCGCCGGGAAGATAAATTTCAGGATATTCCTGGGCGAGCGGCCAGCAAGCTTCAAAGGAGCGCTGGGATAGTCCGCTCTTTGCCGGCAGCAGTTCGTAAATATTCCTCTTGCTTGAGGCGGCGACATACAGCGGAATATCCGCGGACGCGGCGCTTTCTTCAATCGGAACAAGCCGGTATCCTGTAATCGAAGTACCCGTTGAAAGGCGCACAAGAACCGCCTCTTCCGACATGCTGGAAGGCGATTCATAACGGTTCTGCCTTTCAAACGGGGAAAAATTTCCCGGCTCTCTTATAACAAGTGCGTGCCTGCCGCTAATTAACACTTCCCTTGGCAAATTATAATTGTTAAGGTTAATTCGGCTGGAATTAAAATATTTTTGAACCTCAGACAGAAATCCGGCAGGACTGGAGTAACTGCTTCCCATTGATAAATTCCACGGCTGATCATTTGCGCCTTTTGTATAAGAAACAGCGACCATGCCTTCCGGCCTTGCAGTTAATTCAATAAGGCCCTGTACCCTGCCAGCCGCATACTCGCTTGCGGCCGCAAGACGCCACCTGCGTCCGTCCGAGCCGCGCAGTGATCCCTTTTCATCTTCAATGTAAACAAGTATTTCCGAATCTATATTTGTGTCCGGCAGTATAAAAGAAACCCCGCGTACGGAGTTGGAAAGATCAACATAGCTGAACGTCCTCTCCCTGCCGCCCAAAAATACTTTTTCGTCCCTGGAAGCCGCGTCGTAGCGGAACAAAGTATGAACATTGACCCCTCCGCTTCCTACGCGCCCGTAATAACCGAATGAAGAAGGAGAATCGCCGCCAAGATCCAGATACGGAAAAGAGGGAAAATCAAGCCCTGTATTTCCGACTCCCTGATACTGAACAAATTCCCCCGGAAGCCCCTGATAACCCGCGCGGTAGGTGTTCTTTTCCGAATCATCAAGAAAAGTCGCCTCCACAAACCACCTTTGGTTTATCCACAAGGACATGGTAAGGTCCGCTTCCTGGGTAAACAAAAGCGGCGTTTCCGGGGAAAAGAATTTTGTCCCCAAAGGGGACGTGGAAAAACCCGCGTTCCCCTGTAAAGTACCCATCCATGAGCCGGTCAAAAACAGTGAAACTTCGGAATCTCCAAGGGACAAACCCATAACCTGTTCAGGCGGCTCGCCTAAAACCCTTTGCCGCATTTCTTCGATATCAAATTCCGCGTTAACTTCCTCTTCTTCCTGGGAAAAAACAAAAACAGGCAAAATCAATGAAAACGCGCAAAGGCATATAAACCAAAAGAGGACAACTTTACCGGTACTTCGCAAAACAGACACTTTATGTATATAATAGCCTATATTCTCATGGTTGTTTCAATGATACAGATAATTTTTGAAATCCCGGATATTGACAATATCAAGGAAAAACGCCGTGTGATAAAATCTGTCACGGAAAAAATGCGCAGGCGGTACAGAATGAGCGCGGCGGAAGTTGACCTTCACGACTCCCTGTCTTTTGCCCAAATCGGCGGCGCGCTGGTTTCCAATTCCCGCGCACACGGCGAAACGGTCCTTCGCAAGGCGTTTGACATGATAGAAAAAGAGACCCCTGTCCGTATTCAGGACATGAGCATACATTCGGAGGAATTTTGATGAAGAAATTACTGCTTGCCATACCCGTAATCCTGTTGTCTTTTGGCTCATGCCTGGGTCTTTCCGCGGATTTTCAAATTCGCAAAAACAGTTCCGTCAAACTCGCTATGGAATACCGTTTTTCCGGCACGGCTGAAAGTATAGGCAAGCTGGACGGCAATGAAAGATGGCAGATAATTCCCGCAGGGCGCGCCGACTGGGAGCGCACCGTTGCCCGTATCGACGGCATGAAACTATCATCATTTTCCTCCCGTAATGATTCAAGAGAGGTAATAAACAATGTAACCCTGGAATTTTCAAATACAGACGCGCTCTTGAAATTTCTAAATCCCGCTACCGGCGCAAAGCGGGCGTCGCTAAACTCAGACGGAGGCTCAGGCGCATTTAACATTATTTTTACCGAGCCCGCAAAAGAAATAAACGCGGACCTGCTTGAATTGATGAAACAGGTATCCTACGGCTATAAATTAAAAATTTCTTTTAGCGCCCCAAAAGATACTAATATGACTTTTACCGATGGTCTTGGAAAACCAATCCCCCCGCCCGAAAAAGCGGAAGCTGTATTAAAAGGAAAAAAGGTATCGTTTTCCATAGACACCGCGGAACTGTTTAATCTTAAAGACGGTTTCGGCGTAGAAATAAAATGGTGATTACTTACCGCAAGTCTCATAAATAATCTGCAATGTACGCTTTACGCACTGTTCCCATGTAAAGGACTTCGCCCTTTCAAGCCCCAGCCTGCGGCACTCGTTATACATTTCCCTGTTGGTGCTGATATTTATCATTCTGTCCGCCATATCCTCGACATTTAACGGGTCAAAGTAAAGCGCCGCGTGTTCGGCGGTTTCGGGAAGGGACGCCGCCCTGGCGCAAAGGACAGGCACTCCCGAAGCCATCGCCTCAAGCGCGCCCATGCCAAAGCCTTCGTACATCGAAGGTATAACGACAAAATCGGAACCTGCGTAAAGTTCAGGGAGGCTTTTTGTAGGAAAGTGCCCTGTAAGGAAAATGTCGGCGCGCCATGGGGAAGAAGCGGCGGCTTCTTTTACCTTTGCGGCATTGTTGCTGTCCGCGCCCGCAAGCACAAGGCGGTGGGGAAATTTCGTCTTTTCCTTGAATATTCCAAAAGCCTTTATAAGACGGATATGGTTTTTAATAGGGTGATCGATTCTTGACGCGTAAAGAACATAGGGACGCCTGAAACTGAACGGCTGAATTAACAATACGCTTTCTTCGTTTCTGTTGCGCGGATAAAAAGCGGAATGATCGATTCCGTTCGGCACAACATCAATTAAATTTTCTTTTACATTCGCCACTTCTACAAGTTCTTGCTTTACCCATTCGCTTACCGCAATGATTCTATCCATGCGCCTTAAAGAGTTGGGCATTATTACCCGTAAAAGGGCGCCAAGATGAACCCTTGTTTTTCTTGTACCCCAATAAGCCGCCATATCATGAACAACGCCTATTGAAGGACAGGGGGACTTATAGGGCAGACGCCTGTGGGCGGCTGGGAAAAAACACGCGTCATATTGGCGTTTTTTGGCAAATTTGGGGTATTTATAAAGATGCCATAATGAATTGGCAGTCATTCCATGAACCGAACATTGTGGAATAAACTCAAAATTCGGGGCCGCTTCGCTGTAGGCGTATCTTTCATATTCCCACCCAAAAAGCTCAAAAAGCGCCTCAGAAGGCGGAATATGCCTTAAAAACTGGGATAAATACATACCTACACCTGACATTCCGCCGTCGCAGGCAAATGTATCCAGCCCTATTTTCATCAGTTCCTCCGCACATCACATAGAAAGATTAAAGCGCCCCATTGCGCCAAACTGCCGTCATTATAACACAATTCAAAATAAAGAAAAGACAGGAAAATTTTTACCGCAAACCGCCCGAATCACAAAAACAGGGAAAATTAAAATATTTTGTTTTTCCTATTGCAATACTATAGGTAGTGTGGTATGCTTGACACAACACTATATATATGGCACTATATGTAGGGGGTAGGCGGCCATATATATAGAGCGCCACATATAGCGGAGTTTTGAAAAGGAGACACTAGATGCGGTGTCCGCACTGCGGCACAATTGAAGACAAAGTAGTTGAATCGCGAACCCTTGCAAACGGAGACGCGATTCGCCGGCGCAGGGAATGTATAAGCTGCGGTTATCGGTTTACAAGCTACGAGCGGATTGATGAGACGCAGTTTATGGTGGTTAAAAAGGACGGAAGGCGCGAACCTTTTGACCGCGTAAAGCTTGAGCGCGGCGTTGAGCGGGCTTTGGAAAAGAGGCCGTTTTCGCAGATGCAGATTGAGAACCTTGTCAACGAGATTGAAGACGCAACGGCGATCTTAAGCAAGGGTAGCCGCGAGATTCCCAGTACGGAAATCGGGGATCAGGTGTTAAAGAGGCTTGGCGCGATAGACAAAGTCGCCTATATCCGCTTCGCCTCGGTGTACAAACATTTTGAAGATTTAGATGAATTTATAAAGGAGATAAAGACAGTATCTTGAGGTTATCCTGACGGTCTTAGGTGGGGTTCTTGAAAAAGAAAAGACCGTCAGAATCCCCTTTTTTATAAAGGGGTCTTTTTTAGGCCGCGCAGAGGCGACTGCTTTCTGCGCGGTCGTTTTTTTTATATACTGATTATATGACCGCGATAGAAAAACAAAAAATAGCGGATTTTCTTGATCTTGCGCAAGATTATTATTCCTTTGGCTACAAGGGCGAAAAAAAAGATTATCATTTTGAAGATGACGCGCCTTCGGCTCAAAGCGCCATCAATAAAATTGATACCGGAATCGACAGTATCGAAAAAATCGCCGGAGAAATAAGGGCATGTTACAACTGCCCTCTCGGCAAGACAAGAACAAACGCCGCGCCCGGAGAGGGAGCGTTACAGCCTCTTGTCATGGTCATAGGAGAGGGACCCGGAGCGGACGAAGACGCGCAGGGACGCCCCTTTGTAGGCAGGGCCGGACAGCTTTTGGACAAAATGCTTTCTTCCATAAATCTTTCGCGTAACACAAACTGCTTTATCGCCAATGTGGTAAAATGCAGGCCGCCCAATAACCGCGATCCCTACCCCGAAGAAACCTCAGCCTGCGCTCATTTCCTTGAACGCCAAATTACCCTGTTAAAACCTAAATTTATACTTGCAGCCGGAAGAGTCGCGATGCAGACGCTCTTAAAAACAACAGACGCAATCGGCAAAATACGCGGAAAAATTACGGAGCTTGCTGTAGGAGAGGCAACATATCCGCTACTTATCACATATCACCCCGCCGCCCTTTTGCGCAACGAAGAGTTAAAACGCCCCGCATGGGAAGATTTAAAACTTCTGCGTTCAAAACTGAATGAGCTTAACGGGGGCGATTAATTGGCGGCTTTCTACGAGCTGGTTTTTGACATTCCCGCCGATCACAGTTTTACCTATCTTATTGACGATAAAGCCGAAGCAGCCGCCGGAAAGCGTGCGATGGTTCCGTTCGGCAAAAGGGACTGCCTGGGCTATATTGTAGCGGAAAGGGAAAATCCGCCTGAGGGAATAAAAGAAGAAGCCGTAAAAAAAATACGCCGTGTGGTGGACGGCGAACCGTTATTCGACAGCAACGACGTGGAAATCGCCCGCTGGATGGCAGGTTTTTACCTGTGCAGTACAGGACAGGCTCTCGCGGCGATGATCCCTTCCGGCAGAAAAATGACAGGCGTTAACATTTACGATAATGTTGAAGATACGGAACCCCATCTTTCAATTTCAGACGAACAGGCCGCGGCGATAAGCGCGATTACTTCCGTAAACGGCGTAGTTTCCGGCAGTGACGCCGATGGAGACAACCTTCCGCATATGTTCTACCTTTACGGAGTAACAGGTTCAGGCAAAACCGAAGTGTTTCTCCGCGCGGCGCAATATATGCTGAACACCGGAAAATCGGTGATCTACCTTGTACCTGAAATTTCCCTTACCCACCAGACTGCCGACGTAATAGGAAAACGCTTCGGCTCACAGGCGGCGACATTGCACTCGGGAATGACGCCTTCGGCGCGCCTTGCGGAATGGATGAGAATCCGTCGCGGAGAAGCGCCAATTGTCGTAGGACCCAGAAGCGCTGTATTCGCTCCGGTTCAAAACCTCGGACTCATCATTATTGATGAAGAACATGACGGCTCTTATAAATCGGGCAATACGCCGCGCTACCACGCGCGCCAGATAGCGTTCCACCGCTGTCAGCAAGAAGGGGCGCGCGTTGTAATGGGATCGGCTACCCCGTCGGCGGAAGCGTGGAAACTTATGTCGGAAGGAAGCATCAAGCGGCTTGATTTGTCGCGGCGTCTTTCAGGCGGAGGAATGCCTGAAATAAAGCCTGTAAGCCTCGCGGGGACTACAGGCTGTCTTTCAAAAGAATTAAAAGAAGAGATTCTGCTTACACATCAAATGGGAAGGCAGACAATTCTCTTTTTAAACCGAAGAGGTTTCGCCCATTTTTACCAATGCCCCGATTGCGGCTGGGAACAAACCTGCAAAAGATGTTCCGTATCGCTTACATGGCACAAAAGCCGAAACCGCTGTATGTGCCACTACTGCGGCTACAGCGAAGCGCCGCCTACCGCTTGCCCCAAGTGCGGATCAATCAATGCCGGATATCGAGGCTTCGGAACGGAAATGATCGAGGAAGAAGTGCGGCGCACCTTCCCCGATCTGCGCCTCCGCCGCGCCGACGCCGACACCGCCGGAAAAAAAGGCGGTCTTGAGGAAGCGTTGTCTCTTTTCAAAACAGGAATGATAGACATATTGCTTGGAACTCAAATGGTCGCCAAAGGGTTGAACTTTCCCGGAGTGCGGCTTGTCGGCGTTGTCTTCGCTGACACGGGATTGCACCTTCCCGACTTTCGCGCCGCGGAGCGCACCTTTTCACTGATTGTGCAGGTTGCCGGGCGAGCCGGGCGATACTTCCCCGACGGCAAGGTTATTGTGCAAACTCTGCGAATGGAAGACCCCGTTATCACACGCTCCTGCTCCCTTGATGTCGAAGGTTTTTTCAAAGCGGAACTTTCCCAAAGGCAGGCGCTTAACTTCCCCCCTTTTTCAAGACTGATTCGTTTTACAATCCGGTCAAAGGACGAACACAGGGCAGATACAGCCATCAAGCGCCTTGCGTCTTTCGCAAAACCGCTTCTTCCTGCAGGTTCGGATATGCTGGGCCCCGCTGAGTGCCCTATCGGGATTATGAATGACAATTACAGAAGACAGCTTATTCTCCGCAGTTCTTCGATGGGTTCTCTTCACGCCGCGGCGCGGAATATTCTCGCGAAATATGAAAAAGGCAGGGACGCGAAGGCGTATCTTGAAGTGGATATTGATCCGGTTAGTATGCTGTAGCATGATGTATGCTTGTTTCACCGGTAGGTCTTCGTGTATATTGGGATATATTATGTATAAATACAGATATTTTTTGATTATTTTCAGCGTTTTACTAATTGCCGCCTGTTCAACAGCCTATAAAAACCTTACGGCTAAAATGCCGGACATGACGCCTATAGCCGACGGAATTTACCGAGGGAAATATAATTTATCCGGCACGCCTGTAAATGTTATTCTTGATGTAATAATTAAAAACTATAAAATTGAAAAAATCGAAATAGTAAAACATACCTGTTCCCCGTTTGGCAAAAAAGCGGAAAAAATTATTGACCGGATTATTGAAAAGCAAAATCTGGATGTAGATGTTATCAGCGGCGCTACCGGAAGCAGTAAAGCAATATTAAAAGCGGTTGAAAACGCCCTGCCGAATATAAAAGAAAACTCACAGTAATAAATCAAGTTAATGTCAATCTATGACTTATGTATGCCTAAATAAAAACGGAAAATATAATCACTCAATATAAAAGCCGTCTTACACAAAGCCCCGCCGGTGATTTGGTGCCGTGGCATTTTCTACGCACGCTCTGGCGTGGCATGGTAGGCGATCCACGTCAATATCACCGGCATGTCTTCGCGTAAGCCCGGCTATTACCTAAATTTGAAACATTTTGCGTGTTTGTTAATAGGCATACACATCTAGAGCGCATAGTGGGGCACGGTAACTCATTTACCACGTTGCCAGACGTGATTTTGTGGTGACTGACACTGAGCGTGTACGAGATAATAAATATACATTTTGGTATTGGAAATATAATTAATTTTAATTAATTATTATACGGACATATTGCACATAACATCATTATAAAACAAATTTTGACTTTAATCCTAAATGCAAATGGCGTATAACTATTTAGCATACATTTTTCTTACCTTATGACTTAGCCGCCCACCAGTATCCGTCTTCAAAATAAACAGAATAACCGCGGTATATATACAGCGCGGATATTTCAGGTATGGCGTCGTACCAATCCTGATCTCTGTAGTCGCCGTGCCAGTTACGCCGCTCGGAAAGCTCATAAGCTCGCAAGCGAATTTCATCGTCTAAATTTATCTTAATTGCCGTATTCGCGGGAATAATTTCAGTTACCACAGGCACAGGTATTGGCTTATGTTTTTGTATTGGTACTTGTTCAGGCGGCGGCGAGTGTACAATTACCGGTTCCGGTTTGGGCGGCGGCGGTACAGGTTCGTTGACAAACACAGGTTTAGATATTTGTTCCGGTACAGGTTCAATATCTTTTTTTGGAATCTGCGTTTGTACATTTTTAGCCGCGTTTTCATACGCCGGTTTTTTTGACCTGTTTTTAAGAAGAAACAAAAACAGCAATAAGGGCAATAACAGCAAGATCCACCAGGGAAATTGTAAATCCTGTTCTTCCCGCGTATCTATGGGCTTTACAGGCGTAACGGACGCAACCGGAGCTTCTTCTTGAACATTATCGAAAATCTCGATATCTATTTCGGCATTAACAATTTCAGGGGTAATGGGCACAGGAGATTCGCCGCCCAGTAAAATTCTCACGCGCCTGTTGGGTTTTCTGTCGTCTTCGCCTGTATTGTCGCCCCACAGGTACACCGAACCGTGTCCCACAGGGTCAGAAAATAAATCTTTTAAAACGCCGCGTTTATGCAGTTCATTTATTACAAAAGCAGCTCTTTCTCTTGAAAGGTCAACAGGCTCAATATCATTTGGGGCAAACGCGGCATACCCGTTAACGATAATTTGGCCGGAAACAATGCTTTTATTCAACAAATATTTTGCCAGATTATCAAGCTGAATAAGCGCCTGTTCCTCATTTACAAATTGATTGCTGCTGTTCGGCATAAACAACAAGAAATCTATTTCTTCCTGCTCTTCATTATCGCTGAAAACCGAAATAACGCAAAAAACAAAGAAAATAAATATGAAACACGGTCTTTTCATTTATGTTTTCTCCCTGTTCATTATACCATATTTTCCGCCGTTTGGCACGTATTTTAAAGGTATTCATTGAACTTGTTGTATAATTGGCGTATACTGGGGGAATGATTGAGTACACGACAAAAGGAACCTGCGCAACAAAAATCCGCTTTGAAATTGAAGACGGGAAGCTTTATTCCGTAAAATTTGAGAACGGCTGTGACGGAAACCTTAAATCCATCGGTATTTTGCTTGAAGGCATGGACGCGGCGGAGGCTGTAAAAAAATTGAAAGGCGTGCGCTGCGGTAAAAAAAACACATCTTGCGGCGATCAGCTTGCAGCCGCCGTTGAACAATATTTATGAAACTGCTCCTTCATTGCTGCTGCGCGCCCTGTTCTGCATCATGTCTGCCTGCCATTCGCGGCGAAGGAATGGAGCCTGATCTTTTTTGGTATAACCCGAACATTCACCCGTACGGCGAGTATTCATCGCGCCGCGACAGCCTTATAAAATTAGCGGATAACGAAAACTTAAAATTAAAAACGCCCGATGGATACGATGAATACGGACTTAGAGCTTTTTTAAGCGAAATATCGCCGAAAGACGGCGGGCGCTGTCAAAAATGTTACGCCATGCGCCTTGAAAAAGCCGCATTTGCCGCGGCACGGGACGGGTATAACGCTTTTTCGACAACTTTGCTTGTAAGCCCGTATCAGGATCATGACGCAATCAGGCGTATAGGCGATGAAGCCGCGGAAAAACACGGGATTAAATTTTTTTACATGGATTTCCGCGCCTTTTTCCGCGAAGGGCAGGCAAAAGCCCGCGCCGCCGGATTTTATATGCAAAAATACTGCGGGTGTGTTTTTTCCGAGGAAGAAAGTTTTAAGCAAAAAAAAGACAAAAAGCAAGCCCGTTCTAACGCAAATGAAACGGCGCGGACAGCGCAAGCAAACGACGAACATATTTTTCAGCGGTTAGAGTTAATCACAGGCAAGGAAGCTCTTGAAAAGTTGAAAAACACGAAGGTTCTCGTCTTTGGGTTGGGCGGAGTCGGGAGCTGGGCGGCGGAAGCCCTTGTCCGCTCGGGAATAGGGAAAATCGGCATTATAGATTCGGACGCTGTCTGCGCTTCCAATGTAAACAGGCAGTTGGAAGCCACTACCCTCTCTATAGGACAGCCAAAAGCGCAGGCGCTGAAAAAACGTCTCATGGAAATTAATCCCGATTGCGAAATTACCGCGCATGATGAACTATTTTGCCTTGAAAAAAAAGAGCTTTTTGACATTGGAAGCGCTAATTATGTAATCGACGCGATTGATTCGCTGAAACATAAACTCGATCTTATAGAAACCGTCTGTAACGCAAAAGCAACTCTCTTTTCCTCGATGGGAATGGCGCTTAAAATAGATCCGTCTCAAATAAAAATAACGTCGTTTTGGAAAACTACATACTGCCCTTTGGCGCGGCTTGTAAGGCAGGGGTTAAGAAAACGCGGCTTCTCGTCGGATTTTACCGTAATATACAGCGCGGAAAAACCAATCCGCGCCGAAAAATCGCTTGCAGCGGCGCTTGCGGCGGCGCCTCAGACTGCCCGGCCCGCAAACGAACCAATAATCACGCGCAGCGCAAAACAGATTAACGGCAGTGTCGTAACAGTTACGGCGACGGCGGGGCTATATCTCGCTAACCTTGTGTTACGCGGCGTTACGGGGTTGTGATGGGCGGCAGATTTTTCCGTAAAACGGGCGCGGGCGAACTTGTAAAAAAACTTGTCGTAAAAATGGTGATGGAACGCTCCCTTATCAGCGAAGGCGACCGTATCCTTATCGCGGTATCGGGCGGAAAGGATTCAACGGTTCTCGCATGGGCGCTCTCCTCTGTCCGCCCCGCGCTTAAATTTAACTACGAGCTTGCAGCCCTTCACATATCAACGGACTTCTGCGCCTGCTGTAAAAAATCCGCTCTTTCCAAAAAGCTGGAAGAATGGGGAATTCCCTATAACGATCTTTTTGTGCCGGTTATAGGCAGGCTCAAAGAAGGCGAGAAGATGAACTGCTACTGGTGTTCCACGCAAAGGCGGACGGAATTGTTAAAGTACGCGGTAGAAAACGGATTTAATAAAATAGCGTTAGGCCATCATTTGGACGATATTGTCGAAACATTTTTTATGAACCTGTGCGCAAAAGGAACGTTACTCGCAATGCCTGTTCTTCTTAATTACAGAAAATACCCTGTAAGCCTTATCCGCCCTCTTGCCCTGCTGGAAGAAAAACAGGTTATAGCCTGCGCCGCACAGCAAAACATTTTAAAAAACGCCTGCACCTGCCCCTACGGGCAAAATTCAAAACGCCGCGACATACGAAAACGCATCGCCGAATTTACAGGCGGCAAAGATTCAGGCGACATCAAGAGGCGTATTTTGCAGGCTTTAGGCGGCGGGAAGATTGATTATTTGACAGAGGATTAATTATAAGGCTTGCGCTTTATAATATTTACCGAACTCCACGTCGTCGCCCTTTATGTGTTTTACAATCCAGTTGATCAATGAGCCGTGAAGCTTCATGGAAAATTCCATGGAATTGCCATGAGCCGCAAATTCATCTTTTAATTTGGAAAAATCGTCAATATAATAAGCGTGTTTTCCCTTGTGTTCCTCATATTTCGGATATTTGCTTTTAAGATGGATTTCCTGTTCGTCGCCGAAATGTTTTACTATATATTCGCCCAGGTAATCTATTGTTTTTTGGGTTTCTTCTCTGGTAGCGGCCTTTTCCCCTATTGCCAACAAGCTGTTGATCCTGTTGATAAGCTCCCTGTGCTGTGAATCAATTTTTTCAACTCCGGTTTCCATATCTTTTGTTAAACTAAGCATATCTTTCCTCCTCTTGGGATTAATACATTAATTATATTGAATATTAGATTTTTATCCAAGTATTTTTCAATAAGGACGCCTCAAGGCGGCGCGACGCGAAAATCATCAATCGCGTAATCCGCCGCCGCTTTCATTTCTTCCCAATCGCTGTGCGATGTCTTGTCATACACGGCGCAGACGCTCATGCCGGCGCTTTTGGCGCTTTTTACCGCCGCTAGTATGTCCTCAAAAACAAGGCAGCCGCCGGGCGGTACGCCAAGTTTTCGCGCGGCAAGCAGGAAAACATCAGGGCGTGATTTTCCGTAACCTGTTTCGTCTGTTCTGCAAATGACATCAAAAAAATTATCAATGCCGTTGTTGCGCAGTACGGGGGCGCACAATTCTGCGGACAAGGAAGTCGCGACCGCTAACTTTGCCCCGCGTTCCCGCAAAGTCATAAGGTACTCTTTGGCATAGGGTTTCATCTGTACCGTACTGCCGTAGGTGTATGCCGCCATGTCGTTCCATTCGCGCATTAAACCGTCAATGCTGTCAGATAAAGTAAATCGCTTAATAGTATATTCCGCGGTCTCCCGGAAACTCATTGATGAAATGGCGTTCATATAATCAGATGGAACGGCAATTCCGCGTTTTGCGAGAAAATCAATGTCAATTTGAGCCCACACGCCCATTGAATCAAGAAGCGTGCCGTCAAGATCAAAAATATACGCTTTATATGACTTCATTTTTTACCCATTGTCTTTTGAAATAACGCTTTCAGTTCACGCGCCGCGCCGCCTGCGTCCTTTTGAGAAACAACGGCGGAAACAACGGCTATACCGTCAATTCCCGTTCCCGCAAAGAGCGGCACATTGTTTTTGTTAATGCCGCCGATTGCCACAATGGGGAGCTTAATTTCAGCGCGTATGCGCCTAAGTTCGTCCATTGTCGTACTGTCAGCGTCTTTTTTAGTGCCGGTTGGGAACATTGCGCCTACGCCAAGATAATCGGCGCCCATATCGGCGGCTGTCAGGGCTTCGGTCAAATTGTTTGCGGAAACGCCGATAATCGCGTCTTCTCCCATTACGCGGCGCGCCTCGTTAACAGGTAAATCATCTTGCCCGATATGCACGCCATCCGCGTTTACCGCTAACGCGATATCGGCGCGATCATTGATAATCAGCGGCACGCCGAAATCAGCGGTAATTTTGCGCACCCGCGCGGCGGTTTCATAGAACTCGCGCGAGGACGCTGTTTTTTCCCGCAGTTGTACCAGTGTACAGCCGCCTGAAACCGCCTGTTCAACACATTCTTCAATGCTAGCGGCGGCCATTAATTCACGGTCTGTTACCAGATACAGGCTGTAGTCAATTTTACGCTTCATTGTATCCCGCCGCCATTCCTGGCTTCATATAACGCGAAAAAATGATGCGTTGGTCCATTGCCCTTTCCAAGCCCCGGCGCATGGGTAATCGCCGTGTTTATATACGCCTTTGCGTTCCCGACCGCTTTATTAAGAGAAAACCCAAGGGCAAGATTTGACGCAATAGCCGAAGAAAACGTACAGCCTGTTCCGTGGGTGTGTTTGGTATCTATCCGCGGCGAGGGGTATTCATAAAATTCTTTTCCGTCAAATAAAATATCGGTCGCGTCTCCTTCGATATGTCCGCCTTTGACGACAACTGCACGGCAGCCCATCGCTTGAATACGCTTCGCCGTTTCCCGCATATCGTCACGCGTTTTAACCGCCATTCCGGAAATTTTTTCGGCTTCGGGAACATTCGGCGTTATCAAATCCGCCAATGGAACAACTTCCTTAATCAACGTGCTGATAGCGTCCATCTCCATAAGGGGAGCGCCGTTTTTCGCGTACATCACAGGGTCAATGACTATATTACACGCATCCGAATGGAAGCGAGGTTTCCATTCACGCAGTTTTCCCGCGACAGCCAGCATGGTTTGAACGCATGAAAGCATTCCTACTTTTACCGCGTCGGGCGGAATGTCTTCAAAAACAGCGTCAATCTGCTTTTCGATAACATCGGGGCGGATATCCTGATATTCAATTACCCTGAACGTATTTTCCGCGACAACCGAAGTAACAGCAGTCATGCCGAAAACGCCGTGCGCCGAAAATGTTTTCAGATCGGCCTGTATGCCGGCGCCTCCGCTGCAATCAGACCCCGCTATACTTAACGCTGTTTTCATTTAGTTTGCCTCCTTAAAATATATCTTACTCTTGTTTACCAATTCGGAAATCAATGCGGAAGGATCAAAGCTTTGCATCAAAGAGGACATCAGGCAGGCTCCCGCCGCTCCGGTTTTAAAAATCTCGGTTATGTTATGCTCATTAATGCCCCCGATCCCGTACACAGGGACAGAAGACAACTTGCAGAGTTCCGCAAGGAATTCCGTTCCCCTGCCTTCAAGACCGTTTTTGCTTTTGGTTGTATAAATATGGCCGCCAATAAGCCATGAAGCTCCATGAGCTACGGCAAGGGCCGCTTCTTCCGTACTATGAACAGAAACACCGAAAGAAAGAACGCCTTTTTTTTTCCATAAGGAAGGAGAATCTGAACTTACGCAATGTTCCTTAAACGCTGTCCACGGCAGATGAAGATAAGGGCAGTCCAAATCCATTGCCGCCTGAGGCAGACCGTGAACTATAAATTGAACTTTCCTTGCCGTACAAATATCAAGAACGCTCCTCGCAAGATCAAGATAATCATTCAATGAAAGATCTTTTTCCCTTAACACGATTGCCTTAACTCCGGAGTCTGCGATCTTTTCTATTTGTGCCAGAAAACTTGCGTTCCCGAACGCCGCGTTCCCTTGGGGACAGAGACGGCGGTTTGTGATCGCAAGAAACTCAAACATCAATGTAATCGCTCATAACAGGCTGAAGTCCGCGGGAAAGAAGCATCCGGTATATTTCCTCTACTCCGCGGGAATCGCTGATTTCAAATTGCCCGTCTCCGCTGGAAGCGCCGCTATGGCCGCCAATGCCCACGTCAACTCCGGCGGAAATTCTCGTAACGGCGATCTCGCATGCATGATCCCGGAACCGGGCGTTTTCTCTTGAAGAAACGGTGATCCCCGAACTTGGCATAAAGAGGCGGAACGCGCAAATAACCTGTAATAATTCAGCTTCGCTTACATTAAAGGGTTTGAAATTGCCGTTTTCCTTGCCGCCGTTATTGACAATAGGCCTTAGGCGCGGGCATGAGAAAGAGATTTCAGCGTGGGGATACTTCCGTTGAATCGTCCATGCGTGGATTCCTGTTGCATAGGTGTCGCGCCGAAAATCTCCCAAGCCGAGGAGGCTCGCGAAGGCAATGCCCCGAAGTCCCCCAAGAAGCGCCCGCTCCTGTGTATTGAAACGATATGGAAAGTTCCGTTTTCGACCCGCGGGGTGCAGTTTCCCGTAAAGTTCAGGATCGTAGGTTTCCTGGAAAACCGTGATAAAGTCCGCTCCCTTGCTTTTAAGGTACGCGTAATCAGCGCAGTTCATCGGATAAACTTCCAGACCCACTACCCGGAAGTATTTCCTTGCAAGCTCACAGGCGCTGGCAATGTATTCCAAACTTGAGTGCTTGGCGCTTTCACCGGTAAGAATGAGAATTTCTTCAAGACCGGTGGCTTTAATAGCCTTCATTTCGGTTTCAATTTCCTCAAGTTCAAGTTTTGAACGGCGGATGGGATTACCGGTATTAAAGCCGCAGTACACACAGGCATTTTCACAGTAATTGGAAATATAGAGAGGAGTAAAAAGATTTATTGAATTGCCGAAACGCCTTAGCTTTTCTTCTCTTGCCGCATGCGCCATTTCTTCAAGGAAGGGCGAGGCCGCCGGGGAAAGGAATATGCCGAAATCTTCGATAGAGCAACCCCGCCCTTGCTCTTTCTGCGCCCCATCAAGCGCCCGGCGTACATCATTTTTGGCGTATTTGGACGGATCATACCCCGCCGCGGCTTTCAATGTGTCTTCCATGACGCCGCTTTTGATTTGTTCCATGCCCTCAAAGAATAAATCACACGGCAGTTCACTCATTCTCACCGTCCCGAATAAAATCTGTTAACGGCGATGAAGCGGACGCGCCCTTATCAAGAATCCTGCCTGTACCGCTGAGAAAAGCCTGCCTGCCCGCTTCAATCGCTTTCTTAAACGCTTCTGCCATGACGGGAATATCTCCGGCGGTGGC
>Ga0268262_10002174_pt1 | contig 23046 bp, 20 predicted proteins | sample TergutNc150P3_FD_190354 | JGI IMG/M metagenome (GOLD analysis project Ga0268262, IMG submission 190354) | Nasutitermes corniger P3 segment gut microbial community from laboratory colony in Florida, USA - Nc150 P3 (SPAdes) (version 2) | ecosystem: Host-associated > Arthropoda: Insects >...
GAGTTATAACCCCGTTACTTTTGCCTCCAACATACAATACACGGCGACGATTAATTTAACGCCAAAATCGGGTTACACCCTGCAAGGGGTAGCGGAAAACTTCTTCACCGTCAAAGGGGCGACATCGGTAAGTAACGACGCCAATTCAGGTATTATTACGGCGGTGTTTCCGGTGGGATGTTCCATTACGATAGATATGTTTGATTCCGGCGATGACGGTTGGGATAATGCGGCGTTAAAAATAGAAATAAACGGGAAAGTACTTTCTTCAAACGTAACGATAATCGGAGGCGGCACTAGAAGTTACACGTTTAACGTATCAAATGGCGATTTGGTTAAGATTTATTGGATTAGCGGGAATTACGATGCCGAATGTTCTTTTATAATGTATTATACAGACAAACCGCCTACTCCGGCGTTTACCGCAAGTAATACAAGTTATAGCGGAAGCAACTATTTGCATTGCAGATTGCCTAATACGTTAAACACCGTATCCAACGGCGCATTACTTTATCAGTTTACGGTTGAAGGAAACACCACAACTAATATAGCCGCCATAAAGGGCGTTACCATTCCTGTAATCGCCGGAGTTCCGGTTACAACCATTACCGAAAACTCGCAGTACAAAGGAACCGTAACATGGAACGGCAATCCCTCTATATTTGCCGGTTCGACCGTATACACGGCGACGATTACGCTGACGCCTAAACCAGGTTGCACCATGCAAGGGGTGGCGGCTAACTTTTTCACTGTCGCCGGAGCCACGTCGGTTACTAATGCCGCCAATTCCGGCGTTGTCACGGCGGTATTTCCCGCGACGGCAAAAATTACCGTAAGCCTCTCCATTAACGCTCCGGTGAAAGACGCAATACCGACCACGACCGCAAGCAGTAATACCGAAAGCGAGAATAATTTTTCCATTGGCACGGTATCGTGGTCGCCATCACATAATCCGTTCCTTGGCGGCACGGTATACACCGCCTCTGTCACGCTGACGGCAAAAAGCGGTTACACTTTTAGCGGTTTAAGTCCCTCAACAATTAATGGGCAAAACGCGACGTTATCAAATAACACAGGCTCGGCTGTTACATTGTCATACACTTTTCCGAAAACTGCCCCAAAAACGGTTACAGGCGTAGCGATTAAAACACAGCCGACCAAGCTGACCTACGCGCACGGCGACACGCTTAATTTAAATGGGCTTGTGGTAACGCTGACCTACGAAGATAAAACGACGGAAGATGTTGCCGCTGCGGAATTCTTGACTGAAAACGTAACCGCGACCCCGGCGAATGGAAACAATTTGGACCATTTATTGCACGACGGACAGCCGGTAAAAATAACATACGGCAGGTTTACGGTAAACACTAACAATTTGACCGTAAACAAGGCAACCCCCATAGCCGCCGATTTTAACATCAGCGGAACAGGTTCATTTTATTATGACGGCAATCCCAAGAGCGTAGCCATAACGCCAAAAGAAGGAAAAACCACTGGAAGTATAACCGTTAAGTACAACGGCAGTACAACCGAACCTTCCGCGATAGGCACGTACACCGTAACTTTTGACGTGGCAGGGACAACAAATTTCAACGCCGCAAGCGGACTTTCCGCAGGGACATTGACGATCAACCCATTTACCAGCATTGCCGCATTGCAAACGTATTTGAGCGGTAAATCTGCCAACACAAAAGAAACCCCCTAAATAATTGTGTTGAACGTGAACAATATTTCGGGCATTAACGATATGCTTCAAGCCACAAACGTATCAAACAAATATGTAAACCTTGACCTTTCCGGCAGTACGTTTACCAGCATAGGGGGCTCCGCTTTTAACTATTGCACCAACCTTACCAGCATAACTATACCGGACAGCGTTACCTACATTAATCCTTATGACTTTTCCCAATGCACCAGCCTTACTGCAATAAATGTTGATTCCGGCAATGCAAATTACAGTTCAGATCAAGGTGTATTATATAACAAAGTTAAAACTACTCTAATAGGTTATCCGGCTGGAAAAACAGGCAATACATTTACAATACCTAACGGTGTTACCAGCATTGGGGATTCCGCTTTTTCCTCTTGCACCAGCCTTGCCAGCGTAACCATACCGAACGGCGTTACAAGCATTGGGAATTCCGCTTTTTCCGGTTGCACCAGCCTTGCCAGCGTAACCATACCGAACAGCGTTACCAGCATTGGGAATGATGCTTTTAGAGTTTGCTTCAGCCTTACCAGCGTAAACATACCGAACAGCGTTACCAGCATTGGGAATGGAGCTTTTTACAGTTGTAAAAGCCTTGCAAGCGTAACAATACCGAACAGTGTTACCAGCATTGGGAGTGCGGTTTTTAGATATTGCACCAGCCTTACCAGCGTAACTATAGGGAACGGCGTTACTAGCATTGAGAATTCTGCTTTTTTAGATTGCACCAGCCTTACTGCAATAAATGTTGATTCTGGTAATGCAAATTACAGTTCAGATCAAGGCGTATTGTATAACAAGGCTAAAACTACTCTAATATGTTATCCGGCTGGAAAAACAGGAACCACATTTACAATACCGAACGGCGTTACCAGCATTGGAGGTCTCGCTTTTTACTATTGCACCAACCTTGCAAGCGTAACCATAGGGAACAGCGTTACCAGCATTGGGGAATCCGCTTTTCACAATTGCACTAACCTTGCAAGCGTAACCATAGGGAGCAACGTTACCAGCATTGGGTATTGGGCTTTTTGCAGTTGCACCAGTCTTGTCAGCGTAAAGTTTGAAGGTACAATTAGTTCGAGCAATCTTGATTCTGGTGCGTTCGATGGAATTGGTGGTAACTTGCGTAACAAGTATCTTGAAGGAGGCATAGGAACGTATACAAGAACAGGACAGGGTAATAATGGATATGGCGGTACATGGACGAAGCAGTAGAGGAGAGGGAATATAGTGTTGCGGAAGAGTGGCTTTGCGGTTTATGTGAGAATAATGCCTTGAGGCATATTATTTTTTAAGAGGGATTTTTTTATGAAAAAGAAGATAAGTTTTGATTTTATGATGTTTGTACTTTTTGCTGTGTTGGCAATTTTTTCTATTGTAGTGTGTTACGTTTTCAAGGAAACCAAGATTTTCATTCCACTTTTCATTTTTTTCTTGGGTATCGCTCTCCCATTTTTATTTAATGTAATAAAAAGTTGTTTTGAAGAAAAAGAGAATCCAGAAGTATTATGCGACTTTCAATTAAATCTACATGATATAGGAATATTGAAAATTTATTCTAAGAGAAGTATGACAGAAGAAAAAGGCTATTTATATGATTTGATAGAGGAATTTAATAAAATTAGTAATAGGAGAAATAGACAAAAAAACGTTCTAATAAAAATGATAGGTGTGGCACTAGAATCATATTTTAGATCACGAACGGAGCCAACAAAGACATCAGAAGCAATTGAAAAGTGTTGTTCATTAGCTGATTTTCATGTTTTATTATGCGATATAGAAAACAAAGAATTATATAACAAATATAACTTATTAGATAAAAATGAAAAGAATATAGAAGGCTTTGTTAAAGAACTTGATGATAATAATAAAGCCAAATATAATAAATTGTCGGATGAAGGGAAAAATAAAATGCGTTTCGAAAAAATGGAACTTATTAATGAAATCGGATCTACTGTTAGTAATATAGATGCATTACGTGCCATACATGGTGATAGCTTGGATTATTATCAATATAAAGATTTTTCACCATATGCAACAATAATTTTTATAAATGATAAAATATTCTATACGCCTAATATGACGATATTTGAGTCCTATTATGTGGAGAACAAGAAGGAAAATATTTCGGGAATTGATTTAACTTTTTGTATAAAACGCAAATCAAAAGCTGGAATAAAACTCGAAAATAGTTTTGATAAGTTATGGAACTATCATTCTAGTATACCGAATCCAACGATCAAAATAAACAAACATGATGCTTGACATCTAATTTTCTTAATTATTGGACAGGTTCAGACAAAAAAGGCAACTAAGATAAAAAGATATTAATAGGAAGGCATTATTAAAATAGAAATGAAAAAACAAACAGACAAAATCACAATGGACTCTAATTTGCTGATTATTTTAATATGTTCAGCTATTACGGCGATAACATTTACAATTTCTTGTTTTTTGCATTATTATAAAATTGAAATATTTTTTATTACCGATATGATCTCCGCAGGTTTTTTTGCAATTGTGATTGGTCAAATCTTTATACCAAAAATAATGAGAAGAATAAAAGAAAAAGAAGAAAATGATTGTAAATATCTAGATGTGTCTTGTAAGTATCAAGTCCATTTAGATAAAACAGGAATAGAGCAAGTTTATGATAATAGAAAAGAAAAAGAGAAAGGTGGATATTATAGTGATTTATTTTATGAATTTAATAAATTAAGTAAAGAACATAATTCACCTGAGAAGCCAATCAAAATGATAGGAGTGTCATTAGATACATATTTTAAAAACACAGAAAATATTGATGATTTACCTAGTGTTATAGCAGGACTTTGTTCATCTGCTTATTTTAAAGTAATGTTATGTACCTTAGATAATAGCGAGTTAAAAACAAGACTAAAATTTGTTAACGAAAAATGTAAAAGAAAAATAAAAATAAAACTTGATGATACTCCGATAATAGACCAAATTAAGTCATCTAAAGATTGTATTGAAGCATTACGAAAAAAATATAATGAACACTTAGAATGCAAGCAATATAGATTCTCACCTTACGCAACTATTATTATTATTAATGAGCATATATATTATACTCCTAATGTGTTAGACTATTTAAGTTATTTGCCTGTTGGGGAACAAGAACTTAGAAATAAATATGGGTGTTATAATGCAGAGTTGTCTCTTTGCATAAAGAAGAATTCAGAATACGGAAAGAGACTCGTTGACCTATTTGATTCTTTATGGGAAAATGGAGATTTAACAACATTAATATAAGAAAAATAACAGAAAATAATACATTGATCAAATTATAAATAAAGTGCTTTTTAGAGACGGTTAATCATGATGAATATTGATTTCAATAATAAATTAAAAAATGGAGGTTTATTTAGATTCTGAATCAATCTTCTTTTAACAAGCTAAATGTTACTCTTTCCGAATACACTAAATTTTGGGAGATAAATAATTATTCTTTTTTATGGCATGATATATATGTATATTCTGTATATAAAAACCGATTAATAGAAAATATTTTAGGTATACAAGAAGAAAACTTACTGTGTGTCTGTAAAGAGGGTAAATATTCTTTTTATTTGAAGGATATGGAGATTAAAAATAATAAAGAGCATATATTTAATTTTTTCTCTTCGTCCTCTTATGATGAAAAACTTGTAAAAATAATTAATCAGATTATGATAGAAGTAGATCAAATACCATGGAATATACAATTCGTTGATTGGAAAGATACCTTTGAATGGTTGATAAAAAAACATACTAAGGCTTCATCTTTATATTTTTGTACTGAAGCATATTATGTGGATTGTATTTATGACAACCTAATTAATAAAGGCTACGGAAAAGAAGAAGTAAAGCAATATACTGTACTTTCAAAAATGCCTGCATTTTTAGAAGAACAATTTGAATGGTATGATTTGTTTGTAAACAAACAAAGTAATAGCGATATGGATCGGTTAATTGGAAATCATTTTAATAAATGGAAAAATATTATAGTCAAGACTCGTATAGAACCATATACAATTAATGTTTTACACAAGCGTTATAAGAAAGACATTGAAAATATAGATTCTGTGGAGTATGCATATCAGGAGATTAAAAATCGCTATCTACCTGAAAATATTGATAAAATGATTATTGATTCGAAAAACATTTTCGATAGTAAAGATTATTTTTTAATAAGACGTTTAAGCGAAATATCCTATCTTAGGTTTGAACTCAGGCGAGTATGGATGAAAACAGGATTTTTACTAAAAACACTATTGGAAAAAGTATTTCCAGAAAATCAACATGTTTTTGAGTGTTCTGCAAATGAAATATTGAATGAAGACATTAGTAGTTGTGATGATAGAAAAAGTTTTATTTATTATACCGATGAGTATAATTCATTCCTCTTTTATAATAATACACAAGAACGAGTGGAACTTATTGAAAAAGATTATCAAGAGGACAAGAATGAAATTTATGGGAAAATTAGTTTTGGTAGTGATGTTTGCGGATATGCTTATGTTTTGGAAAATAATAAGTGTTTGATTGATGCATTGGAATTTGTAAACAAGGAAACTATTTTAGTTTTACCTCAATTATGTCCTGAACATATCCCACTTTTAGGTATATGTAAAGGTATTGTTGTAGACGAAGGTGGCATAGCAGGTCATGCGAGCATTATTGCCAGAGAGATGAAAAAGCCAGCAGTAATTGGTACTATTAATGGAACTCGGTGGATCAAAAATAATGAATATGTTCACCTTGACATTGATTCAAGTTACGTAAGGAAGGTTAACAATGTCTAAATCGATGTATCTGAAATACCTTCAAGAATCAGGGTATTGTGTTCCGCCATTTATTGTATTAAAGTATATTAAAGATTTTGATAATTTTGCTTTACATTTGTCAAAAAATAAACATTTTGCGGTCAGGAGTTCAGCAAATCTTGAGGATTCCGCTAAATATAGTTTTGCAGGAATTTTTGAAACATACTTAAATATACCACATAACTTATTATATGAATATATTCCCAAAGCCTTTGATTTCTCAAAGAATGACAATCTAAAAAAGTATTTAGATTATTTTCAATTGAACTCTACTTTGTTGTGTATGGAAGTTGTAGTGCAGGAGATGATAAATTGCGAGAAAGCCGGAGTTGCTTTTTCTAAAAATCCCTCGAATGGAATAAAGGAAACTTATATTGAGGCTGTTTGGGGGTTGGGCGAACAATGTGTATCTGGAAAAAGTCTATGTGATAAAATAAGAGTAAACAATAATCAAACCGTATCCTATGAGGTTGGGTTTCAGAATAAAATGTCAGTATGCGATATTCAAGGTGGAATTACATTACAAGATGTATACCTAATAAAGCAATCAAAAAGAAAACTTTCAGAAAAAGAAATTCTCTCCATTACTAAAGTGATGGAAAGTCTATCAACGGAAATTTCTTATGGATTTGAAATTGAGTGGGGTTTTGCTGATGGATGTTTATATATTTTTCAACTACGTCCCATAACAGCGAACCTGTCTAAAAATTCATAAAATCAAACTAACTTTTTATAAATCTCAAAATTTTCCCGATCAAAGTAATGACACGCTATGGTGGCAGTCACTCGTTACACGATGTCTGTTACCTAATGCGCGATTGAGATGTATGCCGAATAAAATACTTGAGGGGTGGTCGATAAAAAAGTGCCGCGCCCCGTCGCGGTGCTTTTTTCCCGAACAGGACCCTCAAGAAAATTTTTAGGCATACATCTTATCAACACTTAGGAAAAAATTGCGGTGGCATGGTGTGGAGGGTGATGAAGCAGTAAGAGATAATATAGTATTTATGCCACTGATTTTTCAAAATTAATTACAGAAACTTCAGTTCCCGCCGAGGACGCAAACCGATCAATCATATTTTCAAGTTGTGCGGCTACCGTTCCATTGTACCATTTATTGCCGCATTCCGTACAAACATGAGCAGGAACATGGCGAATAACAATAACACCCTGATCGATATCTTCGGTATAAGTGACGGTTGTCTCATTCATTTCTGCCTTGCAAATTCCGCATTTCATAATTTTTTCTCCTTCCTTTTTCTGCCGCCATTTTCCCAATGTTCCTGTGATGGTCGGTAAGCAGTAATAATATACAAACGCCCTTCGCCGATACTGCAAACTATATACAAATTTTCCGCGTTAATCAAGCAGCTAGGAAAAGGATAATCGGTAGGGTATTGTTCAATTATTTCCCCTTTTGTTATCGCATATTTGATGTCATCAAGCCGTATATGACGTTGCCTCATTCTAGTTAATAGATGTTCAGTTAAAACAATGGAATTATCGTTACAATAAGCCCTGACATCTTCAATAAGCACCATAATTAATTATATTAAGTCTGACTTTTTATGTCTAGCGAGAAAATTTACGTCTAAAGAAGGAGAAGCATGGAGACGCATATTGCCTGCTCCTCTTTGTGTTCTTTGTGAGAATCTTTTTTAAAGGGAGCGCAAAGTGCCAAACTCCAAAAATTCCGTAGCGTCATCAAGAAATTGTTGTTACTACCATAATGTGATTTTAATTTAATGAGCGTAAAAGATGTATGCCGAATAAAATACTTGCGGGGTGGTCGATAAAAAAGTGCCGCGCCTCGTTGCGGTGCTTTTTTATCGACCACAGCCCAAAAAAAGCACCGCGTAAGCGGTGTGTATCAATTAATGCCGCACGCTGAGAGCACCAATAAATGCCGCAGTCCTCAATAAAAGTAACAGTGCGACCCCAAAGAAAATCTTTAGGCATACATCTTGCCCTCACGATTTTTTAGCTCAAAGCTTGTCATTGTTCATGTGGTTCATGGCTAAAATCCTTATTAATCTATTTCTTTGATTTTCTCCAAAGACAGCCCTGTGATACGATGTACAAATTCAGGCGTTGAACCTTCTGAAAGCAAATTTTTCGCGATTATCAATTTTTCGTTTTCACGACCTTCTTCCCTGGCCTCCCTGCGATTCACAGCGATATCCATTTCCCGGTCATATTCACCAAAAATCATATTTATTACCTCATTTTATTCCTTTTATTTCGTCCAAAGACAGCCCTGTGATTTCATGCACAAATTCAGACGTAGAACCTTTTGAAAGCAAGTTTTTCGCGATTATTAATTTTTCTTCTTCCATAGCTTCCCTGCGATTCACGGCAATATCCATTTCCCGGTCATATTCACCAAAAATCATATTTATTACCTCCGAAGCATGAGCCTCTAAAAATTCTTTTCTTCCTGTTGAAGACGCTCTTTAATTTCTTCTTTAGTTAAATTTTGGTTTAATAATTCAAGAAAATGTTGATAGTCTTCTTCGCGTGTTTCCCGCCGATTCACAGCGATATCCATTTCCCGGTCATATTCACCAAAAATCATATTTATTACCTCCGAAGCATGTTCGATTAAATAATCCTTCAGTATGTTGTTCTTTATACAGTATTCTATCACGGGGGTTATCAATTCTTCAAGAGTTAATCCCCGCGTCTGGTATTCCCTAATCTTGTTTATAAAAAAACTGTAACCGTACAGGCTTTCACATTTTTTCAACATTTCGGGATTATGCCCATGGTTTATATTGTATACCTGTACCGTCAATTCAAGCGGCAATTTTTTAATACCTGTCGGTTTTAGATCTTCAATGTCCGTGAAAGCGTCGGAAAGTTTCAGTTCCGAGTAATCGGGATATTCGTCCGTTCCGTTGTACAAAACTATAAAATCCGGTCTTGGTATTTTAACAAGCTTCTTTTGATACTTCTTTTCATGATCAACTATTTTTTCGTATATGTGTAATACATATTCAAGCAGACGGTACGGTAAATTTTCATTAATTGTAGACTGGTGTTCAATTAGCACGACAAGGCGTTTGTCGATTAAGAAAGAAACGTCGTTTATCTGTTTCATAATAAGGACGTTTGAAAGGGTGTTAATATCGATGCGAATATCCGGCGGGATAGTTACACCTTCGATAGCCGAGTAGAGTTCCCTCAAGATGTCAGGGGTACTGAACAGCGAGGAAAACACGCTGTTTTTGTGGTTTCTGTTCACGTTTTCCATAGTGGCCTCCAGAGTGGTTTAATAGCGAACCTTCATAAGAAGGTTCACATATATATGGCGTGGACTTGCCATTTTGCTTGACCGAAAATGAAAAAAATGAGATTTATTTGAAGAAATTTTTACTGGCGAGATACGCGCAAAACTAAAAATTCTGGCAGACTTTTACAGGGAGCGCGGAGTGACTAACCCCCAAAGAAAATTTTTAGGCATACATCTTGCCCACACTTAGAAAAAATTGGAGAAATAATGAATGAATCCCACGAAAATTCCTGATCCCCTCTTTGTGTTCTTTGTGTGAAGTCTTTGTATTCCTTTCTTTTACATGTATCACCAAACCCGTGGTTCTACCATAGGTTTGGTAACCTTGACATCTTCGCCGCTTGGTTCTATTACAAAAAGCCCTTTTTTTAAGGCGTAATTTTTGGTAGATTCGTCTGTGATTATAGCGGCTATCGCTCCTATGAATTGCCTATTGTCGCCGTGTTCATCGGCGAATTTGCGTATTTTTTCCATACGTAAAATATGGTCGTCAATATCTGATTGTCTAAGTGTCATTTTTACTTCAACTGCCATTGCCTGAGTGCCGTTTTCAAGCATACCGTCAATTTGCGCCCAGACCCCTTCGGTATAACTATAACTGGCTAAACGGATAAAGGAATAGCCAAATTTTTTGAATTTTTTGGGAAGACCGGGGGTCAGTATATGCTCAACCATAGAGCCTAATGTGTTGTTAAGACCGCCGACGTTTTTTTGAGTTTCTTTTAAGGCTTTTTCGGTTTCCTTGTGGGCTTTTTGGGTTTCCCTTATGGCCTTTTCGGTTTCTTTATGTGCTTGCTGGGTTTCTCTTATGGCTGCCCATGCCTCTTCTTGGGATCTTAATAAATCGTCCAATGTAATTTTTTTGGGTATTTTTTTTACCGTTTTTTTAGCAAGTACTTTTGTCCGCATATTCTCTCCACTCTACGCCGCGTGAGCGGCTAAATATATCGAAGGACATCTTATAGAGACGCCCATTTCTTCTTTATTTAATTGTATTGGATTTTGATAAAAATAAAAGATGTTTCTTGAAAAAAAATAAAAATATTTTCATTTTCAGTCAAGCAAAACACAGAGTCCGCACCCATATAGGTGAGAAATGAGGAAAAATAATGAGGAATGAGAAATGACAACTAGTTGAGATGGGAGCTATATGATAAGTTATCGGACAAAAACCTTAATCCCCCTTTGTGATCTTTGTGCCTTTGTGTTCTGCGCACTGTCGGTCGCCTAAAGGCTCCCTTGCTTTATTACAGACAGCGGCGTTTATTGGTGCTACGTTATGCGGCATTATTCATCCACACGGCTACGCCGTGCGTTTATTTAACGTGTGTGAAATTCTTGGGGAATTATTCATCCTTAGCTTTCAGTACCGCCAGGAACGCGCTCTGCGGCAATTCCACATCGCCTACCATTTTCATGCGTTTTTTGCCTTCTTTTTGCTTTTCCAAAAGTTTGCGTTTGCGCGTAATGTCGCCGCCGTAACATTTGGCAAGTACGTCCTTGCGCAGGGCGTTGACGGTTTCCCGCGCTATTATGTGACTGCCAATCGCGCCTTGAATGGGTATTTTAAATTGTTGGCGCGGGATTTCACCGGATAGCCTTTCGCAGACTTTTCTTGCGCGGTCGTAGGCGTTGCCCTTGAACACAAGCTGGGAAAGGGCGTCAACCGCCTTGCCGTTTAGGAGAATGTCCAGTTTTGCGAGTTCCGTCGGTTTGTAGCCTGAAATATCGTAATCAAATGACGCATAACCCCTTGAAATGCTTTTTAGGCGGTCGTAAAAATCGAATAACACTTCGGAGAGCGGCATGTCGTAGATTAACTCCACGCGCTTTTCATCAAGGTAGGTCATATTGGTTTGAACACCGCGTTTTTCAAGGCATAAGGTCATTATGTTTCCAAGATAATCGGTGGGAGTAATTACGGAGGCGCGGATATACGGCTCTTCCGCGCCGTCAACTTTGCCTTCATCGGGGTACTCGATGGGGTTGTCAATCATAATTTCCTCGCCGCCGCGAAGATGCACCTTGTATTTTACGGATGGTGCGGTAAAAATTACCGATTGATCAAATTCGCGCTCAAGGCGTTCTTGGATTACTTCAAGGTGCAAAAGCCCTAAAAAGCCGCAGCGGAAACCAAATCCTAATGCGGCGGAGGAATCTTTTTCGTAGACGAGGGAAGCGTCGTTGAGTTTTAACTTTTCCATGCTGGCGCGTAACTCTTCGTAATCGTTGGAGTCAACGGGGTAGATGGAAGAGAAAACTACGGGTTTCACCTCACGGAAACCGGGCAAGGGTTCAGAGCAGGGGTTGTCCGCGCCTGTTACGGTGTCGCCTACGCGCACGTCGCTTACGGTTTTAATGCTTGCGATTATGTAGCCGACATCCCCAGCGGAAAGCTCGCCTGTTTCGACTAGGGCAAGTTTAAATACGCCGGCGGTTTCCACTTCGTAAAATGAGCCGCTGGACATGAAGGAGATTTTCATTCCTTTTTTTATTTTTCCGTCAAAGAGGCGTAAGTGTACTATTACGCCACGGTAGGGATCATAGTGGCAGTCAAAAATAAGTGCGCGTAACGGGGAATCAGTTTTGCCTGAGGGAGCCGGTATTCTTTGCACTATCGCCTCCAAGAGTTCGTCAACCCCAATGCCCTGCCTTGCGGAAACCAAAACGGCAGTATCCGAGTCAAGCCCTAAATCTTTATCAATTTGCTTCTTAACTCTTGGAATGTCAGCCGCCTGCATGTCAATTTTGTTAATTACGGGCACTATCTCAAGATTGTGTTCCAACGCAAGGTACATATTGGACAAAGTTTGCGCCTGTACGCCCTGAGTCGCGTCCACAAGGAGCAGTGCCCCTTCGCAGGAATTAATCGCTCGGCTTACCTCGTAACTAAAATCAACGTGACCGGGCGTGTCTACCAAATTGAGTATGTACTCATTGCCGTCCTTCGCCGTGTAGGGCAGGGTAACTGCCTGGCTTTTGATAGTGATGCCCCTTTCCCTCTCAATATCCATATTGTCGAGTATCTGATCCTGAAAGTTGCGCTCCTCTACAAGATTGGCTTTTTGAATGAGACGGTCTGCAAGCGTAGATTTGCCGTGATCGATGTGCGCGATAATGCAAAAATTACGGATAAACTGCGTTTGTGCCATGAGTCACTATAGCTTGATTAGCCATAAAACTCAAGGATATATAACTAGCCTTATTTATAGATGGGGATAAATTCCAAAATTACCTCTCCATCATTTTCATCGTAGGTATACAATTTTAGCGTCCAACTGCGGAGTTCCCAACGGTATGTTCTTTCCAGATGACGGAAATAATCGTTCTCCGTGAAAATTTCCGTTTCAAATATGGGAACCATGTATGAACAGGCGATTTTTTTAACGGAAAAAGAATTATTTGCGCCCGTGATATAGGGGGCGAAATAGATGTTGTCGGCCCCTCTGCCGCGCAGTATGCCGTTTTCCTGAAACTTGATGGTATAAATCGCCTTTTGCACTTTAGTCCTGTCTATGACAAGAAAAGCGGAATCTGTTTTTACTCCGACCAAATTCCAATCTATACGTTGGACTTTGCTAAAAGGTACAATATCTTCATTTAAATTATCTTCCGCGAAAGAAAAAATCGCCGAACCAAGAATAAGTGTAATTATCATTATAGTCCTCTTTATGACGGTATTCATAAATTCCTCCGTATTTATTAAAATTTTTATATTAGTAATATATTTAATTTAAGAAAAATTTAAGGTAAAATTTTTTATTAAATTAACAATGACTGTCGTATTTTATAATAAATTAAAAGTTAACGCCCCAATCTCATCCCCAAAGTCAACGCCAAACCTTCGGACAAAAACCTTTTCTTCCCCTTTGTGATCTTTGTACCTTCGTGAACCTCAACCGAGACCGAAGGTCGAAGGTTCCCCTCTTGATCTTCGTGTGAAATTTTTCAATAAAAACTGATTACCGTTTTCTCGCCAACGCCAGTAATTCTTTGGTAGGTTCAACCATTTTGGAAATAGTTGAAGGAAGATGTAAAATAGCCACCCAGCAGATACGCTCGTAGTCTTCGCGTTTAAGACGTTTGTGGTTTACGTGAATAAGAAATTCCGGGTATATATTACGCAGGGCGGCTTCAATGCAAACCTGTATATACTCGTTATCCTTCAGGAAATTGTCCCTGACATATTTAATCGCGCTTGGTTTTTCGCACAACGCCGCCATGCAATAACTGTAATAAACCGAGCTGTTAATTGATTCAAAGAAATTTAAAGCCCGCAGTTTTTTTACGGGGAGGCGGTGTCCTTGATCGCCGCATATAAATTCTATTTTTTGCCCCTTATTTGACAACTCACCGATTTTTTGTTTTAAGGCGTTTATGTCATACGGCTTGATAAAATTTTCTTCGATATTTAAAAGGGTAAGTTTAGGCAGGGTAAAAATACTGTTGGGAAGTTTTTCGAGCATATTGTCATAAATTTGAAGACCTGTCAGGTTCTTGAGGTTTCCGACTTTTTCGTCTATTACGGAAATTCCCGTGCTGCCTATTTCCAGCGTCGTAAGATTATTTAAGAGGAATAGAGACGGCGGAAGTTTACGCACAAAATTACCGGCAAATGAAAAAGAACGAAGTTCGCTATAATTGCCGAATATGTCGGGCAATTCGGTCATACAGAATTCACTGCCAAGTATATCAAGTTTTTCAAGTTTTTTTAAATCCTTTATCGAATCAATAATTTTTCCATCTATCTTTAAATGCCGCAGTTCCAGTATTTTAAGGCCGGTAAGTTTTGAAAAATTATCAGACTTTTTAATTGATAAACCGAAAAGCGTCAAAGATTGAAGTTCAGGACACGATGAAAGAATATGCGCCGTCTTTTCAAAATCCAGTATTTTATAGTTTTTGTAAACGTCAATAATACTCACCTTTTTTAATGCCGCATGTTTTATAAAAGAATCAGGCAAGGTTAGAGCCGCCCCACTTTCATATTTTAATGACATGAACAACTCTTCAAGTTTTGTCAGTTTCTTTAAATCCTTTATAAACGCCTGCGAAGAATAGATGTCGAGCTTAAGGTATTTAAGTTCGCTAAATGACGCTATTGCTTCCGGGAAACTCCAGTTTTCATTAATCCTGATGTGCAATTTTTCCAGCTTTTGCGCTTTGGCAAGACCTGACGGCACCTTGGGAAGTCCCTTGCAACAGCAGGAGAGAACGCGCAGATTGGGCAGGGCATAAATATATTCTGGAATTGAGATTATTTTAGTGTGCGAAAGATTCAGTTCTTCAAGATGTTCGCACTCTTTTAAAATATCGGGGACTTCCGTAAGGGCGGGTTGGTTTTTCAAACTGATTTTTTTAACGGTATCTTTTACTTTAGAGATACGCTCGATAATATCGTTCATGTCTTTGCACTGCACGCCATCAGACGTGATACCCAAAGTAGGGTCTTCTTCTTTCCAGTGAAGGTCTAATTCTTCAAGTGGTGATGTAGCCATATATATATTAAATCATGATATTGGCAAATCGTCAATAAAATAATACTATCATATACGATGGGGGATTTTATGGTTGAGCTTTTTAACGGTGGGGCATATTTAATCGAAGGAAAAGAGATAATTAGCGATAATGAGGATACGGCGGTCATACTGGCGCGGTATGGCATAAATACGTCAAAAGAACAGGCGCGAAAGGGGACGATTTCCCACGGTATTTTAACCGCCCATAACTCAGGTGATGAGCAGAATTTAAGCCTTAAATTTGATTCCCTTACATCCCACGATATTACTTATGTGGGGATAATTCAAACCGCCCGCGCAAGTGGGATGGAACGTTTCCCCATACCTTATGTATTGACCAACTGCCACAACAGCCTGTGCGCTGTCGGGGGAACGATTAATCAGGATGATCATGTGTTCGCCCTTTCTGCCGCGCAAAAATACGGCGGTATATATGTGCCGCCCCACCTTGCCGTCATTCACAGCTACAACCGCGAAATGATGGCTGGTTGCGGCAAGATGATTTTAGGCTCTGACAGCCATACACGTTACGGCGCGTTAGGCACTATGGCGGTTGGTGAAGGCGGAGGAGAGCTTGCAAAACAGCTTGTCGGCAGAACCTACGATATGCCGTCCCCTCCCGTAATAGGGGTTTATCTTGAAGGGGAGACGGTAAAGGGAGTCGGCCCCCAAGACGTTGCGCTTGCTATAATTGGCGCGGTTTTTAAAAACGGTTATGTAAAAAACAAGGCGCTTGAATTTATTGGGGACGGTGTTAATAAAATGACGGTTGATTTCCGTAACGGAATTGACGTGATGACTACGGAGACCGCCTGCTGGTCGTCAATTTGGAAAACAGACGACAAGGTTAAAACATATCTTAAAGAGCGGGGCAGGGGAGACGATTACAAAGAACTGAAGCCTGCCGCCGTCGCCTACTATGACGGATTTATCAAAATTGATTTATCAAAAATTGAGCCGTGTATCGCCCTTCCTTTCCATCCAAGTAACGTATACACGATTAAAGAACTGCAAAAAAACGCGAAAGATATTTTTGCAAAAATAGAGGAAGAAAATAAAGGGACGGGTCTTAACCTGAATCTTGGCGTTAAATGTCATGACGATGGAATATGGGTTGATCAGGCTATTATCGCAGGTTGTTCAGGCGGCATTTTTTCCAACATAATGGCGGCATCTGACATTATAAAAGGACACACGACAGGGAAAAGCAATTTTTCCATGAGCGTATATCCTGAAAGCCAGCCCACTTATCTTGAACTTGTAAAGAATGGCGCGGTTGAAACATTTATGAAAGCGGGAGTCCTTGTGCGCGAAGCCTTCTGCGGCCCCTGTTTCGGCGCGGGGGACACTCCGGCAAATAACGAATTGTCAATCCGCCACGTTACGCGCAATTTCCCCAACCGCGAAGGTTCCAAGCCAAACGACGGACAGATTGCCTCTGTAGCCCTAATGGACGCGAGATCAATCGCCGCGACCGCGATTAACGGCGGAAAAATTACCGCCGCGACTGACATTGACGTAAAATACGGCAAATACAAGTTCTTTTTTGACAACGGTATTTACGATAAGCGCGTATACAACGGCGTAGGAAACCCAAAACCGCAAACTGAATTGACATTCGGTCCCAATATCAAAGACTGGCCAAAAATGCCCGCGCTTCCAGAAAATCTTTTATTAAAAGTGGTAACTTTTATCACAGACTCCGTTACCACCACCGACGAGCTTATTCCTTCGGGGGAAACTTCATCTTACCGTTCAAACCCGTTGAAACTTGCGGAATTCACTTTAAGCCGCAAAGACCCGAATTATGTAAAGCGTGCAAAGGAAGTGCAAACTCTTGAAGAGCAAAGGAGTAATGGGAAAGCGGACGGCGAATTGGAAAAGGTACTGAAAAAGATACAGGGCATTGAAGGCTGTTCAAGTGTCGGGCTTTCCGGCATAAGCATAGCAAGCGCCATTTTTGCCCGCAAACCCGGTGACGGCTCCGCAAGGGAGCAAGCCGCTTCCTGTCAGCGCGTACTGGGAGGCGGCGCAAATTTAGCGCTTGAGTACGCGACAAAGAGGTACAGATCAAACCTTATCAACTGGGGAATACTTCCCTTCCTTATTACTGATGATACTGCCTTCTCAAACGGCGATTATATTTTCTTCCCTGGAATAAAGTCCGCCGTTCAAGACAAAAAAGAGACAATCTCAGGCCATGTGTTAGGTGAAACCGTAAAAGAGATAAAAACCGCTTTAGGCGGACTTACGGATTCTGAGAGACAAATACTGATAGACGGCTGTTTAATCAATTATTACGCAAAAAAATAAGGAATTTATTCCCCAAAAAACTTCACACGAAGAACACGAAGTAACAAAGATCACAAAGGAGGGAAATGTGTTATTGTCCGAAGGCTATGCGTGAAGCTCTCACGATAAGATAACGGACAAAACTCCCTCCTCCCTCTTTGTGTTCTTTGTGCCTTTGTGATCTTCGTGCGAAATATTTCGAATAAAATTACCGAGTACCAGCCTGTTTACTAATTATCTGTTTATCACTTAACAACTGACGATCATTTGGGAACTCATTAAGTCCTTCGTTTAAAATGCGCTCGGCTTCGTCGAAGTTTTTCTTGTTCCACTCTGCCGCGAAACGGTTGTGGTAATCCGCCGCAAGATTGCCCTTGTATGCGCGTAGGGCTTGTTCTAATTCGCGGTTTGCGCCGTATTTGGAAAGGGCGTTCTCCAAGTAATTAATTGCCGCCCGCCAATCCCTTTGCGGGGTGGCGCACAGAGACATCGCTATTTTTTGAATGGTGTAAGTTAATAATTCCGATCCTCTTTTTTCGTTTAATCTGCCGCTGTTACGCGCCTTGTCAATGTCGGCGATAATTTCGTCCCCTTCGGCGACAGTTTTAAAATTATTGGCCCTGTTTAAAATATCAGCGTCAATAATCAACGAGTCCAGTTGGGCGTAATTGGCTTCGGTTATATTTATCTTTTGATTCTCAAGGAAATTACGCGCGTCGGATATTTTTCTATCTTTTATAAACCTTGCAATCCTGTTATTAACAGCCGCAAGAAACAACTCCTGCCAACGGTTATTGTCGCGATATGTTGAAGACGCGAAAACTGCCCAGCGGATACATTCTTCCTCTTTATTACTTTTTAAAAGGGACGCGCCGTAATTAAACAATCTGTCCATGAGGTCTTTTCTTGGGTCAACAAATAAAAATTCGGATGTTGGGATACCAAAAGTAAGCGCGTAAGAATCGCCTAAAAGCAATGCGGCGCGGTCAACGGCAAGGGGAACGGAATCGGCAAAGTTATTCGCTCTCTCAAAATCGCTGATTCTGTTATTCAAAATTAATGAGACAAGTTCTATTTGATTTATCGTCTGGCGGTCACGGTAATTCTGCGGCGGCACATACGCGAAGCCTGTAATTTTTCCGCTTGAATCGTGAAACTCCTTGCGGTTTCCCGGATCAAATCCAAAAGAGCTTGTCGTTTCCACGTCAATATCCTGTCCGTTAATATGAACCATCACAAACGCATGGTCCTTTGTCATAACTCCGCTTGTATTCAAGCCCGCCGATTTGCAGAGGATGACATATAAAACGGCTGATGAAACGCAGTTGAATCTTCCGCTGGAAAGCAAAGTGTCTAATCTGGTTTGGTAGAGAGAATAAGATTTTAATAAGTTCTTATGCATATAATTGAGGATAAATTCCGCTTTCTCCCTGCCGGAAGCGTTTCGGTCAATGGCGGTACTTAACGCGCTAACGGTTGTTTTTATTTTATCCATGCCCGATAGTGTCGCGTCTCCGGATGACCAAAGGCCTATTTCCGCAATATCCTGCCATGAATAACCGGACTTTACTCCCAAACGGTAGTAATCAAGGGCTTTTAAATCCGGTTCAATGCGCGGAAGGGCGTTTTGCGCGTGAATTTTCACGGGGAAACTGAGAATTATCGCCAAAATAAGGACAGGCGTAATTGACGGTTTTAAGCTCACAATTTAATATAAATCAAATAGCTAAAAAAGTATATGGTTGGGAGAGAAGATGTCTACGGTAGATGCTGATCTGATTATAATAGGCGCCGGCCCCGCTGGGCTTACCGCCGCCCAATATGGGGCAAGGGCGAATTTAAAAGTTCTTGTTATTGAGGGCTTGTCCGTAGGCGGGCAGGCTCTGCTTATTGACTCACTTGAAAATTACCCCGGTAATGTCGGCGGTGAATGTTGCGCGCCCAAAACCGGTTATGAGTTTGCGATGGATCTGCATAGTCAGGCGGAATCATTCGGCGCTTCGTTTTTTTATGGGGAAGTAAATTCGCTGGAAAAAGACGGCGATACTTTTACAGTCAGTTTTTCAGACGGTACTACGCGTACCGCAACGGCAGTCATTATCGCGACGGGGGCTAAACCGCGGTTACTGGGTGTTCCTGGAGAAAAAGAATTTGCGGGAAAGGGAGTTTCCTACTGCGCCACCTGCGACGGTAATTTTTTTAAGGGTAAGAAAATTTTTGTGGCAGGGGGAGGGGATGCGGCCTGTGATGAGGCGCGTTATCTTTCCCACCTGACTGATAAAATAGTGATGGTTCACCGCCGTGACAGTTTTCGGGCGCAAAAAGCCCTTGTAAAACGGACGCTTGAAAACCCGAATATTAAAGTGTGTTTTAACACGGTAATTAAAGAAATAAAAGGTGAAAAAAAAGTAAAATCGGTAGTGTTAGCCGACATAAGAACGGGTGAAACACGCGAAGAAGAAACAGACGCGGTTTTTATTTTTGCCGGTACTGTTCCTCAGTCTTCGCTTGTCGCGGGAAACAAATTAAACGCCAAACTGGATGAAAGCGGCTATATTGTAACAGATCAAAAAATGGCGACTAACATTCCCGGCCTCTATGCCGCAGGCGACATAAGATCAGGCGCTTTCCGCCAGGTAGTAACAGCAGTCGCAGACGGCGCGGTAGCCGCGCATAACGCATCGGAGCACATAGATGAAAATAAAAAATAAAAGGCAAATCTTCATTTTTTATTTTTTATTTTTTATTTATTATTTATTTAACGCTTCGCCAACGCTTTTTTCGCTAAGTTTCACCGATCCTGGGCCTCCATCAGAACTTGCCGCCGCAATAGAAGCCGCCATGACGGATGAGCAGGCTCTGGCTCAGGTTTTTATGATTGGATGGGTTGGAGAAGAATCTTCCCCTATAATTATGGACTGGATTCGTCAGAGGGGTATCGGGGGGGTAAAAATATTCGGCTGGGATACTTATGATACGCGAAGGCTGGCGCAGACTATCGGCAATTTACAGTTGGCAAGTTTAAACACTCCTTTTAACATTCCGCTTCTTGTAGCCACGGATCAGGAGGGAGGCTGGATCAGGCATATTAAGGGAAATACCAGCGATACGCCGGGTAATATGGCGATTGGCGCGTCTGGTTATCCGCGTGACGCGTATTTATCAGGTTATTACATAGGCAGGGAATTGTCCCTACTTGGAATCAATATGAATTTTGCCCCTACGGTCGATCTTTTTACAAACCACTCTTCAAAGCTGATAGGGCCAAGGGCGTTTGGAAGCGACCCCATAAAAGCGGGAATATTTGGCTCGGCGTTTGTTAAAGGACAACTTGCGGCTGGAGTTATTCCAACGGCGAAACATTATCCCGGACACGGGGATACTGATCTTGACTCCCACGGTATTCTGCCAAAAATTGAAATATCTTTTGACAACCTTTGGAACAGGGAACTTGTCCCATACCGTATGCTTGCCGGTGAAGGGCTTCCCGCCGTCATGAGCGGACATCTTTCTTTTCCGCTGACAAGGGCGGGAAACGCTCCCGCATCGCTTTCCCCATGGTTTCTCCGCGATGTGTTACGCGACAAAATAGGTTTTAAGGGAGTTGTGATAACCGACGATCTGATGATGTATGGGGCGTTTACCTATATGGGAACGCTTACCCGTACCGCAAAACAGGCTATTATCGCAGGTAACGATATTATTATGTTATCGAATACGCCCACTCTTTTTGATTCGGTGTGGATATACCTGTTTAACTCAATGAAGGAGGAAAAAGAATTCCGCGACTATGTAAGAGCCGCAGCCCGCAGGGTGCTGGAGTTAAAAATAACCTATTTACGCTACAATTCAAAAATAACGTTTGTTCCTGATTTAAAAAAAGTGGAAAAAGGACTGTCTGACGCTGAATCTTCCGCTTATTTTTTGAATCTTGCGGCGCGAAGCGTAACGATAGTAAAGCCAGTTCCCCCTGATTCAGTCTTTCCTTTAACAAAAGAAAATTCCGGGCGCGTACTTTTAGCCGGAAAATATCCGTATTTTTTTACTTACGGAAGGGCGGCGTTTCCAAACGCTTTGGTTTTCCGTTATTACAATGGGGCGGAACCGGCTGAAATATCGTATTACGCAAATAACGCCGATACGATAATTTTCTGTCTTTCAGACAATTATGATTTGTATTTACTGCGTAATTTGCAATATTTAAATAAAAAAGTGATAGTTCTTTCGGTGCTAAGCCCCGCTTTTCTTGAAAGCGTCCCATGGATTACGGGCGCGGTAGCGGTGTACAATTACGCCTCCACATCTTTTGCGGCGGGTTTTTCGGCGATAACGGGCAAAATCCCCGCGCAGGGCATTCTTCCCTATGAGTGATGATTTTTTCTGGCGTAAAATAAAAAAGAGTGATTTTCCCCACGTTGAAAAATTGCTAAAGGATAATGAAAATAATTATGTCAACGCCAGCGCAAGATTTATCGCTCAAGAGGTAAATACTCTTATATGGGTACTATGCGGAAAAAACAAAGAGATTCAGGCGTTATTAATTAATTATAAAAATAACATATTGCCCGCTTTATGCGACATAAAAATACCCCCGTTAGATTTTAAAAAAGGAAAATTCCTTCCTTCTAAAAAGATTCATTCGGTACAGGGACTGAAAGACGAAGTTATCGTTTTAGAAGGCAAGTTAGAAAAAAACGGCTGGAAGGCAAAACAGATAATTGACTATGAACTTATGTCCCTTGACGCCCCTCCCAATAGGGGAAAAAATTTATCGGGTTTTCCAAATATTGTACTAAAAACGCCCATGATGACGGATATTGACGGAATGGCTCCGTTACAGGCAGGTTATGAAAAAGAGGAAGTTCTGCCAACAGGCTCAACTTTCAGCCCTGCGGCAAGCCGGTTGAACATTTCCAATATAATCGCCAAAGGGCAGGTTCTGGCGGCTGAAATTGACGGGCGGCTTATAGGGAAAATTAACGTCAGCGGAGTTTCTTTTACAAGGTATCAGATAGGCGGCGTCTATGTCCTTCCCGAATTTCGCGGTAAGGGGATAGGCAGCCTTATGGCGTATGAGTTTATTTCCTCCCTAATCTCTGAAGGCAGGGGAGTGACGCTCTTTGTCAAAAAGTCAAATATCTCAGCCCGCCGCCTCTATTTAAACCTTGGTTTTACCGTGATAAGCGATTATAGAATATCGTACTATTGAATCAACGCGCTCTTTTTCGGTATTTTGTAAAAAGATAGGATCTCAAAAAATCAATAAATTTCTACTTTTCCTTGACAAAACATATAAAAATGTGTTAAAATGATTAAAATGGCTTTAAATTATGTTAATATGTTCAAATACCACGATTTAATAACAACTTATAGAGATAACATAATACCCCCCCCCCCCCCCCCCCC
>Ga0268262_10002175_pt1 | contig 23043 bp, 24 predicted proteins | sample TergutNc150P3_FD_190354 | JGI IMG/M metagenome (GOLD analysis project Ga0268262, IMG submission 190354) | Nasutitermes corniger P3 segment gut microbial community from laboratory colony in Florida, USA - Nc150 P3 (SPAdes) (version 2) | ecosystem: Host-associated > Arthropoda: Insects >...
AACTAAGCCGAAGATTTCCGCATTTGTCCCACCCCGTCAAGCCCGCAAAAATCTTTGTATAAATTTGGCTTGCCACCCCGCCCAAGCGGGGAATTTTAAAAATGCAAATTTTTACCGGACAACAGTGAGTAAATTGTGTCCGCAGTGCGGACACAATTGGATAATTTCTATAAAACTACCTGCAAAAAACTGGTTGCCAATATGGAGCTTTGCGTGTAGAAGTTTGCGCAGAACCCTTAATGCAAAGCATAAAGCACAGTTTCACAACAATTTAAACTATAATGCCTTATGTAAAATTTATAATCAGGAACAAATTCAAGCAATAAATTAGGTATCTCCCACACATCTTCGGGTTTGTGATAAATGCAAATCGCGAGTTTTGGCTTATATTTTTTTATTGTCTGCTCCGCTCCTTTAAGAGCATTTAATTCTGCGCCTTCTATATCCATTTTTATGAAAGTTACTGGTTCCTTTTCATTTTTAAGATATTCATCCAAGTTGATAACCTCAATAATTTCTTCTCCATCAGAATCTATATGGCTACCACTTCCTGCTTTGTTAAATTTAAGAGTTTCCTCTTTATGCCAAAGACCTTTATTTACAATTTTAACATTGTTATAATCTTTTAATTTTTCTTTACAGTCATTGTATAAAATAGGATTAGGTTCAAATAATATGCTCTTGCCATCTTTTTCGTAATCCCCTAGCCATTTAAAGAAATCTTTCGTGGTGCCTCCGTCAAAACCTCCTGCATCAATAAAAAATTCATTCTTTTGTGGTTTAAAATACTGTATATCAAAATATTGGTTATCCAAAATTAATGGAACAATAAAATCTTCTGAAAAACCGTTGTCCATCAATTGTTGTTTCATTTCATTGCCATATAAAAGGCTTGAGGTAATGACTACAGCGTTTTTTGAGTTTTCAATAAACTGTTGAAAAGATATTATAGGCAGAACATCTTGCTTGCCAATTTTTGTATTATCATTGTCTATAAAAGCTCGCCAGCATATTTCTGGAAAGGTATTAAAAATGTCGTGACCTATAATTCCCGCTCCAAATATGAAAAAATTTTCTCTAATTTTTTGTAATTTATGTAACAAACAGCCGCGTATATCTATGGCTCGCTCCATACGTAACAAATCATTCGTTAAACTATAGCACAGCCGTTTTTCAAATAAAAACCGACTTTCCTCATCTCCCAAATGGGAATAAATATTTTCCAAACTAAATTTTTTCATACTTTTATCCTCAAATACCCATATATACGGAGCCACTTTCTACATTGGAAAAGCGGGCAAAGTATTATTAGTCATTGGGAAAATATAGAAATACTTAAATCTTTTCAGTACCATTGGCTCTACGAAATGCTATGTGAATTTTCTATCTTCCACTATATGCGTGAATTCAACGTAACAGGCCTTTGCATTCCAGGCAAGCATTATATGGCGGATATCTCTGAGAAAATCCGCCAAATTATGGCAATGGTGGAAAAGGGACAGTATTTTACCATAAACAGGGCTAGGCAATATGGCAAAACCACAACAATAAGATTATTGGAAAAAGCTTTGCTGGAAAAAGATTATCAGGTAGCCCGCATAAGTTTTGAGGGAATTGGCGATACTCCTTTTGAAAACGAGGAAAATTTTTGCCAAAATATAATAGACCAAATATCCAGAGCAATAGACATAAAAAACCCTGAATATGCAAAAACTTGGATAAACGATTCAGTAAAAACATACAAGGAATTGGATGTTTTTTTAAATGAAGTTTGCAAAGATAAAAAGGTAGTTTTGATAATAGATGAAACAGACAAAACATCAAATAATCTAGTATTCTTAAGATTTATAGGAATGTTGAGAGATAAATATTTGGAAAGGGGAAATCCAAAGAGAGCCACATTCCAAAGCGTTATTCTAGCAGGCGTTTACGACATTAAAAACCTTAAACTAAAAATGATTCAAGCCGGCACACACCAGCTCCAAGACGGCGAAAAACGCATAAACTCCCCTTGGAACATAGCGGTTCATTTTAAAGTTGATATGTCGCTCAATGAAAAAGAAATTGCATCAATGTTAAATGAATACGAAAACGACCATAAAACAGGGATGGATGTAGAAGCCATATCAAAGGAAATCAGGGCATATACCAACGGCTATCCTTTCTTGGTTTCTCGCCTTTGCCAAATTATAGACGAAGATTTGCAAAAAGGCTGGAATGTAAATGCGGTTAGGCAAGCGGTAAAAATAATATTAAACGAGCCTAATTTATTGTTTGATGATTTGGGCAAGAATATGGAAAGCAATGAGGAACTTTCCAATCTGCTTTATGACATAGTAATTAATGGGCAGGTTTATGGGTATAATTTAACAAACCCCGCTATGGAATTGGGTTTTATTTTCGGTTTTTTAAAGAAGCAGGATGAGCAAGTTGCAGTGGATAATTTGATTTTTGAATCTGTTATTTACAGCCATTTTATGACTAGGAAAAAAATAAAAGGAATTCGCATAGACAAGGTACTTCCGAGTGAAATAATAGAAGATGGCAAATTCAATATGGAGCTTTGCGTGGAGAAGTTTGCGCAACATTATTATGAACTTTACAGGGAAAGCGGAAAGAAGTTTTTGGAAGAAGAATGTAGGATGCTGTTTTTGACATATTTAAAGCCTTTGATAAACGGAGCTGGCTTTTGCCATGTGGAGAGCGAAACCCGTAATGCAAAAAGAATGGATGTTGTTGTGGATTATAAAGCCGAGCAGTTTATAGTTGAGTTAAAATTGTGGTATGGCGAAATGGCTTATGAGAAGGCCTATGAGCAATTATTTGATTATTTGGAAAGCAAAGGCAAGGATTTTGGTTATTTGCTGACTTTTGATTTTAGAAAGGAAGAGAATGTTGGCAGTCCGCGGGTGAAGCGGGTGGAATATAAGCGGAAGATTTTTTTTGATTGCATGGTGGGAGTTTAACAATGAGATAACAAGCCACGCATCCTCTCAATTTTTTCAGGAAACTCCTTATTTGTCTCTATATAATCATTCAAATGATCTCTTATTTCGCTTTGCAGCATTTCTAGAATAACGCTTGCGTGATAGCAATAAAAACCTCTTGCCCAATAACTAATATCCGAATAGCCGCCATCAATAAGCAACTTCTCAACTCGTTTATATACGGTTAGAATATCGGCTTTTATGTTAAAAGATTTTAATTTTGAAATTGCATCGTTTCGCTGATAATAATGATATAACGGTTTATCTGTATAAACGCCTGTGCATTTGCTTGTTAAAATTGTCGCAGTATTAAACAAAACATCCATGCCATATTTAATATCATTGTCAAACCTTTCTGTCACAATATTGGCTGAGTAGAGTTTATTCCACACATACCCGCAAAATCCCATATAATAATCTCTTTTCAATGGATATAGCAGCATATTTTTTGTATCAATAATGCCGTCTGGAATTCGCTCTTTGTTTGACATTGGAATTGATTCTGCATCGGTATCTTTAAAATAATTCGCAACGCTTATATGTGCCTCGCTATTCTTTAAAGATTCATATAAAACCTCAAACATATTTGGTTCAACCCAGTCATCTGAATCAACAAAGCCCAGATAGCTACCCTTGAAATTTTCCAAACCAACATTTAAAGCCGAGCTTAATCCACCATTTACCTTATGAAAAACTTTTATCCTATTGTCTTTTGCAGCATATTCATCGCAAATTTTTCCGCTACCGTCAGTTGAGCCATCGTTTACGCAAATGATTTCCAAATTCCGATATGTTTGATTTATAACGCTGTCAAGGCATTTTCTTATATAAGGCTCCACGTTGTAAACTGGGATAATTATTGATATTTTATCCGCGCCTTTCATATTGTTTCCATTCTTTTTATCACTTCAGTTTTCCTAAAATCTTCTTTAATCTGCGTTGTGGAAATTTCCGGTGTCCTTGGGAAATAGACAATTTCGCAATGCTCGCTCATATAATCAAATTGCCCTTTCCAGTCGCTTCCCATCACGAAAATATCAACATGGTAGAGTTTTACGTCTTCTACTTTCTGCTCCCAGCTTTTTTCTGGTATCACCAAGTCCACATATCTAATGGACTCCAAAAGACGCTTGCGCTCATAATAGTTGAAGTAACATTTCTTATTTTTGCATTTTTCGTTGAAATCATCTTCAGAAAGGGCAACTATCAGATAATCTCCCAATTCTTTTGCCCGCTTTAGCAAATTTATATGCCCATAATGCAATAAATCGAAAGTGCCGTAAGTGATAATCCTTTTCATTTAAAATACCCCCAAATTGTTTTGCCTGCATTTTCGTTTTTTACAACGTTTTTTTCAGCTCCGTGTACCGTAAGCAGAGCCTTCATTCCATCATCAAAATCATTGATAAAATTCAATTCTTTGGTATTTATATTATACTTCACAATACCTTCATATTTTGTGGAAGCATAGATAAAATTTTCATCCGCAAAAACAGTATTATAGAACCACTCTATGTTTTTATTTTTAAAAGGCTCTACAAGTTCATGCAATTCTGTAAATTCATCAGTGTCTGTATTTATTTTATAGGCATTATTTGCACTAGTAGGAATTAACCATATATGTTTGTTGGAATATTGTAGAATAAAATTAAAGACTTTGTTTGTTTTTCTAGTGAAAGAAGTTGGCAATTTAATTTTTGATACTTCATTTGTTTTTCTTTTCCATTTAATAACATAATCTTTGTAAACCGGAGCTATATAATAATTCTGCCCGTCAAAACATATACTGCTATATTGTTCGGATTTTTCCCCTATATGCTTAATTTCGTAATTGCTTGTTTCCATATTGAAAAACATAATGGCATTAGCACCGTTTATAACCATTACTATTTCCGACTCAACAACACAAAAACTCCAAAATATTATATTTTTCCAAGCCTCCTCTTGTAATTTGAAAATTTGTAATTTAAAAACCGAATCTACCCACTCTGAAAAATATTCTATTTCATTCGTATTGATATTTAATCTCATTATAGCTGGAAATTCATAAGGAATAAAATAAACGAAATTTTTGAAACTAAATACATTTTGAAATTTCAAATTAAATTTATTATCATCTTTAAAACTTATTTGTTCAAAACCTTTTTCTATATCAAAAACGGATATTTTATTATTTCCGCGTGGAGCAAAATACAACTTCCCATTGTTCTCTGCTATCCCTGAAATAGCTATATTATTTTTTGCGTAAATGGTTCCAGTACATTCCGTTTTATTGTTCTGGTTGCTGTGTTTGTAAAGATTGTTCAAATAATCTATAAACCAAACCGTCCTCCCGTCATCATAAATTCCATAAATATACGGTAACCCAAACATTTGTTCTGCGATCGGTTTCCCCGTAGCCTCAAATAATTTCATAACACTACTGACATCTCCATAATACACATCACTTAAAGCAACCGCACGGTTTAAATCGGTCGTATCATCATAAATCCCATAACCACCAGCTTTATATTCACTCACAATCTCCGCGTATTCCCGCTCAAGCCAAGGTCTCATGCTTTTAATTGTTCCCTCCAAAAGTGGATGCGGTCTCCACAGCAAAACGGCATCACTTTGCTTTTTGAAAAACTCAAACACACTTCTGACTTTTTGAAAATATCTGTTTGAAGGCTTACCGTCTTCTACAGTATTTTCCAACAAGAAGCCTATACTTAAATTGTAAAATATAACTTTTTTATTATTTATCAATTTCTCCCATTCAGGCGGAATTTCATAATCATCTTTTTTTGCTGTAATTGCCTTGTCTAATTTAGGGCTACCAAGTGCCAAGAATTTGTTTTCTATTTGGTCAAATTTTTCCAAGGTCTTGTTTCTTTTGGCAAATTCTTTGTATGTGCTTACATAAATTTCTCTTTCCCGTTCTGTTTGCACAATCACCTTATGGGCAAAAAGGCAGCCCGGCACAGTACAGAAATGCTCCTGAACATAGGTTCCGCTTCCAACAAAATATGGCACATATACCAAGCAGTCGGTTAAATTCCTCAACTTTTCGCTGTAAAAATCAGGCTCTACGCTTGTCACAATATTATAGCCATCATAAGGATTGTGGATGAATATAATATCTGGGTGCCTCTCCTCTAGGTTGTATTTTCGGTAATCAATCAAAGAAATGTTTTTTGGGTAATCTATTTCCCAATGTTTCTCAGTAAATTTTCCGTCTTTTTTATCGTAATAGGGAATTGGCATAACCAAAGCATCCCAATTCGGGTCTTCTTTGGCAGCAAGGTAAATGCTTTCAAGGCTATCCCACATAGAAGCTTTGTATGGCAAAAAAAGTGCTTCTTTATTTGCTTTTACCTCCGAATCAAATGCGGATTTGAGGTTTTTTGCATATTCAAGGATATCAAGTTTGTTCTCTTTCAGGGAAGTTTCTATTGTTTGCAATAATTCCAAACTCTTTGGAGCTGTTTCTGATTCTAAATTTTCCCTAATGCACTCGCAGGCGGCTAAAATGTCTTGGATTTGCTCAGAAGAGTCTTCCATTTTTGGCAATAAATTTGCCATATTGCTCATTGTGTTGAGCAGGGAGAGCAATTCATATTTATGGGCTTTAACCAAATCTAGACCTCACGGTTAAAACCCATTCAAAATATAACTTGGGCTAACCCCTAGTTCGTAAATATCGTCTCTAAACTCTTCTTCCTTCACGTTTCTGCCAAGCACCAGCGCAGAATCTATGCCGGCTATGCTTGCTCCGGCAATGTCTGTTCCTAGGGTATCGCCTATCATAATAACGCTTTCTGTGCTGGGGATTAAACTGCGAAGCGCAATTTGGTAAATCAGGGGGAAGGGCTTTCCGCAAAATAAAAGTTGGCAATTGGTTTTTTCTTTTAGCGTGTTTGCTATATGACCAGTGACAGGAATTTTTTCGTCGCTTGGGCTAGGAGCATAGACATCTGGGTTCAGAACTAAAATCCTTGCGTTTTCCTTTGACAAAATCTCTATCGCCTTGTCTATTTCGGCCCCAGTTGGACTTATGCCACTTAAAACTACGGTTGGCTCGGATGGATTTTCCACGGCTTCAATTTTTGCATCTTCCAAAAATTGCTTTCCGCTTTGGCTTCCCAAATAGTAAACCTCTTTTATTCCCACTTCCTCATTCAATACCTTTAGCAAACTGCCAGAAGATATAATCTCGTGTTTGTCAAAATCCAGCCCCATTAAGTGCAAATCGTTTTGAATTTGCTCAACAGACCTAGAGGCAGCATTGGTTAAGAGCCTTATGTTCTTATTGGCTTTTCTGAGTTGTGCCATGCCCTCCAAAACACCAGGATAAACAAATGTTTCGCTGTAAAGCGTTCCCCAGCCGTCCAGCAAAAAAGATCCGTACTTTAGCAGGGTCTCAAACTCCACCTTCCAAGGGTCGCCCTTTGACTTTTGCAAGTTAGGCGCAGCAGTTTTCAAATAACTCTTATAAATGGCTAATTCTATGGGTAGCATAGCGGTAACTTAGAAATATTTTATCAATACTGAACAATAAGCACTTTATTTTTTCCATAAGGCAAGGCTCTGTAATATAAAATCCCCGGAGCTGGAATTTTTTTCGGTTCCCAAAATGAATCAACTCTTTCTATCAATGCACCATTTGAAGAACGAATTTCCACTCCTTTGGAGTTTTTTGGCAAAGTTCCAAAATATACTCTTTTAACATTTTTTGGGTTCCATGGGTTAGGAAATGCTGCAAATTTCTCTGGAGCAACATATTCTTTTTCAAGCAGGTTAGACAAAACCCAAACCAGAGAATCACCATACTGCAAAGGAGATTTTCTTGCAAAAGTCGTGTTCGGTTCATTAGCTGTTTTTATAAAATCAATAGTCCCAGATTTCAAAACCGAAGGAGGAATTGTTTTGTATATGTACCAATCCGGCCATTTTGGCATATCAACCCAAAAAAGATTGTATGGCGAAAATTTTGCTCTGGTTCCTGAATAAAAAACTTGTTTTGCATATTCGTGAAACAATTCTTCGGAATTTTTGTCAAAATTGTGATTTTTTTGAAGTGAATCCACGAGCTTTGAGAGTTGCATTGCAAAATTGTCTTTAGGTTGTTTTGAAAAATAATTCCATATTGCGGAATCGAAACGTGAATCAATACGGGAATACAAAAATAAATAAAACGCTGCCCAACCGTATTCTTCCAAGCTACCGCGTTTTATGCTTTCCATTGATTTTCCAGGGTTTTCGAAATTAGATGATAGATAGTTTATATAATCATTTGCATCTGGCGCACCAATTTCTTCTACGCCTGCTGCGCTTGCCTCCATCCAAAAAGTGCTGTCTTTTTGCCAATTAAAATATGTGGACTGAAATGCGTGGTAAAGCTCGTGAAAAATTGTCGCTTTTAAAATCAATTTCCATTCCTCGTAATAATCCACGCCTTGCGATTCAAAATGCGTTTTTGAAATATTCCCCGAACAATCTGCGCCGTATAAAAAATCGTTTTCTACGACAATTTCCGTTTCTTTGGGTTTATTTATATCGGTAGGAAATGTTAAGCCAAAAGTTTTATAATATATGCCTTCCTCATCACGCAAAAGCCCTGTATCTATAACTTCAATTGGATATAAACCATCGGGGACATTTTGACGATATTGATAGGTTTTTCGTAAGCCGAGTATGTTTTTCATTCCCAGAGTATTTTTGTGCAGGTTGTACGCTTGTTCCAAATAAGATGCCAAGGAGTCTATGTATTCGTTGGATTTAATTGCATGAGACTTGGTTTTTGTGTAGTAAATTATGAAATTCGCAGTTTTTCTTGACTCAACATCTCCATAAAAATTTTCTGGAATACACCCTGCTCTTGCGAGCATCCTTTTTTTTTGATTTTTAAGATTTTCCGCAAAAAGCAAGGTTCCGCAACGCATATTCTCCAACCCAAAACTTTGGGAAAAAAACAAAACAAGGATAAAAAGAATAATGCGAAGCATTTTTGGAGACTGTGATTATTTGATTAATCCATGTTCTCTAAGCTGACCCCTAAGTTCGGCGTTTTCAACACGCAGTTGCTCTACTTTATTTTCAAGTTTCTCTATTTTGGAAATTAGTTTGGAATTTTCATCAACTTGGGCTTTATACAAACCCTGCCAAGACTCCATGGTTTTATTCATTGCATCCAACTGAACTTGAATCGTTAACACCTGATTATTGCGCCTACCAACAGTATAATTAAAAAATACAGCCAGTAAAGCTGCTATTCCAGCTAAACCGCCAATTTGATTAAATAGTTCCATTTGAACCTCCACATTGTTTAAATATAGAAATTTCTATATTCCCTGCATTATATGAGCAATTTGGCAATACGATGTATTTTTGCGTTTACGGCAATGCCTATTGTGGCGTTTCTTATGTGGTTTGGCGATTACACACGCTGGGCTTTTGTTTTTGTTTTAAATGCCATTGCCTCTTATGAATGGGCTAAAATGGTTTCTGCTGCTTATTCGGGACCTGTCAGATTTATAAATGTACTTTCGCCTATTTGCACGCTGGCCTTAACCTTGCCTTGGCTGGCAAGCGACTGCGCTTATTACATGCTTCCAGTTCTGGCTATTGTAATTTTGCTTTACATAGCCACAGCCTTTGCTCGGATAAATGTGGAAAACCTGTTTCCCTGGCTGGTGTTGCAACTGGCGGCTCCCCTTTACATTGGGCTTTGGGGCGGGATGTGCCTTAAATTATTTGAACTTGGACCGGGCATGGAAAAGAGTGCCAAATTTTTGGTTGTGATGACAACCCTGTGGGCTTGCGATTCTGCCGCTTATTTTGCCGGAAGGTTTTTAGGCAAGCACAAACTTTCGCCGCAAATCAGCCCCAAAAAAACCTGGGAAGGCGCGATAGGAGGCACTCTTTTTGCGACTTTCTGGTTTTGGATTTGGACAAGAACCGGTTTTGGCTATACAGTGTTTGATGTTTCCTTTGCCGAGACAGTAGGCCTCTCATTTGTAATATCGGCAGTTGGGCAGCTTGGAGACTTGCTCATATCCGCTTTAAAGCGGTGGTCTGGAATAAAAGACTCTGGAGAGCTTTTCCCTGGGCACGGCGGAGTGCTAGACAGGGCAGATAGCTTTTATTTGGCAGCACCAATAGCTACAATTTTACTATCTTACTTATCAGTATAAACTACAAGAGGTTATTATGTCTCATAATTACTTGTTCACTTCCGAATCTGTGTCCCCAGGTCATCCCGACAAAGTGGCAGACCAGATTTCCGATGCAATTTTAGATGCAATGCTTGCCCAAGACCCAAAGAGCAGGGTGGCTTGCGAAACCCTCGTTAGCACAGGCCTAGTTGTGGTAGCAGGCGAAATAACTTCAAAAGCAAATGTCGATTACCAAAAAGTGGTTAGAGATACCATTAAGGAAATTGGCTACACCGAAGCAGGAGTAGGTTTTGATGCAGACAGTTGTGCTGTGATGATAGCCCTGGACAAGCAAAGCCCAGATATTGCACAGGGCGTTAATGCCGCCGCTGCCGAAGGCAAAGACACAGCCGAGCAAGGCGCAGGCGACCAAGGAATGATGTTTGGCTATGCTTCAGATGAAACCGAGGAGCTAATGCCGCTGCCAATATACCTAGCCCACAAGCTCATGGAAAACATTGTGAAATTAAGAGAGAATGGAGTGATAAAATGGCTGCGCCCAGATGCAAAAAGCCAGGTTACCGTTGAATACAACCAAAACCACGAGCCTGTGAGGGTAGATACCGTTGTGATTTCCACCCAGCACAAACCCGAGGTAGGCCACGCCAAAATAAAGAAAGAGATTATTGAAAAGCTGATTAAAAAAACAATACCAGCAAAATTGCTAGACAGCAAAACACGCTACCTTATTAACCCAACCGGAAAATTCGTTATTGGAGGTCCTCACGGTGATAGCGGCTTAACAGGGCGCAAAATCATAGTGGACACTTATGGAGGAATGGGCAGGCACGGCGGTGGCGCATTCAGCGGCAAAGACCCCTCCAAGGTGGACAGGTCTGCGGCTTATGCAGCACGTCATGTTGCAAAAAACATAGTTGCGGCAAAACTTGCAAAACGCTGCGAGGTTCAGGTTGCTTATGCAATCGGCTTCCCAGAACCAGTTTCTATAAATGTGAATACCTTTGGTACAGGCAAAATAGGCGACCATAAAATTGAAGCATTGGTTCGCAAGCACTTTGAGCTAAAACCCGCCGGCATAATCAAGTCTTTGGATTTGTTAAAGCCTGGCTACAAAACAACAGCCAAGCACGGGCATTTTGGGCACAAAGGCGGGCGTTTCACATGGGAAAAAACAGATAAGGCAGAAGCTCTCAAAAAGGAGGTAAAACTATGAAAGCTAAAAAATCATTTCTCGCATTGCTGCTTTTAGCGGCAACATCAATGTTCTTCAGCTGCGGCCAGCATAACGATGTCTATTTCAATGATGGCATCGATTGGAACGGCGACCCCAGCGGAACCCTTGAGTTGGTTAACGGCTCAAGCAAAGACATGGTACTGTTTGTAGGGCAAACCCCTGCGGCAAGCAGTATGTTAGGCGGAGTGAGAGCCGGTGCCACCATAAGACATGACATTAGCAAGCATGTTAGCGATTTCGCTGTTGGTAGCTGGGCCATTTTGCGCGGAATTACCAAAGATGAATGGGACAAGAATCCCGATCCATCAAAGGCAAAAATAGAATTCACAGCAATGGTGACCTATAGAGCGGGTGCAGTATATCGCTATAATATAGATAGGAATTTTATTGGAGACTACGGATTTAGAGTTGAAAACAATGAGAGGGTAGGCATAGAACTTCGCAAAGACAGCCCAGACGGTGAAAAGGTAGCGTATTTGCCTGCCTACCAGCGAAATCAAATGGTTTATGCTTCATCAACTGATATAATGATGCTGTTTCCCGTTTTTGTGGTTTATAATAATACCACAAAAGAGGTTACCACCATAAAGTCTCAATCTATGGCTGCTTCTGCCAGTGTTGGCGCCGTTCCACTCACAGACAAAGAGATGCCAACGCTTCAATTTCCCGATGCAGGACTCTCGTGGGAAGAAATTGTAGGTGATTTAAGGTCTCCTGTTGCTTATGTAAAATTTACGAACAACATTATGAATCAGGCCGTTTATTTCACAAATGCGGGCAGCATTCGCTATATTTCTCAAGATGGCTATGATGGTGTTAATAGTGGCAAAACTTTGACATTTGAAGTTAAGGGAGATACGCTAATAAATGGAGTACTCCCTAGTACTGCGGAGAGAAATTTGGTTGTGCTTGCACGTGGCAGTGTTAAAATTCCTGTCCTTAAATGCACCCCTGCAACTTCAGAAATTCCCGAAACTCCCGAAACTCCTGCAGTTCCTGCGGTTCCTGAAAAATGCGAAACTCCGCTTATTGAAAACGGTTATGATTATACAGTAACTGTAAAGTATAAAGGTGGAAATGATGTAATGGATAGGGATAATTACGAAGCGCGAATAGTAAAAGGCAATAAGCGCAAAGTGGAAATTGGCTCTTTATAATAAAATTTATGTTTGCCACAAAAAAGTTTGTGCCACTGCTCGCATTGCTCTCTCTTTCTTGCGGCAAACATGATTTTGATAATTCCGTTTATTTATCATCGGTTACTTTTTTTAATAACTCACCTTACCATATTAGCATCTATTCAACATCTTTTAGCGGTCCGATTTTGGTAGATAAACTTACACCTGGAAAGTCGTATCCTACAACTCTTAGCCCAAGCTCCAATTATGGCGCAGGCTCTGTTTTCAGCATAGAATACTGGTATTTGGTGGCAAATTATGCTGAATGCTCTTGCGGTGATGTTTGGATAAGCGGCATAGACCCCGATGTGCAAATTTCGAGGAACATAGAAGCTGGCAATAATTATGTTATTGAAATTCCAGAACCAACAGAAAAATTTGAATTTAATAAGGCTTTTTTCAAAATTCTAAACATTTCCGACAAACCTTTTGAATTATACTATTTAACAAATTCTATCTTTAGACAAGCTGGAAATGGAGAATTGAATGTGCCAAGCGGAAAAGTTGGAATTTATGAAATGAATGGAGAAACAGAAATTAAAGGCTACACCATAGCTCAAGTACGTGAGAAATATCCATTCCCAGAATTCACAACAAAGAAAAATTATATATACGATTTTGAATTTGATGGGGATTCGGTTAAAACAATAGGAGAACAGAAAATAACTTTCTGATTAAAACTATGAAAAAAAAATTACTAATATGCTGTTTTTTGTTTTTGCAAATAAATTCCTGTTCCATGGGAACAATAGATGCAAAACCAGAGGCCACAAAATTTTTAATGCAAAACAAATCTGGAGTGCCGTTGCTGAGTGTTGAATGGAACAATTTTGATTTTGGAGACATAGGACCAGGCAAAATTTCTGAAAAAATTGTTTCGGAGGGGGATGACTATGTACGTTTTGAGGCAAGCAATGGCAAGCGATATCGTACATTTAATCTTTATGATGTTAAAAAACACACACGCGATACAATTAATTTCACAGACAAAATCCCTGTATATAATGAAACAGATAAGCAACGCGGTATATTGGGAGATATATTAGATGTGGACTAAGCACTTGCTTGCAATTAGCCTTGTGGTTTTATTTTCACATCAAACAATTTGCCACGCAAAATTGCAAAAAGATTGGAAATCCAAAACCCGTGAGGCAGCTACTTTATTTTGGCCTATTTTTTTCGGTGGCGGAACTTTCTTTTTCACCTCAGACGGAGCAGACCCGCATTACCCTGGCTACGCCTTTTCTGGCGGTTTAACTCTTTATGCAAAAGAGAAGGATGTTATAGATACCATAGATGTGTTTTTTTTCATAGACGCTTTGTATTCTTACAGGGCTTACGAAGGTTTTCCTCAGGAACTGCATTACCGAATAGAAGAAACCTCTGCTGACTTAGCCGTAGGCGTTGGTTTTGGAAATTTATATGCGGGCACTTATATCCAATTTCCCATAAATACAATGGTTAGTGTTCGCGAATGGACAACAGAAGACTTTGACGGGCTTTCAAGAAGCCCATCCTTTTCGTTTATGGGTGGAATGCGCATGGCGGGGAAGCATTTTGGCGTGGACTTAAGGCTATTGCTGGGGCAAGGTCCTGGGCAATTCTTAAAAAAATCCTTTGGGGAAGACCATTGGCTAGGGCAAATTTCGCTGGGATTTATGGGGAGAATATAATTTTTTCTATATTTATTATAATACGAAGAGGTTTCTATGCAACGAATGTTTTTATTGTTGATTTTTTGCGCTTTTACGGTAGTTAATGCGCAATTGTTGCCGGGTTCAAAACCTGTGCATTCCTATATGACGGATTCTGCGGGCAAACCGCTTTTAATGGATTTTGGCATTAAGTTAACTGGCATAAAAGATGCCAATATGCCTTTTTCGGTATTTAGCTCCAGACCTCTTATGATTTATTACTTTAGCCCTTTTTGCCCGCATTGCCAAAGAAGCTATGGCGGAGTTCAGCAGGTGGCAAAAGAATACGAGCAAAAGGGCTTGGTTAGCATTGCTGTTTCAATTGGCAACGTTGGGAAAAGGGATATTTTAATGTTCATGGAAGAGCGAAACGCCTCTATTCCGTTCTTTCAAGACGGGGACCAGGATTTTAGCAAAAAATATGGCGATGGCTATGTGCCAAGGCTCTATTTAGTCTCTTCAGATGGCAAAATTGTTCGCTATACCGCTGTAGAAAACGAAAACCTCAAAGAAATTAAAGCCGACATAGAGAAACTGCTAGGGCTGGGCAAATAATCGATAGTGAATTTATCTCAAAATCATTCTTACGCGGAGTTGGCTCGCAATATGGACCCTGCCTTGGTTATTGTCCTTTCCGAGCATTTGGGATGGGTAGCCAAGCATCCCGAAAATCTTCCGCACAGCGAAAGTATTTCGCAAAGCCGTGCAGCTTGGCTTTCTGCGCTTAGCGGATTTGCAGAGATGGAGCAGAAATTTGCAGCAAAACTCGATGAATGGCGAGAAAAATGGCTACAGAGGTTTGAAATAGAAAAAGCTTCGCAAATAGTGGCTGCAGGGGCAGATGAAATAAAAAACACAAAAAACGCAAAGGAAAGAGAGAGGCTCGCAAGAGCTCTTTACCTGGGCACTGTGCATTTAATGATTGGCGATGCGCAAAAACACCTAGTCACCGTAAATAGCCGCGCAGAGCTATTGCAAGAAAACATCCGCAAAATCTGGCACAAAAACTGCCCCAGCGACTCCTATTCAAAAATTCTCCCAAGCATTGAGAGTTCTTTTCAAAATTACGAAGAAACATATTTCAGCAATATAAGATACTTGTTTTTTGAAGACCAAAAAGATTCCGTGCCCAGCATTGCTAGGCAAGAATTTTTAGAGGCAATAATGGCAAATGACAATTGCAACTTGATTTTAAATTTCTATTTTTCAAAAATATTTCGCCAAATATCTAAAATTTCTGCTAATTTATGCAAGTTCTATTCAAAAAAATGGGCTTTGTATGCAAGAGGTTTTAGTTGCAGGCAAAACCTTTTACCTTTGGGATAAAACATGCTTGAAATAGTCACTATCGCTTCTACATTGCTCCTCATTGCGGTGCTTTTATATATGCAGCACAAAATTATGAAGGAATTGAAAAATATTCGCATTCAGCCTCCGCAAAAAGTTGAAATTCCTCCGGTAAAGGAAGTAGTTTTGGATTTGAATCCAGTTATAGAAGCCATAAAAGGCATACATATACCAGAACCGCAGAAAATAGAGTTCCCGAAAATAGAATTCCCGAAAATGGAGCTTCCAAAAATAGAAGTTCCCAAAATTGAACTTCCAAAGATTGAACTCCCAAAGATCGAAATCCCCAAAATTGAACTTCCGCCAGCAAAAGATGTGAATATAAACACAGAGGTTTTGCAGGAAATAGTAACTTTAATGAGGGTAAATCAAGCCGAGTTTCAAAGCAGTTTAGATGCTTTCCACAAAGCCATAGACAAGTTGCTGGTTCAAATTCCATCTGGCGAAAAAGAAATAGAGGTGCAAAAGGAATTTATGCAGAAATTTGAAGCCGCCTTTGCAAAGGTTCAGGAGCAAGCCTCCGAAGCCATGAACGAAAACTCTCTTCGCCTTCAAGAAATTTTAGCTGAGTTTTTGAATAAAGAGCGCGGCAATGGCTAGTGGTTATAATGAATACTTTGTGAAAAATATGCAAAAGAGAATTGCGTATTTCAACGATGCTGGGCTTTGCAAAGAGGCTAGCTTGTTGCAGGCTAGGTTGGATTTGCTGAAAGAAAAAAACATTGAAAAAACGGTTGAGGCATCTGGGGAAATTAGGGCGGAGAATTTAATTGCGAAAAAACTTATCGAAAGTTTAAGCGCAAAGCTAAGGGCAGAAACTCGCGATATTCCAGATTTGGAAAAACAGTATATTTTGGAAAACCTCGGCAAAGCTGGGACACTTAGGGAACTTGAGCCGTTGCGAATAGCCTGCATAGAGAGGCTGGTGAAAATAAACCGCGCAAAAAACAGCAAGGAAATAACATTTGTTCCTGAGAGCGAAATTGAAACAGGCCCATACAACAACGAAAAAATATTTTGCGAAGCCCTGAGCTTAATTCATTCTCAAGACCCGCTTTGGATAGAAGACTTAAAAGAGCTGTACTTTTCCATTATGCCTTTGAGTTCGGCGGTTGCCGTTTCCAAATCGCCGTTGTAAATGGTGTATTGATATTTGCCTTTTGTGGTTGCAAATTCCATTTCTTTTTTTGCATTTCCCATTCTAATCCTTATTGAATCCTCTGTTTCTGTTTTGCGGTCGCGCAATCGTTTTTCCAAATCTTCCAAGCTAGGCGGCAAAATTAAAATACCTATTGCCTGCGGGTAAGCCTTGTCAAAATTGAGTTTCCCAAAAACATCCAAGTCAAAAGCAACATCCTTGCCTTCCGAGAGTTTTTGCTCCACAAAAAATTTAGGCGTCCCATAATAATTGTTATGAACCTTGTTCCATTCAATAAGTTCATTTTGCTCAATCATTTTCTTGAATTCTTCTTCTGTTTTGAAAAAATAGTGAACACCATCAATTTCTCCAGCACGAGGATTTCTTGTGGTTGCCGAAACTGAATAAACTACGTTTGGGAAATAAGGCATAACCCTATTGATGAGCGTAGTTTTGCCCGCTCCGCTCGCTGCGCTGAATACGAATAATGTGCCGGACATATATGTGTTTAATATAGCAAAAGCGATGGTTTACTTTTCTATATTACAATTCAGTGAAATTATCCATAGCCATATTTCTGTTCCTATTTGCGAGCCTCTACGCACAGCAAGATACCATCACTATGGACATAGCTGTTTCAACAGACAAAACAATGCCCATAGGGGTTTTGAATTTTGATATGGGCAAAAGCGACTGGAGCAAGCTAGACGAGCTTCCCCATAAAACTCTTGCTAGGGATTTTCTGCTAAGTGGGCGCTTTTCAACAGTTGAATTGGAACAATACAACCTGTTTACTCTTTCACGCGCCCAGGCAAAACATTATGTAACAGGCTCGCTTTCATTGCTTGGGACTCAGGCAACGCTGGAGTGCAAGTTGTATGCAACAGCTTCTAGAGAATTGGTAAAGGGCTTTGCCTACATAGGTCCTGTGGAGCAAGTTCGCACATCGGTTCACAAATGCGCAGACAACGTGGTATATCAGCTTTGGGGCGTTCAGGGTTTTGCTTCTACCAAAATGGCTTTTGTCAGCAAAATAGAGGGCAAAAAGCAAATTATAGTTGCAGATTACGATGGTTTTCGCAAAAAGCAGATAACTAAGCACAACAGCGTGAACTTTTTGCCTGCTTGGAGCAAGGATAATTCCAAAATATACTTCACAAGCCTGCGAGGAGGCAGGCCTCAGATTTTTGAAAGAAATTTGGCAGGCAACACAGACAAGCATCTTTTTCCCCAATTAGACCAAGCTTTTGGTCCCTCGGTAAATCCCAAAGATGGAACACTCCTTTTTTCAATAATAGGGCAAAATGGCACGGATATTTGGCTTGGCAACCCTCAAACCGGAAATGCCGCCCGTTTAATTTACACCAAAGACATAGAAGTTAGCCCCTCTTGGAGCCCTTATGGAACGGCATTCCTATTTTCAAGCGACAAAGGCGGCGCGCCGCAAATATATATGGCTTTGAAAGACGGCAGTGATGTTCAGCGAGTTTCTTTTGTAGGCAAATACAACGAAAGCGCAGTTTGGTCCCCAGAGGGAGACAAAATTGCCTACTGTTCAATGGACAACGGAAAACTTAATATTTACACAAGTTCAATTGACGGTAGCGATGTTCTCAGATTGACTTCTGAAGGCAATAATGAGCGTCCAGCTTGGTCGCCAGACGGAATGTCCATAGCATTTTCCAGCGACCGCTCTGGAAGTTCGCAAATTTATATAATGCGCCGCGATGGGAGCGGTGTAACACGTATAACAAATGCGGGTGAAAATTCTTCGCCCGCGTGGTCAAACCTAACCAAAGGAGAAACACCATGAAAGCAACAGTCCCAGTTCTAGCAATCGGTATTAGCTTAGGCCTCTTTGCCTGCGCTAAAAAGAAAGAACCCGTATGGGTTGAGCCGCCACCACCACCGCCTCCGCCAGTAGAGAGGGAATACGTTAGGGAAGAACCTGTAAGGCAGGCTCCCAAAGAAGACCCGCTCGAAGCAGAGCGCAGACGCTTGGAAGAACTCATGAACAGAATAATGTCTGATGACATTTATTTTGAATATGACCAAGCGACCCTCACTTCCAGGGCAAAAGATATTCTGACTGAAGTTGGCACCATTCTGAAGCGTGAATCCCGCTTTACCGTTTTAACGGAAGGGCACACGGATGAACGCGGAACAGAAAACTATAACTTAGGGCTTGGAATGCGCAGGGCAGAGTCTGTTGTGAAATTCTTAACGAATTACGGCGTTGCATCTAGCCGCCTCACAAAGGTGAGCTATGGCGAAGAGCAACCCAAGGTAGCAGGTCACTCAGAAGATGCTTATTCGCAAAACCGTCGTGCAGCGTTTAGAGTTAAAATAAACAACTAGCTCTATGAAATTTCTTTTTTCTTTTGCATGCCTCTTGTGCGTGGTATTTTGTTCTTGCTCGAGCATAACAGTGCTACGCACAAAAGAAATTAAGAACGCAACCGATAGCTCTGCGGCAATCGTAAATAAAAAAATAGATTCCCTTATGCAGGTCATAGACTCGCTGAAAATGGAGCAGTCCATAAATTTATCGCGCATAAAAGCAGACGTTGCCGAGCTTGGTTCCAAAGTTGGCGAGTATGGCGATAGAACCGAAGCGCGCATGGAAGAGATAACATTCAGGCTAGACAGGCTTTTGGGATCTGTGCAAAAAGGCGGGATTGCAAAAACTGCAGCTAAATCCGTGCAAAACGAGCCTAAAGAGCATAATATCGAAATGGAAACTCTATACAATACATCTCGTGCAGATTATTTGAGAGGAGAATATGCCGTTGCCTACAATGGCTTCAAGCAGATTTACGAATCTTTAAAAACAGGAGAGCTTGCGGAGAACGCTTTGTACTGGATGGCTATGTGCATGCTGGATGCCGGCAAAAAGGAAAATGCCGAAACTCTTTTTAAAACCCTTTTGGAAAAATATCCTCAGAGCGCAAAAGTTTGCCCAGTGGAATTCAAGTTAGCAAGTATGGCAGAAGATGCCAGAAACAAGGCGGTACAGAAGGCTTGGCTGCAAAAACTTCTAGGTACTGCGCACTGCGTTTCTAGCAACGAGTTTCAAAGAGCGGCAGATATTTTACCTGGGCTTTGATTAAGAGTTAAATCATCAACCCTTGCCCCATTTTCACTTCTTTGCCTTCAAGTTCGGCAAAGAGGTATTTTGTCCTCTGGAGAATTGCTCTGTTGCAAACGAGTATCACTGTGCTGCCTGTTTCAAAGCGGGCAATTTCTTGACCTTTTGTGTAAGCGTAAATTTGCTGCTCAGGTTCCCATTTTGTGAAACGAGCTTTGCGGCTCGCTATTGGTGGCATTGAGTTTGTGAACCAGTCTTTTTTGTAATCTACGGCAATGCGCCCCACATTTGTTGCTCCTATCTTGACGAGCAAAAGCTCGCCGCCGTTGTAGGTATTGATTTGAGTTATGAGCCTTTCGTTTATTGAAAAAAGCCCCTCTATTCTTTCAACGCTTCCGGCATTCACGGGCCACAGCGTTCCGGGGCAATAATAGGCGGCAGTCACGTTTCCAGAAACAGGGGAGTGTATGCGGTGGTAATTGTGAGGTGAAAGGTATATGGTTGCCCAGATGCCGCCGATGAATTTTTGAGCAAGCTCTTTGTTGCGAAGCAGATTTTTCAAAAGATAGTATTTTCCTTTTGCCTGCATATATTCGGGTTTTTCGGTGAGCATTCCAAAAGCCGTTAAAACCCCATCTACGGGGCAAACAACCTCTGCATTGTCTTCTATGATTCTGGCATTGCTTTTCAATTTTCTTGTGAAAAGCTCGTGAATATTGTCAAAGCCGTCTGCTGGAACTACCGATTCTTCCAAATTTATTTTATAGCGTTTTGCAAACCATTCCGCAGACAAACTGCTGATGATAGGTATTTTTGCCCTTGTAAAATTCCCAAAAGCCCTGCTAAGGGCATTTTTTGGCAAAAGCCTCAAAAGAGAGTGTGTGATGGAGTTCATAGTTTTAAATGTAGTAAATACATTTCTTAATTCCCCTCCCCTCTTGGGGATTACCTCACTCGTTCACAGGTTCTATGTAAAATTCAATTAAAAGACTGTCATATTTTTTTGACAAAAATTCTGCAATTTCTTCTGCAGTCATTAGTACTGTCCAATCGTAAGGGGTATTATATATTATTTCGCCAGGGATAGACAAGTTTCTTTTGCCGTAATCTGTTTTTTGCCTATATTCAGCAATTATGCTCGTGTATTCTTCTACACTAATTTTCTTGCCGTTTAAGAAATATTCCTCTTTCCCATCTGAACTTCTAGTAGCGGAGAGCCCCGCATCAGATTCAACGTCTGATCGGTGCATATCGCTAATGCTAATTAGCCTTTTTTCACCGCCTTTGGATGCAAGCTGCTCTTCCATCCACTTTTGTACATCATCTGCTATTATTACAGAAGTAGTACCATTAGGCGATTGTTTTAACTCATTGCCTTTGGTAGCCGCGGTATTGTTATCATCTCCGCTGCTTGGGTTAAGTCCGGTAGTATCGTTGCAGGATAAAAGCAACATTGATACCATAGCGACACAGGCGAATGTTTTAATGGACTTGTTCATAGGATTTCCTCCAAGGTTAAATAAAATAATATTTTCATCATAAACTCCTACTGATTATAGTTTATATTATAACCTAAAATCACCCTACCTCCACCATTACGATATCTACGTATAACTACACGTAATGGATCGCCTGTTGGAGCAACAAATTCCACAGTTTCAAATGGATTATCCCATGATGCTGAACATTTCAGACTATAACCATTTTGGTAAACACACAAATCAAGGTCTTGCTGTATTTTTCTATTTGAGGATATATAATTGCCTTCACTAAGCCACGCTATAGTTATCTTATGGCGTCTTCCTGCGTTAACATTATTTTCTATGAGTACTATTTCATCATTCTTATCAAAATACGATGAATTCTTACCATCCCACCATGCACCTCCTGCCCCCCAAGTAGTCGTGGAAAATTTCTGGATCTTTTGTGCGGATTTAGTATTATCCTTATCCCAATCTCTGGCATTTAGAATAGGTATATTCTCTGCACTAATAAGAGCAGCTTTCATCATAGCAGGTTGTCTTCTGCAAAATGTACACTCATCTAGCAAACTAGCCATAAATCCTGCCAATAGAGGAGCAGCAGCGCTTGTGCCATCTATAAACCCATAATATCCCATATCTATATCTGTGTACATTCCTTGTTCAGGTTTTTCATTGCCTACTACGGAATTATTCCGGCTTGAATAACTGGTATAACCATCTGTAATATTATTCTGATCTTTACTACATGGCGCCACAGGACATACTGCTCCTACGGTTATTATATTCAAAGCTTTACCTGGAGATGTTATATAATCTCCAGTATTTCCTGCTGATTTAAAATTTATGGTTCTATTCTCATAAATGTAATTATCCATATTCATATCTGTACTACTATATTGATCGCCAGTATTACTACCATAACTATATGTTAAAACTTGTAAAGGAGGGGAATATGAATTTGGATTCGGATATGGGTTGTTATTTTTAAAACCAAAAATGTGCGCTTCTGGCGAAGCATGTTGCAAAATATTTACAACCATGCTATGATGAGTATCGGTGGTGGTACTAGTGCAGTAGCTTGTATATCTACTTGGATATCTTATAGGAAAATTTGTATCTTTGCAATTTGCTTCTACCACGCCAACTCCTATACCATTGCCAGTGTAGCTATTAGAAAAAGCATAATTAGATAGCTGAATTCTATCTAAAATATAGTCTATGTTAGCTTCTGGTATCGGTTCAATATAATCTTCAATAATGAGTTCTTTATAATTTTTTGCCAATGCAGAAATTTCCTCTGCCGTTATTAATGCCGTCCAACTGCGGGTATCAGAGTTAATTACGCCTGGAATAAGCAAATTTCTTTTGCCTTTACTCTGGCTATCGAATTTTTCCCAATGTTTTCCCATTAAGTTTTCATACTCTTTAATGCTTATCTTTTTATCATTGAGGTAATAATCATATTCTTTTGTTTTTGGATTGTATTCAGAACGCCCGTGCATAGGTTCCATTTCAATTTGCGTTATATGCATATCAGAAATCAAAACAAGTCTTTTTTGTTTGTTGTAAACAATTTTTTCCTGCCAAATCCCTTCTGAACTTGATTTTGCTATTGCTCTTCCTAGAACATCCCTTTTCATTTTAAAAGTTTTTTTCGTTCCTTCCTTAGAAAACTGCTCATTCATCCATTTTTCCACATCAGGGCTTATGTACACAGCATTAGAGTTGTATGGGAT
>Ga0268262_10002176_pt1 | contig 23040 bp, 17 predicted proteins | sample TergutNc150P3_FD_190354 | JGI IMG/M metagenome (GOLD analysis project Ga0268262, IMG submission 190354) | Nasutitermes corniger P3 segment gut microbial community from laboratory colony in Florida, USA - Nc150 P3 (SPAdes) (version 2) | ecosystem: Host-associated > Arthropoda: Insects >...
AGAATTACATAGGTTAATTTTTAAAGAAATGATGAAAGACAGTAAATTTTGACAGACTCTATAATAAATCTAACAGATAAGTCTAACAATACTCCTTGAATGTCAGATCAAGTCTTGGCGATCACAAGTTTTGGCGATCACACCTTATTACAGTTTTAGGCAAAGCCTAAAACTGCCAAGGGAAAGCAAAGTATTTTCGTTACTCCACCTTAAAGCGGGAAACTTCCTTTAATAAATCTTCAATGGCGTCACGGTTCTTTTGTGTCATCTCATTGACATTATTTACAGCTAGGTTTATCTGATCCGCTCCGGTTGCCATCTCGTTCATGCCGCCGGTTATTTCCTGTGTCATCTTTTCAAGGTTCCGGCTTTCATTCATAACTTCCTGACTGCCGCTAAGCATTTCTTCACTGCCGCTCTTCACCTGTTGGGTAAGATCATTCAAACCGCCGACGCTTTGCAGGACTTGTTTGCTTCCTTCTCCCTGCTCTTCCATCGCGTTGCGTATATTTGCTTCCTGATCCGCAACTGTCTTGACCCCTGAGTCAATTGCCTCAAACCTATGCAGTACATTATCTGTGGAACCAGTTATCTTCTTGATTGATTCCGCTATCTTTTTCAGTACCGTACCAATCGTTTTCGACTGCTCGCTGGAGCTTTCAGCCAGTTTGCGGATTTCATCTGCGACTACTGCAAAGCCCTTGCCCGCTTCCCCAGCATGGGCGGCTTCTATCGCGGCATTCATCGAAAGCAGGTTGGTCTGACTTGCTATGTTTTCCATTACCGCGTTAATCTCCAGCAAGCCTTCTGACTCGCGGGATATTTCCTGTATATCCGCCGCCACTTCCTGCAATCCGCCGCGGCCGACTTCGGAAGCTTCCTGTAACGAACTCACATTTGCCGCGTTGCTGACCAGCGTGTTGGTTACAGAACTGATATTGGCTACCATTTCCTCAATGGCCGATGACGCCTGAGAAACATTGCGGCTCTGGTTTTCTACATGGTCGTTGAGCTTGTTTATGTTGGCGATAACCTGTTCCATAGTTGCGTTGGTTTCGGTAACGCTGGCACTCTGGTTAATGACTCTGCCCTTAATGCTCTGGATGTTGGAGGTAATTTCGTTTATCGCAGCAGCGGTTTCGGTCATATTGGCGGACAGATCATTGCCTATATCTTTCAATACACCGGCTTGCTTTTTAATAATAAACACCAATGCTCTTATTTTTTCAATTGTTTTATTGAAGTATATGGCAAGGTCGCCTACCTCGTCTTTGGAATGGACTGCAACGGTCTTTGTCAGGTCGCCTTCGCCTTCAGAAATGTCCTTGAGGGTATCAGATACCTTGACGATTGGGGCGGTAGTTTTGCCCAGAACAAAGTAGATAATTACTATCGCCGCTATAAGGATTCCCGCCGCTAACATGAGGACAAAATTCCTCATATCGTTGACTTCTTTCATTATGTAAGATTCGACTGATCCGATCATTATCGACCAATTTGTTTTAGAAGATCCTATTGGAATATTGGCAATGGCTATTTGTATATTTTCATTCAGCGAGGGAGCGAAACTGAAACACTCGTATTCCTTTGCGTTTTTAACAGCATCGAGCGCTTCGTTTATATATTTTCCGAATTGCACTTCCGCTTCGAGCATATTCTTTCCTATGCGGTCCTCACGGTAACTCGCCATAACATACCCTGTGTTGGTGTAAATTGATATAGCGGAAACTTCAGCGAAATCCTTGATAGTCTGTTCTATTCTGGGCTGCATAATCGCAATATCCAACTGACAGCCTACGGCTCCGACTACTTCATTGAGCCGCTTATTGATAATGGGGACTACGAGCCTGACGCAAAAGATTTGTTGTCCCGCCAGAGTAAAGGGGACAGGATCGCTCATCCCGACCGTCATCCTGTCGGGTCCGGTGATATGTTCCATTACCTCATTAACTACGGCGCTGGTTTGGGCCAATGTTTGACCAGTTTCCTTTCCCAGCGCATAAGCGAACTGTCCCGTTTCGGTTGAGCCCACCCTGCCTATATTGCGCGCGTCCATTCCGTCAACGGCGTCAGGCTTCCAGACTGTGAACATCCTGACAAAATCGGGCATGTCCTCAAAAACGGACTTCAGCATATTTTCATATTCCGTGCGCCGCGTCGCAGGTTCAATGTTTTCATAAAAATTCATTTCATTCGATAGCGTTTGCAGTACCTGTATATAGCCGCCTATCCTGCCGTCCCAGTACTGGGCGCGCTGACGCGCCAGATACATGGTTTTCTGCTTGGCAAGGCCCATAGTTATATCGGTCGCCCTACTCAACTGGATTAGGGCAATGCCGGCCGACCCGGCTACCATAATGGCGATCATCATAACGGTCAGTTTAATTTTGATTTTCATTTTTCACTCCTTTTTGATATATACCTATTAATCGAAGAAATACTATTTTTAAGTATTTCGGGTTTTTGCTCAATTTAGAACAATTTTCAAACTCATTGCGATAATTTTACCATTTTTTGTGTAAATTGCAACTAGTTATTTGGGTTAGATTTATTTTGAGGCAATACGAATACCTTGACATTGTTAACTATGAGGGTCAAAATTCATATATAATGCAAACTTTTGAAAAATACGACAAATTTATGGTGTATAGGCGTATATAAGGAGAATTCTATAATGATTAACCGGGAAAATCTGCTTAAAATTTCTGAATTAAAACTTGCCGGAAAAATAGAGCAAATGGATGACAGTAAACTAAACAATTTTATCCAGTTATTAAATTCGTTTGCCGATAACCTTCCGGCGCAGGAAAAGAAAATTAAGGACGCGCTGAATGCTAAAGATTATGAAACGTTGACAAAACACCTTTCGGCCGTTAAGGAAATATTGGGAAAAATTTACGCGGACGAAATGGCGCAGGATTGTACAAAACAGATTAACTGGCTTGGCAGCGAGAAGCATGAAAAAATTGAAGCCTATATGCGTTACTTTTTATCCAGCTTGTCCATATTATCCGCTGATATTCAAAAGGCACAGAAGCAGACAGGTGAGTCGTCTGATACAGCGTACAAAAATGCGGATGCTGAAACCAAAAATGAATCAGAAAATATTATCGCAGAACGGCTGCTTGAGATTTCGGATTTAAAAATTACCGGAAAAATTGAGCAAATGAAAGAGGATGAGTTTAATAATTATTTACAGTTATTGAACACCTTTACCGATATTTTTCCGGAGCAGGAGGAAAAAATAAAGGAAGCGTTAAAAGCGAAGGATAACGACGCTTTGACAAAACACCTAACGGATGTTCAGGATATACTGTCAAAAATTTACGCTGACGAAATGGCGCAGGATTGTACAAAGCAGATTAACTCGATTAGCAGCACATCATTTGAAAAAATTGAAGCTTATATGCGTTACTTTTTATCCACCTTATCCATGTTATCAATTGATATTCAGATGGCCCAGCAAAAGATAGACACAACAGCCGTTATACCGGAAAAGAAGGACGAAAAGATAAGATCTGACGCAAAAATATTGGCTGTTGACGACACGGCGTTTTTCCTTACTATACTAAAAAAAATTTTGCAGGATACCAGATACAAATTAACCTGTGTATCTTCCGGCAGAGACGCGCTGAAGTATCTTGAAAAGAGCCAGCCGGATATTTTCCTTTTGGACATAGAAATGCCGGGAATGGACGGATATGAACTTGCGGCAAGAATCAAGGAAAGCGGACAGAATGCGCCGATTATTTTTTTAACAGGCAACGCTAAAAAAGAATATTTGGCAAAGGCGATAAAAGTGGGAGCGGTGGATTTTATAATTAAGCCAATCAATAAAGACGTTCTTCTCGGTAAAATCCGCAAATACCTCAGGTAGAATTTATTTATAAGGCGGTAATAAAAAATTATGTCAATAATCAGCGATTTGTCAAAAAAAATGATGCCCAAGCGTTCGCTGCATATGCAGATAATGTTTACGATCTTTTCATTTTTGTTAATGGTTGTTTTAAGTTATATCTTCTCAAAAAATATTATTGATAAGTATTTAAAACAAAATACAAATAATATTTTTGTTTCTCTGCAATCACAAATCATGGCTGACCTGATGGAACCGCAGTTAACGCTGGAAAGTTTTTCACGGACGGTGCGGAACATGATTATAAAAGGCGTTGACGTGGACAAATTGCGGGAATATTACAATGACATATCAAATTATTTATCTTTAGACAGACAAAGCTATTTGAATTTTAACGGTTTTATGGGGTATTTTGAAACGCTTCCCGGCGGACCTGTTTTTATAGAAAGTCTACAATGGAACAGACCGGCCGACTTTGAGCCTACGCAACGCCAATGGTATCGGGACGCAATAGCGGCGAACGGTAAAATCGCAGAAACACTAATGTATCATGATGTAATTTATAATGATATCATGTTTATATATTCGTACTGTATTTTTGATGACGAAGGAAACCGACTGGGCGTTGTCGCTCTTAGGGTAAAGATTGATAATATCAGAAAATACATTGTTAATACCGTTATGGTTCAGGGCGCATACGGAATGCTGATCAGCGGGGATTTGGTTGTTCTTGCCCACCCAAATGAGGCATTTGTCGGTGAAAACGCGCGCAGTTCGGAAATTCCTTTTTCAATTTTTACAAATGAATTAGCTAACAGAATAGAAATTAACGAACGTCCGCTGATAACGTATAAAAACGAACGCGCTCTTGCTTCTTTTCGATTTCTCCCCAACGGCTGGATTATGGGCATTGTAACGCCTAAAGGGCTGTACTATAAAAGCATATCCTATATGGCCATAATCCTCGTTATATTGGGCACTATACTTTCGTCGGTGCTGATCTTCGTTCTGATTCGCGTTGACGCGGCCAGAAATAAATCTGATTTAGAAAACAAGCACAAAACTTCTTTCCTTGCCAACGTGAGCCACGAAATACGGACGCCCATGAACGCCATTATCGGCATGACGGATCTTTTAATTTATGAGCCGCTTAACAAACGGCAGATGAGTTTTGTCAACGATATAAAAATTTCCGCCCACTCGCTTCTTTCCATTATCAACGACATATTGGATATGTCAAAAATCGAGGCGGGCAAATTGGAGCTTAACCCTGTTAATTACGATTTTCAGCTGTTTTTGGATAATGTTCATTCCATGTTTACTTATGTAACGAAGAAGAAAGGCCTTGAGTTTAAATATGAAACTGAAGGGAATATGCCCCGTTACCTGTACGGCGATGATATAAGGCTTAAACAGGTATTAACAAATATTTGCGGGAATGCGGTTAAATATACCGAAAAAGGGTATGTAAAATTTAAAGTAACCGCCGCCGATGACAAACTTACGTTTGAGATTAAGGACTCAGGCATTGGGATGCGTAAAGAAGATCTGCCGAAACTGTTTAACACTTTCCAACGGATTGAATCTGAAAAGAACCGCACCATTGTCGGAACGGGTTTGGGACTTTCAATCAGCAAGGCTTTTGTGGAAATGATGGGCGGAAAAATAATTGTCGACAGCGAATATGAACAGGGAAGCGTCTTCATGATCATAATTCCGATTGTATTGGGCAAAAAAGAAGATGTCAAATCAAACAAAGGACTGCTGGATGGACATACCCTGTACGCGCCTGACGCAAATGTTCTGGTTGTAGACGACAATGAATTCAATATAAGGGTCGCTGAAGGACTGCTTGGCTTGTTTAATATTAATGCGCATAAGGCTTATTCCGGCAAGGAAGCCATTGATCTGGTTCAAAAGAACGATTACGACGTTGTATTTATGGATCACATGATGCCTGAAATGGACGGCGTTGTAGCAGCCGGCATAATAAGAAAACTCGGCGGAAAGTATAAAAATCTGCCTATTATAGCTCTGACCGCAAACGCGGTTCAAGGCGCAAAGGAAATGTTTTTATCCAACGGATTTGACGGGTTTATTTCAAAACCCATTGATATTCAGGAAATGTACGGCATCCTTAAAGAATGGCTTCCGGCGGAGAAAGTAGAGATAAAAAAAGAGATAACAGAAGAGAGCGGTGAAAAAGCAAGCAGTGAATTTTTATCCGCGCTGAACAAAATCGACGAAATCAATGTGGAGATTGGTTTGAGCCGTGTTTCTAACATGGAAAATATGTACCGGGAAACACTGGAGTTTTTCAACAAAAAAGTCGTATCGGAATGCGACGACATGTACTCTAAGATGAAACATGGGGATGTAAGCAGTTTTTCAATTTCAGTACACGCTCTGAAATCTGAGCTGGCTACCATAGGAGCGATGAGTTTAGCTGAAACGGCGTTAAGACTGGAAACGGCTTCCAAAGAGAATGATTTTGAATTCTGTGTGCAAAGATTTCCGTCTTTCAGAGATAAGCTTATAAACCTGCATGAAAATCTGTCAGTTATTTTTCCGGACGATGTCGAAAAAAAGAGCGATAAAAAGAGCGGAGATACAGCTTATTTAAAAGAAGAAATTAATAAAGCGCTCGCTGCCGCTGATGATTTTGACGGCGACTTGTGTCTTAGTATTATAGATGATTTACTCACCTATGATTTCGGCGAGCAGAACAACACTTTATTGGAAAATACCTCCGTAGCGCTTAAGAATTTTAGTTTTGACATTGTTACAGAACTGTTAAATAAGCTTGCGGACAAAAACCCTGCGTAACTGTAATAGTCAAGATGAAATCTGACACTTGTTGAATACCAACAGGAGCAGAAAGATGACAAACCAGCAAAAATCATCAAGTAAATAAGGGAAGTGTTTTAATTACTAGCCTAAATATGAATGCAGACGGTTCAGAACTTCATCGAAATCCAGCGGCTTACCTACATGACTGTTCATACCGGAAGCGAGGCATTTTTCAATATCTTCTTTGAATACATTCGCGGTCATGGCAATAATAGGAATTGTTTTTGCCTTCGGATTATCCAGCGATCTAATTCGCCGTGTCGCTTCGTAGCCGTCCATTTCCGGCATCTGTATATCCATGAAAATCATGTCGTATTTATTCGGAGACTCGGTAAACATACTGACCGCTTCCGCGCCGTTTTCAGCGCAGTCTATCTCCAACTTTGTAGGCTCAAGCAAGGTCTGTACAATTTCGCGGTTAATTTCCACATCTTCAGCCAGCAGTATGCGCCGCCCCGCAAATATGTCTTTTATACCAGCCGTCTGCGTTACTTCCGTTTGCTGTTTGACGCCCAGACATTCATTGATTACTTCCGCGATTGTGGAAGGGAAAAGAGGTTTTGACAAAAAATTATCAACACCCGCCGCTTTCGCTTCTTTGGCAATCGCGCCCCATTCGGCGGCAGAAATCATTGTTACAATGGAATTTTCAGGCTTTCGCGCCTTTATTTCACGGGTAAGTTGTATACCGTCTATGCCAGGCATTTTCCAGTCTATAAAATAGATATGGTAACCGTCTTTTTGGTCTATGAGTTCAAGCGCTTTTTCCCCGCTTACGGCAGTGTCGCAAGATAAGCCAAACCCTTGTGTTACTTCCATGAAGAACGATAAAACATCCGGATCATCATCTACCGCAATAATACGGATGTTTTTCAAATTTATATCGGAGGGCAACAGTCCGCGCTTTTCTTCTTTACCGCGCTCCAGTTGAATCGTAAAAGTAAATGTAGAACCTTTTCCGGGTTCTGATTGTATCCAAATACTACCGCCCATCATTTCTACTATGTTTTTTGAAATTGCAAGGCCTAAGCCCGTACCGCCGTATTTGCGGGTTGTGCTGGATTCGGCTTGTTCAAAAGACCGGAACAATTTTGTCTGCTGTTCGGGGCTTATGCCGATTCCGGTATCGCTTACCGAAACTTGCAAGGTACAGAGATTGTCTTTTTTCTCCGCAAGGCGCACTGTAAGGTCGATTGCGCCGTGTTCGGGAGTGAATTTAACTGCGTTTCCCAACAAGTTGGTGATGACCTGCGCTATCCGCTGATCGTCCCCTATGAAAGTGCGGGGAATGGAATGGTCGATATCCACGGAGAGTTCTTGATGCTTTTCATCTATGCGGAAATTGACGACATTCACTACACGCCGAAGCATTTTTTCAAGTTCAAATTCCACCGGAGCAAGTTCAAATTTGTTTGCTTCAATCTTCGACATATCCAGAATATCGTTTATTACTCCAAGCAAGTGATTAGAAGCATCCTCTATTTTCATAAAACAGTAATCCTTGCGAATGGAATCAGAAGCGGATTTGCCTATCGTGGTCATGCCGATTATGGCGTTCATCGGCGTTCTTATTTCATGGCTCATGGTGGCAAGGAAGGTGCTTTTTGCGCGGTTGGCGGCTTCCGCCTCCGCCCTTTGACGATCCTTGTCCAACAGCATATTCTTGGTATCGGTAATATCCATGAGCGCACCGACAACGCGTACGGCGTTACCGTTCTTGTCGCGGATGGTCTCCCCGGAAGCGCGGTAATAGGCGTATTCGCCTGTTTTACGCAGCAGTCGGTATTCTACGTCATAAGGCGTCTTGCCTGTTTTGTCGAGTATATGCCTTGCAAAAGCTTCCAGCGTCGCTTCCTTGTCCTCCGGGTGCAGCAGACCGCTCCAACTGCTAAGCAGGTTGGGGAAATCATTCTCGTCCGTATACCCAAGCATACGCCTGAACTCGTCCGACCATACGAAGGTGTTGGACGGGTTTAAGGGGTCGTTCAGTACCACTTCCATATTCCAAAGACCGATTTTGGATGCATGAACAACCAGATTCAGTATGGCAAGCTGCATTTCATTTAATTCCTTTGCGCGTACCAACTGCACTTCCCGCTGAAAAATATCGGTCATATCAAATATATAGGCAACCACGGCAAAACTGCCTTTATAGGGTATTTTCCTGAAATCAACACTCAATCTGCGTATTCCGTCGTCAGAATGCAACTCAGTCTCAAATTTGGCCATGCCTTCCGCAGCGGCGGTTTTAAGCCGCTGGATTAAACTCTGGGGGTGCTGCCCGTTGGAAAGTACTGGCGGAAGATTTCTGGAAACAAAGTCAATAAATCCGTCAATTAATTCCCGCTTTGTATGGAAGCCAAAGAAAGCGAGCGCTTCGGGATTGCAGTCTATTACATTGAAAGCATCGTTAAATAAAATGTTGATATGGGGGTTTGAATCAAACATGGCCGACATGGTGAGCATCGCCGATTCCTGGGAGTTCAGCGCGGCGGCGACAAAAGAATTTATGCTTTCCACAACCTCGCCGTACGCGCCGCTGAAATGCGCCGCGTCCAATTTTGCGTCTATATTTCCGTCAGCACGAAAGCGGTTGCTTAAATCTTTTAGGTCTGTGGTGAGCAAATTGACGACGTTTACGATATTCGCGAAACTCTTTGCCAGCATACCTATTTCGTCTTTCGCGGAAAAATCAATGTTTACGTTAAGATTACCTTTCGCCACATTATTGGCTACATCTGTCATATTTTTAATGGGCCCGGCGATGAGCAGGGCAATCACCATAGCCAATATAACTGAAATAACAATAGAAAACACTGAAATTGCAGCTAACAGTTTCTTGGATCGGCCGGCGATTTTCCATGCGTCGTTACGCGATCTTTCCTCTATAAGATTTGCCAAATTACACATTTCATCGGTAATCGTGCTTACTTTGTCCGCAAAAGTTATCACGTTGTTGGTTATCTCTATGCACTTGTCATAATCGCCGGTACGCGCCGCATTCATTATAGGGTCGCAAACTTCGCTTTTGTATCGTTGCACATAATTCTTGAGCGCATCGGCGTGTTCAAGCCGTTCACTCCTCTCTATTTCATTCAAAAGAGGGTTTTCTTTTATAAGCTTTTCAAATTTTTGTATAGTACTCACAGCCGACTCATAGGCCGTTACGGCGTCTTGATACAGTTTGTCGATCCTATCGGGATTATCCTGCGGCGTAAACGCAATAATAATGCTTGTAATCCGGCGCAGATCATTATATGCGGACTGGGTCTCTATAACGGCGCTTCTTATAGTTACGGGGTATTTGATTGTGTCATCATATAAAACTGTAACCTTATCCAACCGGTTGATGGCGAACAGAGCCATACCCGTCAACATGACGATAATCAGCATAAAACCGATAATCATTTTTGATTTTATTTTAAGATTATTAAACCATTCCATATTATATCCGTATTAAAAGTTATTATTTTTGCGTTACAGTTTGCGGATTTTGGTTAAAACGGGCGAATTTTTACTCATTATGCATAATATCATTTCTGAGTGAAAGTATCAATAAAAATATCTATTTTCAACTTGATACTTTCACTTTGAAATTATATTATTTTAATAACGAACAAGAATTCGCAAATTAACACATCGAATCGACAGGTAATTGTGTTTTTATGGAAGGAAAAATGTCAAGAACACCGCTTACTCCTGTTATACCGGATTAAGGAGAGCGTACATGAATATCTTAATCATAGACGGCATGGGCGGCGGCATTGGCAAGTCCATAATTGAGAATATTAAAAGTCAATTCTCCGACGCTGTAATTACGGCGGCAGGGACAAATTCAATCGCAACATCGGCTATGCTTAAAGCGGGAGCGGATTACGGCGCAACGGGCGAAAACGCTGTGGTTTTTAACTGTATGAAAGCCGACATTATTATCGGTGTAACCGGTATTATTTTAGCTAACGCAATGCACGGGGAAATAAGCCCCAAAATGGCGGAAGCGGTTTCCTTAAGCCCCGCGCACAAAATATTACTGCCGGTTGACAAATGCAATGTAACAATAGTGGGCGTTGACAACAAGCCTATTCAAGTTTTTATAAATGAAATTGCCGCAATATTAAAAAACAAGTGTTAAGGATAAATAATTTATGGAAGAAAAGTCCTCTGCTCTTCAGAAACAGGAAAAGTTAAAACAGTATTTGCATGAACTTGGAAGCGCGGCAATAGCGTTTTCAGGCGGCGTTGACTCAACCTTCCTGCTAAAAACAGCGCATGATATTTTGGGTGACCGCGCCATAGCTGTTACGGCTCGTTCCTGTTCTTTTCCCGAACGCGAACTAAAAGAGGCGATCTCCTTCTGTAAAAGTGAAAATATTCGTCATGTGATATGTGATTCCGAAGAACTCGACATCGAAGGTTTTGCGCAAAATCCGGTAAACCGCTGTTATTTGTGTAAAAACGAATTATTTACAAAAATTCGGGCGGTTGCCCGCGAAAACGGCATAGAGCATGTCGCCGAAGGCTCCAACCTTGATGACAACGGCGATTACCGTCCGGGACTGACAGCGGTTGCGGAACAGGGAGTAAAAAGCCCTCTCCGTTATGCGCAATTAACAAAAGATGAAATACGTTTCCTTTCAAAAAATATGAATCTGCCTACATGGAACAAACAGTCCTTTGCCTGCCTTTCCTCGCGCTTTCCCTACGGCGAATCTATCACGCCTGAAAAACTGGGAATGATAGACAAGGCTGAACAGCTATTATTAGACATGGGATTAAGACAGGTAAGGGTGAGACATCACGGCGATTTAGCCCGTATCGAAACCAACGAGGAAGGCTTTTTAATATTAACCGACCGAAAAAACAGAGAGAAAGTTTATACACAGTTAAAACAGTATGGCTTTACTTATATAGCGGTAGACCTGTTGGGGTATCGGACAGGAAGCATGAACGAACCCCTTGATTTATAGCTGTATTTATACCTTTTCCCCCTATTGACCGCTTTTCCATAATACGATATTTTTATATCGATACTCAATTACCGTTAATTACGTATCGAATTGGCTAATTAGAGCCAGTTAAAAAACGTTCTTAAAAAGGGGCATTCTATGGCACGGTTTACCTTACCCCGTGACCTGTATCACGGTAAAAACGCCCTTGAAGCGTTGAAAACACTCAAGGGAAACAAGGCATTTGTGGTGGTTGGCGGCGGAAGCATGAAGAAATTCGGTTTTCTGGACAAAACCGTTTCGTATCTCGTAGAAACGGGCATGAAGGTAGAGCTTTTTGAGGGGGTCGAGCCTGACCCATCGGTGGAAACAGTTATGAAAGGAGCTGCCGCCATGCGGAAATTCCAACCCGACTGGATTGTCTCCATCGGCGGCGGTTCCCCCATCGACGCGGCAAAGGCAATGTGGGCTTTCTATGAGTACCCGGACACGACCTTTGAAAGCCTCTGTATCCCCTTTAACTTTCCCACCCTGCGGACTAAAGCTAAATTCTGCGCCATCCCTTCCACATCGGGAAGCGCCACGGAAGTTACCGCCTTTTCAGTGATCACCGACTACGAGAAAGGAATCAAGTACCCCCTGGCGGATTTTAACATCACCCCCGACGTGGCGATTGTAGACCCCTCGCTGGCGGAAACCATGCCGCGCAATCTTACCGCCCATACCGGCATGGACGCCCTGACCCACGCCATCGAAGCGTATGTGTCAACCATGCATTGCGATTACACCGACCCCCTGGCCCTGCACGCGATAAAGATGATAATCGACAATCTGATCAAGTCTTACAATGGCGATAATGAAGCGCGGGCAAAGATGCACAATGCCCAGTGCCTTGCGGGCATGGCCTTTTCCAACGCCCTTTTGGGAATCACCCACTCTATGGCCCATAAGACCGGCGCGGCTTTTTCAGGCGGGCACATCGTCCACGGCGCGGCCAACGCCATGTATCTGCCCAAGGTGATCCAATACAACGCCAAAGAAAGCGCAGCCGCCGAACGATACGCGGAGATTGCCCGCTTTATCGCGATTCCCGCCAAAAACCCTGAAGAGGGAACTCAATCACTTGTCAACCACATCAAGGCAATGAATATGTCGATGGGCATTCCCTCGGGTATCAGGGATTACGAAAACGGAATTATAGATGAACAGGAGTTCCTTAAAAAATTGCCCGAAGTAGCGGCTAACGCCGTAGGCGACGCCTGCACCGGCTCCAACCCTCGCAAAATCACCCCGCCCGAAATGGAACAACTGCTCAAAGCCTGTTACTACAATACGGACGTAAATTTTTAATAGAGGAGTCATGAGGAGAGTAAATTATGACAGAGAACAAGCAAGAGCCGGTAACAGAACCGGAAAGCCTGCAACGAGCGCTTAACCGCATACGCGAAGCCCAAAAAGTTTTCGCGACGTTCAGTCAGGAACAGGTAGACAAGATTTTTTTCGCCGCCGCAAGGGCTGCGTCAAAAGAGCGTATCCCGCTGGCAAAAATGGCCGTGGCTGAAACCGGCATGGGCGTAGTCGAGGACAAGGTCATCAAAAACCTTTACGCCTCGGAGTACATCTACAACGCCTACAAAGACGAAAAAACCTGCGGCATAATCGAGGACGATCCGGTATCCGGCATCACACGGATCGCCGAACCAATAGGCCTCGTGGCGGCGGTAATTCCAACCACCAACCCTACATCCACGGCGATTTTCAAAGCGTTGATTTGCCTGAAAACCCGCAACGGGATTATCATCTCGCCGCACCCCCGCGCCAAGGCCAGCACCTGCGCCGCCGCCAAAATTGTGCTGGACGCGGCGGTAGAGGCAGGAGCGCCCGCAGGTATCATCGGATGGATAGACGAGCCGAGCCTTGAAATGACCAACATGGTTATGAAAGAAGCCGACACCATCCTTGCCACCGGCGGGCCGGGCATGGTCAAAGCGGCCTATTCTTCAGGAAAACCCGCCATCGGCGTGGGGTCGGGCAATACCCCCGCCATCATTGATGACAGCGCGGATATACTTCTGGCGGTAAACTCGATTATCCATTCAAAAACTTTTGACAACGGAATGATATGCGCGTCCGAGCAGTCGGTAATCGCCCTGCAAAGCGTCTACGAAAAAGTAAAAGCCGAATTCAAATTTCGGGGCTGTTACTTCCTCAACGCAGAAGAAACCGAGAAGGTACGCAAAACGATTATTGTTAATGGAGCGCTGAACGCGAAAATCGTCGGACAGAAGGCGGCGAAAATCGCGGAACTTGCCGGCGTAAAAGTGGCCGAGGCGACAAAAATCCTCATCGGCGAAGTTAAGAGCGTGGAACTCTCGGAAGAGTTTGCCCACGAAAAACTTTCTCCGGTTCTGGCGATGTACAAGGCGAAGGATTTTGACGAAGCTTTGGAAAAGGCCGACCGCCTGGTAAAAGACGGCGGCTACGGCCACACCGCCAGCGTATACCTTGACCCGATAACCGGCAAGGACAAACTCGCCGCCTTTAGCGCCCGCATGAAAACCTGCCGTATTGTGCTTAACACGCCTTCATCACACGGCGGCATCGGCGACCTGTACAACTTCCGCCTGCGGCCTTCGCTCACTTTGGGCTGCGGCAGCTGGGGCGGCAATTCAGTTTCAGAAAACGTCGGCGTTAAGCACCTGATAAATATTAAAACACTGGCGGCAAGGAGGGAAAATATGCTGTGGTTCCGCGCTCCCGAAAAGGTATATATCAAGAGGGGATGCCTCCCCGTGGCTCTGGACGAACTTAAACACGTTATGGGAAAAAAGAGGGCGTTCATCGTAACCGACACATTCCTCTACGAAAACGGTTACACCAAAACAATTACCGAAAAACTGGACAGCTTGGGAATAGTCCACGAAACTTTTTTTGATGTCGCACCCGACCCGTCATTGGGTTGCGCTAAAAAAGGCGCGGCGCAAATGAGCGCCTTCAAACCCGATGTGATCATCGCACTCGGCGGCGGCTCGGCAATGGACGCCGGTAAAATCATGTGGGTCCTCTATGAACATCCTGAGGTTGATTTTGAGGATATGGCGATGCGTTTCGCCGACATCCGCAAGCGGGTCTACACCTTCCCCAAAATGGGAGAGAAAGCCTACTTCATCGCCATACCGACATCCGCCGGAACGGGCAGCGAGGTAACGCCCTTTGCCGTTATTACCGATGAAACCAAAGGCATGAAGTACCCGCTGGCGGATTACGAACTGTTACCCGACATGGCGATTGTGGACGCGGACGTGCAGATGAACGCGCCCAAAGGACTCACCAGCGCGTCCGGCATTGACGCGTTAACCCACGCGCTGGAAGCCTACGCTTCGGTCATGGCTACGGACTACACCGACGGCCTGGCGATACATGCCATCAAGATGATTTTAGAATGGCTGCCCAAGGCGTATAACGAAGGCGCGGCTAATCCAACAGCGCGGGAAAAAATGGCGAACGCCGCCACGATTGCCGGTATGGCTTTCGCCAACGCATTCCTCGGCGTGTGCCACTCTATGGCGCACAAACTCGGCGCGTTCCACCATTTGCCCCACGGTGTCGCCAATGCTCTGATGATTTGCGAAGTTATGCGCTACAACGCCTGCGAGGTTCCGCCCAAAATGGGAACTTTCCCTCAATACGATCACCCCAAGACCTTTTCCCGTTACGCGGAAATCGCAGACGCGCTTAATTTTGTCGGCGAAAACGACGAAGAAAAACTTGAAATACTGATCAGCACCGTGGAATGGTTGAAAGAACAGATAGGGATCAAGAAGACAATCAGGGATTACGGCATTGATGAAAAAGATTTTCTTGAACGTCTTGACGAGATGAGCGAACAGGCCTTTGACGATCAGTGTACCGGCGCGAATCCCCGGTATCCCTTAATTGAGGAAATCAAACAGATGTATATCAACGCTTACTACGGCAAGGTTATTCATGTGGGCGGTTCCGGCGGTAAAAAGGAGAAGGTGAAATGAACAACTACAAACTGGAAAAAATAATCGCTGTGCGGACGGCGAAGACAATCTACCGCGACGGTGACAAGGTGATAAAACTCATGGGCGAGGGATATCCCGCTCCTGACGTTCTTTCCGAAGCGCACAACCTTGCCGCAGTGGAAGAAACCGCCCTCAAGGTTCCCCGATTGGTGGAGGTAACGAAAATCGACGGCAAGTGGGCTATCGTTTGGGAATACGTTCAGGGAACTACCCTTGACCAGCTTATGGGAAAAAACAAGGACAAGGAACAGCAGTACCTTGAACGCTTTATTAACATTCAAATTGACATGCACAGTTACAGCGCGACAAGGCTTCCTCTGCTTTCCGAAAAAATGGAGCGCAAGATAAAAACTTCCGGCTTTGACGCCACCACCCGCTATGAACTTTTGGGAAGGCTGGCAAGTATGCCCAAAGGCGCCAAACTCTGCCACGGCGACTTTAACCCAAGCAACATTGTCATCACCGAAAAGGACGAGGCGTATATCATCGACTGGTCCCACGCCGCACAGGGCAATGTCGCGGCTGATGCGGCGCAGACCTACCTGTTGTTCTGGCTTGCGGGTAACATCACTTTGGCGGACAAGTACCTTGCGCTGTTCTGCAAAAAGAGCGACACGGCGAGACAGCATGTTGAAAAGTGGCTTTCCATTGTGGCGGCGTCAAGGCTTCCCAAGTCTAAGCCGGAAGAAAAAGAATTTTTACTGCATTGGGCCAATGTAGCGGAATACCAATAACTATTTCCAGGAGAGGAGTATATGAAAGTAACAGTTTGTATCGGCAGCGCCTGCCATGTGAAAGGCGCGGGAAAAATTGTAGAGCAGTTGCAGTTCCTTATCGCGCAAGATAATCTCGGCGACAAGGTTGAATTGGCAGGCGCTTTCTGCATGGGCAAATGCGCCACCGGCGTTTCGGTTACGGTAGACGGCGAGTATCACTCGTTACAGCCGGAAAATACCAAAACCTTCTTTGAGGAACAGGTAGTAAAGAAACTGCCGAAATAAAATCTGAAAGGAGGTCAACGCATGGAAACCATCACCGTCTGCATGGGCAGTTCTTGCTTCGGCAAAGGTAATTCGTCTAACGCCGAATATATTACCCGTTTTATCGAGGAGCACAATCTACAAAACAGAGTAGAAGTTTCAGGCTGCCTCTGCGGTAATGCCTGCGCGATGGGGCCGAACATCAAGATCAATGGCAAACTCATTTCCGGTATTTCGGAACAAACAGTCGCGGATATTATTGTAAAAGAATTGGGACTGCAATTATGAATACCGCATTGGGAGCCGCAAAAAAACCGGTTTACACGGAACTTGCCGAATGTCAGGATTGCTACAAGTGCATTCGCAAATGCCCGGTAAAGTCTATCAAGGTGGAGAAGGGACAGGCGAGCATCCTGTTTGACCGCTGTATTTACTGCGGGCGCTGCGTGGTAAATTGCCCAGCCCATGCCAAACATTACCGGAACGATGTTGAGAAAGTAAAGCTGTTGTTGGCGGACGGGCGGGAGGCGGTAGTTTCCCTTGCCCCCTCCTTTGTTTCTGAATTTACCGACTGGAAACCGGAAGAACTTATCGCCGCATTAAAAAAATTGGGGTTTGCCGCCGTATCGGAAACCGCTCTGGGCGCGGATTTTCTTTCAGCCCGCATTGCCTCTGATTTGGCATCGCACGTTGCGCATTACGCCGCTACAGGTTTGCCGCCTTTGATGATTTCCTCGGCCTGTCCTGCCATTGTCGAATATATCAAGCTCTACAATCCCCGGCTCGCACCCTATATTTCGCCTCACGCCTCGCCGCTTCTCACCCACGCGCGGTTTCTCCGTTCCCATTACGGAACGCAATCTGCGGAAACTGCGGTGGTGTTTATCGGGCCGTGCATTGCCAAGAAACACGAAGCCGACCTGTACGGCGCGGATATTGACGCGGCCATTACCTTTGCGGAACTGCGCGAATGGCTTCAAAAAGAGCGCATAACGCCTCAGACAATTTCGTTTTCGGTTTCCCCCTCCGCTCTGGTTGACTGCGCGTTTGAGCCCCGCCGGAGCGCGAAAGGGGCTTTTTTCCCCATTGAAGGCGGTGAAATAACCGCTTTTTCCGCCTACATGAAGGAAGCACAGATACACACCCTCTCGGCATCGGGCTTTCGCGCGGTGGGGGATCTGTTGGATGGATTTGATCCCGCTACGCTGGATGCGCCGCTGTTTCTGGAACTCCTGGCCTGCGCCGGAGGCTGCCTCAACGGCCCCGGAATGTCCGGCGCAACGCCGGGAATTGTCCGCCATGTGCGTCTGCGTGACTATGCCCGCCGCGCCGACAGCACTCTCGACGGCGAAGCGCTTTCCCTCTCGCCCCTGATTGACGCCGATTATCCCCTTGCCCCGCTGTCGGATTCCTGGCACACGGAAAAGGAAATCACCGAGGCGCTTTTACGGGTGGGAAAATACAGCCTTTCCGACCGTCTCAACTGCGCGAGCTGCGGTTATGATACCTGCCGGGATTTCGCCGCCGCCCTGCTGGACGGACGAGCGGAAAAATCCATGTGCGCCTCGTATATGCGTAAACTTGCCAATAAAACCGCCAACGGGCTTATCAAGGTGATTCCTTCCGGCGTTGTCATTGTTGACCGGGACCTGAAAATCATCGACAGCAACGAACAGTTTGCCCGTCTCATGGGGACCAGTACCGAAGAATTGTTCGCCTTGAAGCCGGGACTGGAAGGGGCGGATCTCAAAAAAATATCACCCTTCCCGCAGTATTTCCAGGCAATTATTGATCCGTCAGGGCCTGAACTTTCCCAAACCGACGTGCGGAACGGCAGCAAGATATTTCACCTCACGGTTTTCTCCCTGGAAAAAGGCGTTGCCGCCGCCGGGGTTGTGGAAGACATTACTGCGCCGAGGGTGCAAATCGAAACAACCGTTGAACGGGCGCGGGAACTCATCAAAAAAAATGTTTCAACTGTTCAGCAAATAGCTTTTTTGCTGGGAGAAAACGCGGCGGAATCCGAGGCTATCCTCAATTCCATTATAGAATCTTACACGGTAGAAAAAGATGATACCTGATACCCTTGAATACCTGCCCGGCGGCGTTCCCGGCGATCCGACCAATTCGTTGCTGCAAAACACCTTCATCGAAGTAGAGCATTTTCAATTGTGCAAATATAACCAGAACGCGCCGGGGGACGTGTTTCTTTCGCAGAAAAACCCCAGTGACGGACGGGTTATCACCGCCCTTTCCGACGGTCTAGGATCCGGGATAAAGGCCGGGGTTCTTGCCACGCTCACCGCGACTATGGCCGCCAAATTCATTTCATGTAACATTCCCATCAGAAAGGCGTCTGAAATCATCATGGACACCCTGCCGGTATGCAGCTTGCGGGGGATTAGTTACGCGACATTCACTCTTGTAGATATTACGCCTGACGCTTCGGTAAAAATCATGGAGTATGACAACCCGCCTTACACGTTTATCAGAAAAGAAACGATGCTTGAGCCCACTAAAAGAACGACCGCCTTTGAACGGCGGGACAAATCAACCGGGCCGAAAAAAGACACCAATGTGCTCTACTCGCACTTTAAGGCGCAAAGCGGCGACCGCCTGATTTTTTTCTCCGACGGGGTAAGCCAGGCGGGCATGGGAACCAAACCGCATCCCTTCGGCTGGACAACCGCCAAAGCCCGTGAATTCGCCCTTGAGAGCATCCGGCAAAAACCGGAAATCAGCGCCCGCGAATTGGCTCACTCCATTGTCCAGAAGGCTTCGCAAATCGACCTGTTCAAACCCAAGGACGATATTTCCTGCGGCGTAATTTACTTTCGGGAGCCAAGGGATATGCTAATTCTCACCGGCCCGCCGGTTCACCCCGAAAGCGATCAGGAGATTGCGAATATTTTTTCGTCCTTCACCGGGAATAAAGTTGTTTCCGGCGGCACTACCGCAGCAATTATCAGCCGCGAGCTTAATCGGCAGATAAAAGTGAACATGAAAAGCTACGACAAAAACGTGCCTCCCTGGTCGGAGATGGAAGGGGCGGACATGGTAACCGAAGGCATCATCACTCTGGGGGCGGTTCAGGCGATGTTGGAGGACCGCCATGAAATCGAAGCCCACGCCGGAGACCGGGACGCCGCCTCCCGCATGATCGGCCTCCTGCTGGACAGCGACAGAATTACGTTTATCGTGGGAACCAAAATCAACGAGGCACATCAGGACCCAACCATGCCGGTAGAACTTGAAATCAGGCGTAACGTAGTCAAGCGCATTGCGTCTCTGCTAAAAGAGAAGTATCTTAAAGAAGTACAGATACGTTATTTTTAGGAGGCTTCGTAATGGATAACGCAAACACTATGAAAAGACACACCGTAACCATTTGCACAGGCACAGCCTGTTTTGTCATGGGCGGTTCCGAGTTACTGCTTCTGGAGGAGCAGCTTCCCGATGATCTCAAAGCGAATACAAACATTGAAGGTTCCCCCTGTATCGGCGCCTGCAAACGTTCCGAATACGGCAAGACCCAGTCCGATTACGCTCCCTTTGTAAAAATCAACGGCGAGGTAATTGAACAGGCCAACGTACAAAAAATAATTGATTGTTTGCGGAGACTTAATGCTTAATATCAATAATAATACGTCCCGGCTGAAACGGGAAATACTGGTGCGTATCGCCAAACTTCAGCTTGAGGGACGGTTAGCCGAGGGGGTTCACAACATACCCAGGGAACTTGCCCCCAACGGCAGCAATCCGATTCGCTGCTGCATATACCATGACCGGGAAATTCTCCGGCATCGGGTAATCGCCCGGCTTGGATGCGGACTGGAAGATTATGATGATGAAAAGCGGCTCGCCGAATATGTACAGGAAGCCCTGAACCGGGAAAAACCAACATGGCCCATGCTTACTGTGCTTGATCTGGCGTGTAACGCCTGTGTGCGTTCTCATTTTATGGTAACCAACGCCTGTCAAGCCTGCGTTGCCCGGCCCTGCCTGGTGAACTGCGGCAAAAAGGCGATTGAGATTAAAGAAGGACGGGCGCGTATCGACAGCGAAAAATGCGTTAGCTGCGGACTGTGCCTGCAAAATTGCCCTTATCGCGCAATTATAAAAATTCCCGTACCCTGCGAGGAAGCCTGTCCGGTAGGAGCAATCACTAAAAACGAGAACGGCAGGGAGCGTATTGATTATCACAAATGTATCTTTTGCGGCAACTGTATGCGCGAATGTCCATTTGGCGCGATGATGGACAAAGGCCAGCTTGTTGACGTGATTAAACATATTATGAATAACAAAAACGTGGTCGCCCTGTACGCGCCTGCCGCCGCCGCCCAGTTCCGGATTGAGCCGGGACGGCTTGAGGGGGCGCTGCTTGCAGCGGGTTTCTCAAACGTGGTTGAAGTCGCGCTGGGCGCGGACATTACGGCGGACAAGGAGGCGGCGGAATTCACCGAGCGCATGGAAAAAGGCGAAAAAATGATGACAACTTCCTGCTGCCCCGCGTATGTGAGCGCTGTCCGTCTCCATGTACCGGAACTTGCGGATTGCATTTCCGGCACCCGCACCCCCATGCGTTACGCGGCGGAGATCGCCAAAAAAGAGTACCTCGGCTGTATCACCGTTTTCATCGGACCTTGCCTTGCCAAGCGGCGGGAAGGCAGGGACGACGATCTGGTGGATTACGTTATTTCCATTGAGGAACTGGGAGCGTTGTTTGTGGCGAAGGAGATCGATGTCGCGCAGGCGGCCTCGGCGTCGGGAAACAAACTGCCCACCTGCACGGGAAGGAATTTCGCCAAATCAGGCGGCGTAGTACAGGCAATAAAGGCGCGGCTCAAAGACCCTTCGACGCTAAAAGAAACAGTCATTGACGGACTTGATAAGGCGGGCATGAAACGCCTCGCCGAATTCGGCAAGATACATACCGGCAATCTTCCCCACACGGACAGCACGCCCAACCTTATCGAAGTAATGGCCTGTCAGGGCGGCTGTATCGCCGGGCCCTCGGTAATTACCAATCCAAAGGTTGCGCTCACTCAGTTGGCAAAATACGCGGAATTTGGAGAGCCGCTAAACGACGGAGACAACAGCGGCAAAATCTGTTAGTATAAAGCCTATGGCACAGCTTAAAAATTTTTCAGCGTCCACCGTCCGCAGGCTTCCGTCCTATCTCCCGGTAATCCGGGATTTACAGCAGGAAGGGAAAGACTTTGTCTCCGCCGCCGCCATTGCGGAGGTATTAGAGCTTGACCCCGTACAAGTCCGCAAAGACCTCGCCATGACCGGGATCGCTGGAACGCCCCAAAAGGGGTTTCCTGATGAGGATATTATTTTAGCGATTGAGCATTATCTGGGCTGGGATTCAACCAGCGACATCATACTGGTCGGCGCGGGAAATGTCGGCTCGGCGCTGCTCGGCTACAAGGAGTTTTCGCTCCACGGCCTGAACATTATAGCGGCGTTTGACGTTGATCACCGGAAAATCGGCGCACGGATTCATAACATTCATATACTCAATGCTAAAACAATGGATATTCAAATCAGAAATTTCAAGGTGAAGATGGCAATCCTTACGGTTCCCGCCGATTGCGCCCAGGAAACGGCGAATATACTTGTCAGCGCGGGCATTGAAGGAATATGGAACTTTACCAATGTTAAGCTCAAAGTGCCGGAAAACGTAGTGGTTCAGCAAGAAGACCTGAGCGCCGGTTACGCCATGCTCAGGGTTAAAATGATGACCGCCGCCAACTCTTAACCCCCTTATTGACATACTTTACCAAATTGCGATAATATTATATCGATACATAAATACCGATAATTATGTATCCAACCGAAGGTTTCATTATGACCCAAACAGAACAGCCCTGTTCATGGGCTTTATTAAGTGAGGCATACAAGGATTTACCCATAGGCAAGGACTTAACCAAAGCCGAAGCAGAAAAAAAATTGAAATTTATATTTTCGACATACGACATCGTGAGTAGTATCATCGTAAATTTAAACAAACTGGATTATGAGATCAAGGAAATTTTAAGTGAAACAGATAAGGATTTAATCAAACTCGAAGAAGATAAATTGAATCGTTTAATTTCGACATACGACACCATGAGTAAAATCAACATAGCCAAACTGGATTATGAACTCAAAAAAACTTGTATAGAGTTAAACAATTACTTTGAAAAACTGAAAGAAGGAAGGTGAAAAATGGCAAGAACACCGCTTACTCCGGTTATTCGGATTGATGAAGAAAAGTGTATTAACTGTTACGCCTGTATCGTAATTTGTCCGGTTAAATACTGCATGGACGGTTCAGGAAAAAAACTGTTGATAAACCACGACATCTGTATCGG
>Ga0268262_10002177_pt1 | contig 23040 bp, 21 predicted proteins | sample TergutNc150P3_FD_190354 | JGI IMG/M metagenome (GOLD analysis project Ga0268262, IMG submission 190354) | Nasutitermes corniger P3 segment gut microbial community from laboratory colony in Florida, USA - Nc150 P3 (SPAdes) (version 2) | ecosystem: Host-associated > Arthropoda: Insects >...
CGCCGAAGGCGGTAATCCGAAGCGAATTCAAGATGCCGTTATGCGCTACATATTTGAAAATGCAAAAACGGCTTTAGAAGGGCTTTTAATGCTTTAAAGGTGAAATGATACGGCAACTATTGTTGGCGCGGTTCTATGGGCTTCTATGAGCGTTTTGGAAGGGTTTTTATGATGGGGTCTGCAAGGCAAAAAATCAAGTTTTAATAAAGCGTTATGTGCAATGACATAAAATTGACATCAGGAATGACATCATATTTTTTGATTAAGTGTGAGTAAGTATGATTAAATAAAAATAAGTATGAGAAAATTTATTGACTTAATTCCTTATGTGGTATAGACTTATGAGTAATAAAGCATACATATGAGTAAGCCTGAGAAAACTGTAACGCTGTACCGGACGGCGTTACCACCATTTGGAATGGCGCTTTTGCCGGCTGCACCAGCCTTGCAAGCATAATCATACCGAACAGCGTTACCAGCATTTGGCAATATGCTTTTAGTGATTGCACAAGCCTTACCAGAGTAAAGTTTGAAGGCACGATTAGTTCGGACAATTATGGTCCTTATTATGCGCCATTCCCCGGAGACTTACACTCCAAGTACCTTGCCGGAGGCCCAGGGACGTATACAAGGCCAAGGGGCGGCAACACATGGACGAAGCAGTAGCAGGGGTAAAGCATTGATCTTAAATTACGAAAATCTATCGAACAAAAACTTTGCGCCTTTGCGCCTCTGCGAGAGAAAATTTGAGGTTAATCTATTTACTGCTGTTTGTATAATTCTGCTAACCTTTTTTTCCATAAGCTCCTGTGATGTACAAATGACAGGCGATTATAAGTCTTTTGACAGAAAACTGCGGGGAACATGGGTCTCCAATGAAACAGGCTTGTATGCGGGATCGCTAAAAATTGATTCTTACACAATAACCATTGACTGCTATGGAGAAGACTGGACATCGCTGGTGGGCGACGACTCAAGACGCCCCTTCAAAGATTTTCCCAAAAGAGTGCCCCTTCCCGGATATTCGGAAGGGTGCTTATTTTTATTCAGTATGGAGATACCGCCCTTGATGGAATTCCCTATGTATACACAGAAGTAGGGTCTTATCCGCATGAGTATAAATTACTGGAATTTAACTTCGGCGGCAGGAGAGAGACATTGCAATGCATGGTGGATTATTAATAAATCAATGTAATAAACCAAATCAATAAACTAAAGTAAAAAGCAAATATAAAACCAAATAATAAAACAATCCCAAAAGAATCCCAGGTGTCTGTCACCTATTCAGGCACGAATCAAACCCAGGCGACCTGAAGGCCGCACAGTCCCGTATGGGGCTGAAAACAGAAAATAGGGAATAGGGAACAGGGAATGGGGAATAGGTTCTTTGTCAGCAAGCCTGGTGTTAAACCATCATACAAAGCCTGCGAACAACAACCCCATTCCCTATAAGCCAATCCCCATTCCCTGAATAAGGAGACCATCATGTCATCGATCTATGAAGCCAAAGAGGAGATGCACCAGATTGAAGCGCAGCTCTATGAGTAATGAGAAAGCCAAATTCCTCTTACACGTTTATTTTCATTAAAAAAATAAGAAAGAGCATGAAGAAGACGCAAAATTTAGTAACAGCGCGATGCCCTCTGCGTCCTCTGCGCCTCTGCGTGAGAATTTCTTCAAATAAAGCTTTTGGACTGGAATATACAAGATGGGCAACACGTAGTTTTGGAGTAGCGAGCTTTCCTTTGTGTCCTCTGTGTCTTTGTGAGAATTTTCTTGTTTCCCCGTCTATTTGACCACTTACGCTCAGACAGTGTATATTCAATTCACAGAGGAGATACAAGCATGATCGCGGTAGTCAAACAGGGTGCAAATGAGCAGCAAATCGATAATTTATTGTCATGGTTCCATTCGCGCAAATTAAAAACCCATGTTTCAAAAGGGGAGTTTCAAACGATTATAGGACTTATAGGAGATACAAGCCAGTTGGATATAGATCTTTTGGAAGGGCTTGAAATCGTGGAGTCTGTCAAACGGATCAGCGAGCCGTTTAAGCGTGCCAACCGGAAATTCCACCCGGCGGATACAGTGGTGGATATAAGCGGGCTGAAAATAGGCGGCGGCAATTTCCAGGTGATAGCCGGGCCCTGCTCTGTGGAGTCGCCTGAACAAATACTCAGCATAGCCGAGAGCGTGAAAGCATCCGGCGCCGCCCTCCTGCGCGGGGGCGTGTTTAAACCCAGAACTTCGCCGTATGCCTTCCAGGGTATGGGGGCCGACGGCGTAGAGCTCTTGCTGGCGGCCAAAGCTAAAACCGGAATGCCCATCGTCTCGGAAATCATGAACTCCGTGCATCTGCCCTTGTTCGAGCAGGTTGACGTGATCCAGGTGGGCGCGCGGAATATGCAGAATTTCGAGCTGCTAAAAGAGCTGGGTCATTCGAGAAAGCCAATCCTCCTGAAGCGCGGATTCGCGAACACATTGCAGGAGCTCTTGATGAGCGCGGAGTACATCATGTCGGAAGGAAACGAAAATGTAATCCTGTGCGAAAGGGGGATACGCACATTTGAGACATACACGCGAAACACGCTCGACCTGTCTGCGGTGCCTGTGCTGAAGGAGCTAACCCACCTGCCGGTGATCATCGATCCGAGCCACGCGATTGGCGTATCCCGCTTTGTAAAACCAATGGCGCTTGCAGCTGTGGCGTGCGGTGCGGACGGGCTGATCATCGAAGTACACAACGATCCGCCGAATGCGGCTTGCGACGGGGCGCAGTCCCTAACGCCGGAGCAGTTCGCCGATCTCGCGGGAAGAATCCAGCGGGTTCGCGAAGCGATCTCGGCATAACAGGCATAAAAAGGAAGACTGCATGAATATCGGCGTTATCGGCCTGGGGTTAATCGGCGGTTCGTTTGCCAAAGCATACAAGGCAGCCGGGCACACTGTATACGCTAAAGAGACCGATAAATGTATACTCGATTTCGCCATTCTTTCAGGCGCTGCTGATGCCCCGCTGGACGACGGCGCGTTGCGGCGCTGTGAACTGCTCCTGATCGCGATATACCCGCAAGCAGCGATCAAATTCCTTGAAGAGACGGCGCAATACATTCCGCCTGAAACTACGGTCATTGACTGCTGTGGTACAAAAAAAAATGTATGCGCCGCCGGGTTTAAAGCTGCCGCGCAATACGGTTTTACTTTTGTGGGCGGGCACCCAATGGCGGGTACCGAGCAGTCGGGTTTTAAGCACAGCAAAGCAAATATGTTCAAGGGTGCGCCCATGATCATAGTGCCGCCCGTATATGACGACATCCTGTTTCTCGATAAGATCAAACGCCTTCTCGCGCCTGCTGAATTCGGCAGGCTGACTATTACAACAGCGGAAAAACACGACGCGATGATCGCCTTTACCTCGCAAATGGCGCATCTTGTTTCCAACGCGTTTATAAAAAGCCCGACCGTATTTGAGCACAAGGGGTTTTCTGCGGGGAGCTACAAAGACTTGACTCGTGTGGCGTGGCTCAACGAGCGCTTATGGGCCGAGCTGTTCCTGGAGAATCGCGATCATCTTTTGTATGAGCTTGATTTTTTCATTGCTTCTCTCGCTCAGTACAGGGACGCGCTGCAGAATGAAAATTTTGATAAGCTCCAAACCCTTCTCTCCGATGGCAGGCGCCTGAAAGAAAAGGTAGACCGCCAATGAGGAGCGTGGAGGTAAACGCGTCAAAAAATTATTCTGTTTTAATTGATGGCAGTGGCGGTGGGGGAGGGGGCTTGCTATCTCAGGCTGGCGAGAGGATTACGGCGGTTTGTAAAGGAGAGATGGCGGCGCTTGTAACTGACGATACAGTGAACGATTTGTACGGAGACACTGTAGAGCAATCGCTAAAGGCGGCAGGATACTCGACAACGCGGTTCGTGTTTCCCCACGGAGAGCAATCAAAAAACATGGAGACCTATGTTTCGCTCCTCTGCGCTCTGACCAAAGCAAATCTGACGCGCTCAGACGTTGTTGTGGCTCTTGGTGGCGGCGTTGTAGGCGACTTGGCTGGATTCGCGGCAGCCACTTACCTGCGCGGTATCAAGTTCACGCAGATACCGACCACATTGCTTGCGATGGTGGATTCGTCGGTAGGCGGCAAAACGGCGGTGGATCTGCCTGCCGGCAAGAACCAGGTCGGCGCGTTCTACCAACCGGATCTTGTTTTATGCGATGTGGGGGCACTAAAAACATTGCCGGATGAAGTCTTCCACGACGGCTGCGCCGAGATGATCAAGCATGGCGTTATCCTGAGCGCGGAGCTGTTTGAATTGCTGAAGGAACCGATCCAGTCCCAAATGGAGGATATAATAGCGCGTAACGTTACGATCAAGCGGGACATAGTGGTCGCTGATGAGAAAGATACCGGCATACGCCAGATATTGAACTTCGGCCACACGATAGGCCACGGCATCGAGAAACACTCAAACTACGGCGTGACGCACGGGAAAGCCATCGCAATTGGCATGGTAATCGCCAGCCAGGGCGCTGCCCGTATGGGCCTGTGCGCTGAGGACTGCCACGCAGAAATCGTCGATGCCGTTAGGCGCTACAAGCTGCCGACTGAGACTGACATCCCGCCTGACAGCTTAATCGAAGCCGCCTTCTTCGACAAGAAGCGAAGCGGCCAGCGCATCACGCTGATCCTGCCTGAGAGAATCGGTAAATGCGTAGCTAAAAACTTCAGCATGGACGAACTAGCAAATTTTATCCGTCTCGGCATGAGCAAATGAAAATGGAAAAAGAATCTCTCACGAAGGCACAAAGAAACACAAAGAACACGGAGGGAAGACTAATATAAATTCTAAGGTTTTCCTTTGTGTCCTCTGTGAGCTTTGTGCCTTTGTGAGAAATTTTTGGAGTGAAGCTTTAGGTATTACGGAGTAATAGGTGGATGTGAAGATTTTTCCGGGGCGGTTGAACGGTGTGGTTAATGCAATTCCCTCCAAGTCGCAGGCACACAGGGCACTTATATGCGCGGCTTTAGCGGATAAGCCGACACGCGTCGAATGTAACGGCGAGTCTGAGGACATTTTGGCAACGGCGGCCTGCCTGTCAGCTCTTGGTGTGGGAGTTGAACGCGAATCGGGGACTTATGTCGTGCATCCTCATAAGCGGGAAGATGACGGCGATGTTGTAACGCTGCCCTGCGGGGAAAGCGGCAGCACATTCCGGTTCATGCTGCCAATCGTTGGAGCTCTGGGACGGAAAGTTTGTTTCACCCCGAAAGGACGGCTGCCGGAACGCCCGCTCTCCCCTTTGTATGAAGAGCTTGTCTGCCACGGAGCTGAATTATCGCCACAGGGCTCCGTTCCATTTTACGCAAGCGGGCGGCTTATACCGGGCAGTTATTCGCTGGATGCGGGTGTATCGTCGCAATTTATCAGTGGTTTATTATTCGCCCTGCCTTTGCTCGATGGCGACAGCGAGCTCGCCCTGACCGGAAGCGCCGAATCGTTCCCTTATGTCGAGCTGACTATGGCGATGCTGGAGGAGTTTGGCGTAAAAATCGATTTTAGCGGTGAAGTTTTTTCTGTACCAGGCAGGCAAACGTACCGTTCTTCAGGCGTTGTACGCGTAGAGGGCGATTGGTCGAACGCCGCATTCTGGCTGGGCGCTGGTGCTATTGGCTCAGGCAGCGTTACTTGCGCCGCTTTGAACTTGCAATCCCGGCAGGGCGACAGGGCGATTCTGGACCTCATGGCGAAATTCGGCGCTAATGTAAAAACGAATGGTTCCGCTGTAACTGTATCCGGCGGGAAACTACGGGGCATAGAAATTGATGCGAAGGATATTCCTGATCTTGTGCCTATATTAGCCGTGATCGGTGCAGTAGCCGAAGGAACCACCGTTATTCGCAATGCCAGAAGGTTGCGTACCAAGGAAAGCGACAGGCTCGCTGCCATAAGCGCGGCGTTGCGAGCTTTGGGCGCTAATGCGGATGAGACAGCGGACGGGCTTGTCATACATGGGAGCGCCGTTTTCAATGGCGGAGAGGTTTCTTCCCGTGGGGATCACCGGATCGCAATGTCTGCAGCTATCGTGGCGACAGTGTGCGCAGAGCCTGTTGTTATTCATGGCGCTGAAGCAGTTAATAAATCGTATCCTGGATTCATTGACGATCTGCGTTTGCTTGGCGGTTCGGTTTTGTAATTGCAAAATTGATAAAAAATCAGTATATTTTAGTAAGGACATTATAATATGGAAACAACACAAACACAGGCAGAGCACCCCAGTATTGAAAGGATCTCGGCAATGATGGATAAAACTTGGGCGACTCTGGATAGGATTGCTCAGCGACAAGAGGAAACTGATCGGCAGATGAAAGAAACTGACCTGAAAATGCAGGAAACTGCACGACAGCAAAAAGAAACCGACCAGCAATTGAAAGAAACTGCCCGGATTGCCAAGAGCAATAACAAACTAATCGGGGACCTAGGCAACCGTTTTGGCGAAATGATCGAATACATGGTTGTGCCAAATCTATTGGAGAAGTTTCATGATTTGGGGTATGTTTTTGATAAGGCTTACAATAATACAGCTATAAAAGATCGGACGAATAATATATTCGCCCAAGTTGACATTACCCTTGAAAACGGCGACAAGGTGATGATTGTCGAGGTCAAGTCTAAACCGGACGCCGAAGACATAAAGTTGCATATTCAACGTATGGAAAAGGTAAAAACTCACGCGGCCTATCATGGCGACAAACGGAAATTCCTGGGGGCTGTTGCGGGTGTGGTATTCCTGCCCGATGTAAAGGAGTATACGCTGAGGCAGGGGTTTTATGTGATTGAGCCCTCGGGGGAAACTTTTAGCATTACTCCGCCAAATGGCCAACCGAAAGAATGGTAAAATTACTTAATGTCTTCACAATACGGAAAAAAGTTAAGAGTCTCAATCTTCGGGCAATCGCACTCTCCGGCGATAGGCGTGAGCATTGACGGATTGCCGGCTGGAATCAAAATCGATACAGATGAACTTCAGGCATTTCTAAAACGCAGGGCTCCGGGGCAAGACGATATTTCCACAGCGCGAACGGAGGATGATGCGCCGGAGATTTTATCAGGGCTGGCAGGTGGCGTCACTTGCGGCGCTCCGCTTGCTATAATCATCCGCAACGAGGACGCACGATCTGCCGATTACCGCGAGATGCGGGATATTCCGCGCCCGTCTCACGCAGACTACGCCGCGCACATTAAGTACGGCGGGCATCAGGATGTATCAGGCGGCGGGCATTTCTCAGGCAGGCTGACTGCTCCCTTGTGCGCCGCCGGAGGGATCTGTCTGCAAATATTGCGCGGTCTGGGGATTCATGTCGGCGCTCATATATTGCGGATCGGCGACGTACGTATCGGTGACACGGAAGACGATCCGTTTGATCCTGTGGGCATAACAGCGGAGGACTTCAATACTATTCGCAGAAATCCATTGCCCGTGCTAAAGTGGATAGCAAGTGCGGCTATGAGGCTGCAAATTCTGGATGCGCGGGAGAAAGGCGACTCGGTAGGTGGCGTTGTCGAGTGCGTGGCAATAGGCCTGCCCGCCGGACTGGGCGACCCGATGTTCGACGGCATTGAGAACCGAATCGCCGGGATTGTCTTCGGCATACCGGGCGCGAAGGGTATCGAATTTGGAAGCGGTTTTGCCGGGGCAGAGCGCAGGGGATCGGAAAACAACGACAGCTTTTACATGGACGGAAAGAATGTAAGAACGCGCACGAATAACTCTGGCGGCATATTAGGTGGGATAACAAACGGTATGCCTGTCTTGTTCCGCGTGGCGTTTAAGCCCACGCCGTCCATAGGCCTGGAACAGGACAGCGTGAGCTTGTCGCGTGGAGAAGATACCATTTTATTAATAAAAGGTCGGCATGACCCGTGTATCGTTCCGCGTGCGGTTCCGTGTGTGGAAGCGGCAACAGCTATCGCTCTATATGACGCTTATTTGGATCGTTAGATGCAATACATGATATAGGAGAAAACATAATGGACTTACAGGATTACCGGGCGCAGATTGACAAGGTAGACGATGAGCTTTTGCGGCTATTTAAAGAAAGGATGGAAATTTCCCGACAAATTTCCCATTTCAAAAAAGAGCATGGCCTTCCCTTGCTGGACGCCGCTCGGGAAAGGGAAAAGTTGGCTATTGTTGGTAAAGAAGCAGGAGACGATATTCGTTCTTACGCGCATATTTTATATACAACGCTGTTTGAACTCAGCCGTGCATACCAGTGGGGTTTCCTGAACGCCGAGTCCGATCTCAACAGGCTTATTAAAGACGCGGTTGAACACACAGATCGGATGTTCCCGCAGCACGCGCTTGCCGCATGCCAGGGCATGGAAGGCGCGTATTCGCAGATCGCCTGTGACAGGTTGTTTACTAATCCAAACATTTTATACTTCACGGGTTTTGACGGGGTATTTTCGGCAATCCGGGACGATCTATGCCAATATGGGGTATTGCCTCTGGAAAACAGCACAGCCGGCTCGGTTAACATGATATATGACCTTATGATGCGTTACAGTTTCAAGATCGTGCGGAGTGTTCGGCTGAAGGTTGACCACAACCTGCTCGCGAAGGCAGGCCTCAAAAAGGAGGGCATTCGTGAAATTTTTTCGCATGAACAGGCAATACAGCAGTGTGCGGGATACCTGAAGGGGCTTGGCAAGAATGTAAAAATCACCACCGTCGCCAATACCGCCGAGGCCGCGAAAATGGTGGCTGAATCGGAACGGAACGACATTGCGGCGCTGGCTTCCAGATCCTGCTGCGAACTGTATGCCCTGAAATGCCTGGAAAGCTCTGTGCAGGACAGGGGCAACAATTATACGCGGTTCATCTGCATCTCCAAGAATCTCGAAATATATCCGGGCGCTGACCGTACCAGCATCATGCTGACAACAGCGCATAAACCCGGCTCGCTTTACAAAGTGCTGGGACAGATATTCACGCTCGGCGTGAATGTCGTAAAGCTCGAAAGCCGCCCGATTCCCGACAGGGATTTCGAGTTTATGTTTTATTTCGATCTTGAGACATCGGTTTATTCAAAAGAATTCAGCCAGCTCATGTGTGAGCTGGAAAATATATGCGAGGAATTTCACTATCTTGGCAGTTACACCGAGATAGTATAAAAACCGGAACACATGAAAAAATCATTCGGCCTCCTGGGTGAGAAGCTGGGCCACAGCTTCTCGCCGCTGATCCACAGGCAGATGGGGGAATACGATTATTCTCTGTACGAAGTCTCCCTGGATAACCTTGATTCGTTCATGAAGGAAAGGCGCTTCGACGGGATTAATATAACCATTCCCTACAAACAGGCGGTAATACCTTACTGCGCGACGCTTTCGAATGAAGCGCAGATGACGGGCAGTGTGAACACGATCATAAAGGATGAAGAGGGGGCATTGCACGGGCACAATACGGATCATCACGGGTTTCGCGTGATGCTGGAGCAGGGTGAAATCGACCCAAGCGGGAAAAAAGTGTTAGTGCTGGGCGACGGGGGAGCGGCGCGGACAGTGAGGGCGGTACTTGCCGCTCTGGGTGCGCGTGAGATTGTGACAATCTCCCGCCGTGGGGAGAACCACTACGGCAATATCAATCGGCATTATAACGCCGGGATCATCGTGAATACGACGCCTGTCGGTATGTATCCTGATAACGGCTCAAGCCCCTTGACCCTTGCAGGGTTTGAGCAATTAGCGGGAGTAGCCGATTTGATCTACAACCCCACTCGAACCAGGCTGTTGCTCGATGCAGAAAAACTTGGCGTTCCCTGCGTGAACGGCCTTGCAATGCTGGTAGCCCAGGCGGAGATGGCAAGCCGTTTGTTTATAGATGTACCTGCCAGGCCGGAAATGATCGATAAAATTGCAACCCTGATTCTCAGAGAAACGCAAAACATCGCCCTTATCGGTATGCCTGGCTGCGGGAAAAGCACTGTTGGCCGCCTGCTTGCCCAGGCGATGGGGCGGCCGTTCGCGGATATTGATGAGCGGATTGAGGCAGGTTCTGGAAATAGTATCTCTCAAATTTTTGCCGAGGACGGGGAAGAAACATTCCGCCAGCTGGAAACGCGTATACTTGGCGAGGAAGCAAAGAAGAGCGGTATAGTTATCGCGACAGGTGGCGGCGTGGTAACTCGGCAAGAAAATCTCGATCTGCTACGGCAAAACAGTTTAATAGTTTATCTGAAACGGGAGTTAAATGAGCTTTCTACACACGGTCGGCCGCTGTCCAGGGGTGTGGGAGTTCATGTCCTCGCCGAACAGCGGCTGCCGTTATACAAAACATGGAGTGATTGCGTCGTTCAGGTGGAAGCGAAACCGGAGCAAACGGCGGCGAGTATTCAAAAAGCTATCAGAGATATTTGGCCTTAAAAAAATCCAGATTGGAAGGGAAAAAAGCCGGATCTATACCAGGCCCGTCATAAAGATCAAAAGTATCCAATATTCCGCTTCCATTTTGTTCTTCGTTGTCAATTGTAAGATCGTACCAGATAGACATTTGGGATTGTACATTTCCCCTTTTATATTCATTGACAATATTTTTCATCTCATTATCTGTCAGGCGTTTTTCAATAAAAATATAATAATGGTTCATCATAAAATCGGGGTCCTTTTTCTCTGCCAATGGTTCAGCCATTTTGTTGGCCAGTACTTTGCCGTTTTTTTCCTGATAGATTATGTAAAACTCTCCGGCTGTATTTCCGTCTTCGTCCTCCGCTTCATTCAGATACACGGAGATATTCAGTTCGTCCCTTTTCAGCGGAATATTATAATCGCCAATCAGTACATCGCCGTTATCAAATTCAAAGCGGGAAATTTGATATTCACCGGCATATTGAACAGGTATGCAAAAGTAATAATCCTTTTCATTATTTATCAGAAAAATCGACAGTGTATTATTCAATGTAAAACTGTAATTGGAAAAATCGTTTTGGCGCGTTGTTGCACAATATAAGAGAGTAATTGCTGCAAAAAAGCTTATAATAAGTAAGGAATTATTCTTTATTTTCATAGTACTATTATCGATCAATTCTTATTATATTGAAAGCCTTGTTTTGGATTTATTGATGGTTTTTCTCATTCTCACATCCCCTTTTCAAACCTATCTTTTGGTTGTATAATATTCCCTGGAGGTGTCCAAATGGAAAAACAGCTTTCTGCAAAAGAACATTTTGATAACGGCAAAAATTTCATCGATCAGAACGATCTTGATAACGCTATTTCGGAATTTACCGAAGCCATAAGCCTGGATCCCAATTTTTCAGACGCTTATGCCTACCGTGCCAAAGCTCATAACTTGAAACGAGATTATGACAGTGCTATTGCTGATTGCGATACGGCCCTAAAATTAAATCCCGATAATTCCACTGGCTATTTTGAACGTGGCTATATATATCTATACGACAGGAAGGACTTTGACAGCGCCATAGCGGATTACGACCATGCTATTAAGTTTGATCCCAGTAACGCCGGTGCTTATAGCCACCGGGGTATCGCATATGGGCAAGGGAAAAAAGACTTTGACCGTGCCATTGAGGATTTTACACAGGCTATAGAGCTGGATCCTGATCTTGCTATTGCTTATAGTAACCGGGGCCTTGCGTATAGGTTTAAAAACGACAATGACCATGCAATCGCTGATTACACCAAGGCTATAAGGATTGACCCCTATTACGCTTTGGCTTATTTCAACCGGGCCCTTACATACCAGAGTGTAGGCGACACCGCCAAAGCCGACGCGGATTTCGCCAAAGCAGAAAAACTGGGTATAAGAGGCGGAGAGAGAGGGTACTTGCGCGGCTATTCGGAAGAAAAATAAAATATAAGATATAGTTACCCTATGCGTTTTGAACTTACCGAAGTCCTCATTGACGATATACTCTTTGCGATGGAAGACCAGGGCAGCGAATTCCTGCTGGATACGGTTGAGGGCGTTGTCTCAGGCGGTCTTGATGACCCGGAGTTTGACGGCGAAGATATGGATGACGACGACGGCGAGGGCGGTGCGCGTTTCATTGGTCTTCCCGAATGGGATTCCGCTGACGGATTCAGGCTAATGGAACGCTTTGCCGCGTCTTTTCGCAACCCGCTTATTCGTGAAGAGTTAAGTTCAGCCCTTGGGCTTGGAAAGGGGGTTTTCAGGGCTTTTAAAGATGTCCTTAGCCGGCACCCAGAAGCGGAAAAATTTTGGTTTTCGTACAAAGAAAAAGAAATGAAGAAAGAAATACTGCGCTGGTACAACGGCCTCAGGGAAGAATGGGGTTTGGAGAAAATCGGGACAGAACCGGAAGATACCGACGACCTTGTTCTTGAGGATTTTAGTTTTCGCGCTTTTGAGACTCAGGACAGGCTCCAGGCAGAGGCGCTTCACAGCTTGTGCGTTGAGGAATGCAAAGAGGACCTCGCGGAAGCCGGTTCAAGCCCTGAGATTGAAACCATCAGCCGGGAGTTGTTTTCATTTTGCGACATTCCGGGCATTTCTTTTGGAATGGCGGCTGAGTCCCAGGGGGGGGAATTTGCCGGGTATATTTCCGGTGTTTTAAAAAAAACTGCGCTTTGCGTCCAAAGCCTGGAAATAAAGCCCGAATACCGGGGCCTGGGCCTGGGCGAAGCCCTGCTTGTCAAATTCATCGATTCACTTGATCCCGTCAAAATCAAAAAAATATTTTTTGATCTTCCTTCATGGGCAGAAGGGTTTTCCAGGGTTCTGTTAAGGGAGTCCTTTAAGCCCTACGCGGCCAGGTACTGGCGCAATCTATAAAACAGCTTAATTAACTTATCGTTCGCACGCGGATTACACCTTCGATTTTTCTGATCCTTTCCAGAGTCGCTTCGTTTATGCTTTGTTCAGTATCGATGATATTGTAAGCGTATTCATCGCGGTGGTGGTTGATAAGATCGGTGATGTTTATATTTTCCATTGCCAGAATAGACGTTATCTGCCCGACCATGTTGGGGATGTTACGGTTTATCGCGAGAAGCCTGGAAGGGGCGCGCTTTTCCAGATGGCAGCGCGGAAGGTTTACCGAGTTTTTTATTTCCCCCGATTCAAGGTAGGCGATTAGCTGCTGTGCCGCCATGATTGCGCAATTGTCTTCCGCTTCGGGAGTGGAAGCCCCCAAATGGGGAATAGCTATTACCCTGGGGCAGGCCAACAGCAGCGCCGTCGGAAAGTCGGTAACGTAAACGGCGAGTTTTCCGGAATTAAGGGCTTCGATGATAGCTGCCTCGGCTACAAGCCCGCCACGCGCCAGGTTGATGATCCGGGCGCCGTCTTTCATAATGCGGATTCTTTCTGCGTTTATCAGGTTTTTTGTGTTATCGCTTAAAGGCAGGTGGAGGGTTATGTAATCAGCTTTTGACAGTAATCCTTCCAGGGTTTCGGCGCGTACTACCGAACGCGAAAGGTTCCATGCGGCCTCCACCGAGATGAAGGGATCGTAACCTGTCACATTCATCCCAAGGGCTGAAGCGTCGTTGGCTACCATAACCCCAATCGCGCCAAGCCCCACGACGCCCAGGGTCTTGCCCCTGAGTTCCGGGCCGTCAAAACGTGATTTTCCTTTCTCAACCAGATCCGGCACTTCGCCGGCTTTGTCCGCTATAGTCCTGCACCAGTCAATCCCGCCGACGATGTTCCTCGCCGAAATGAACAGCGCCGCCAGCGCCAGCTCCTTCACGGCGTTGGCATTCCCGCCGGGCGTGTTAAAAACGGCGATCCCCCGCGACGAACAAACCGGAACCGGTATGTTGTTATAGCCTGCTCCCGCCCTCGCGATAGCCAGCACCGTTTCCGGTATTTCCGTTGGATTAAGTTCCGCGCTCCTGACCAGTATGGCATCAGGCTCTGAAATATCACTTCCTACTTCGTATTTATCTTTCGGAAAAATCTCCAGACCAAGGGGAGAAATTTTATTCATTGTTTTGATTCTGAACATGATGCTAAGGGTACAATTTTTTTGTTTCTATGTAAAGAATAAACTCATTGGAGGTATACTTTCATATGGTTCATGCAAGAAACATTTATCACTCATACCCCAGTTCTTTTGCCTTAGCGTAGTCAGTGTTAGCTCTGGTCGTGTCGCCTTTGGCCTTGTACGCATCACCCCGGTTGTTATAAGCCTTAGCGTAATCGGGATCAAGCCTTATGGCCTGGTTGTAATCCGCAATGGCACGGTCATAGTCATTCTTGCCGTACTGGTATGAATTACCCCGATTGTAATAAGTCCCAGCGTAATCGGGATCAAGCCTAATGGCTTGGGTGTAATCCGCGATGGCGCGGTCATAGTCTTTTTTTTCGTGATATGCATTACCACGGCTGTGATAAGCAATATCGTCATTGGGATTAAGCCTTATAGCCTGAGTGTAATCTGCTATAGCGCGGTCATAATCATTCTTGCCGTCTTTATATGCATTACCGCGGTATCTATAGGCCTTAGCGTAATCTGGATCAAGCTTTATGGCTTGTGTGTAATCGGCGATGGCGCGGTCATAATCGTTTTTACAGTAATATGCATATCCCCGGTTGTTATAAGCCATAGCGTAATCGGGATCAAGCTTTATGGCCTGGGTGTAATCAGCGATGGCGCGGTCGTAATCGTTTTTATTATTATACGTAAGACCTCGATAGTAATAAGCCTTAGCATAATTGGGATCAAGCCTTATGGCCTGGGTGTAATCCGCGATGGCGCGGTCATAGTCTCCTCTTTCGTCATATGTATCACCTCTTCTGAAATATGCTTCAGCGTAATTGGGATCCACCCTTATGGCTTCGGTAAATTCCAGAATAGCGGTATCCCAATCATCCCGCTCGTAAAATATCTTGCCTTTCTCAAAATGTTCTTTAGCAGAAACCTGTGCAGAACCTGATGGCTGGGCGGGCCTGGAGCCAAGGTAAGCGTTGCCGAAGAACTGGTTATACACGGCGGGTATCTGCTGCCTGTTACTGGCTCTTGCTACATCCGCGCCGGTAAGGCGAAATAATTCGTTCACCTCCAAACCGGGGGTTTTTATGTTCTTTAAAAGTTGGGTTGTAAAAATGCCGTTCCTGCCCGTACCGTCCGCCGCTGTGGAACCGGCGCTTGTGGCATACACGATAATGCTGTCCGCTGGCTGGCTCGATATAACCGAAAGGCCCCGGCTGTTGCTCCGCGCCCAGGCAAAGGGGTTGTCGCGGCAGGCGTCCAGTACAACAACGTTGAGCTCGTTGCCGGCCTCGTTCAGTTCGCCCAGCGCCCACTGAATCGAAACCGCCCGGTCGCGCAGGGAGCTTTCGCTGGGTATGTTTGCACCTACCGGTATCAGATAATTTACGCCGTTGGATTGTACTCCGTGGCCTGCGTAAAAGAAAAAGCCGTAGGAATTTTTTGAAACCGAAAGCCGATTTTTTAGGCGCATAACAGCGCTTTCCATCTGCTCAAGGTTGCCATCCAGCACTGGGTCTACGGTAAAGCCCAGCTCCTGTAAAGCGGCGGCTATGTCGTTCGCGTCATTTACCGGATTGGCGAGTTTGCTTAAGCCGGTATAGTTCGCGTTGCCAATTACCAGGGCAAATTTCTGCTGTGCCGGAAGTGCGGAAACCAGAACGAGGAGCAAAAGAAAAAGCGCCGATTTTTTCATTTGGATGCCTCCAAGCGGACAGTATACAACCGTGAGAGGATTTGAACAAGGGAACGTAATGCGGAATAAACTCATTGGAGGCATGAGCGCTACAGCCAAAATCAGTCCCTTTACTATTTTTTCAAAGCGATACAATTCCTTTCAGAGACACGCCATACCGCCATTGGCGAATGATGATTTATGGTATATACTCAACAAATAATTCTGGTTTTAGAGAGGTATATGTTATGGAAATGAGATATAAACATGTCATATCATCTACTATAGATGGCAAAAATAACGATGGGTCAACTTGGGTATATATAGGTGACCATTATTATTCTGACGGTATGAGTAAGCTTATTTTTCATGGAAGAGGAAAATACACATGGGGAGACGGTAGAGTTTACGAAGGCGATTGGGTTGAAGGCAAAATACACGGCAAAGGGAAATTTACATATTCAAACGGCAATGTTTACGAAGGCGACTGGCTTGACGGCAAATACCACGGCAAAGGGAAATATACATGGGCAAGCGGCGACGTTTACGAAGGCGATTGGGTTGACGACAAATTCCACGGCAAAGGGAAATATACATGGGCAGACGGCAGAGTTTACGAAGGCGATTGGGTTGACGACAAGCAGCACGGCAAAGGGAAATTTACACATGCAAACGGCAGAGTTTTCGAAGGCGATTGGGTTGACGGCAAACAAGCAGAAAAACAAACAGGCAAGGGAAAAAAGAAATCTGCGGACGGCAGCGCCGGTGAAAAGAAAGGAGGAGATACAATGGGATTTATATATTGCCCAAACTGTGGACAGTCTGTTAGTAACCAAGCCAAAATATCTGCTTGCCCTAAGTGTTATCATCCCTTTAATGCGAAGGAATGGCAAAAGATACAAGCACAAAAAGACGCTCTGGCGGCTGAAGAAAAAAGAAAAAGAGACGCCCTTGTGGCTGAAGCAAATAGAAAAAAAGCAGAAGAGGAACAACGGCTTTATTATGCTAAAGGTCATGACGAATGTCCTTTATGTCATAAACCGATTTCATGGGAAGAAAAAAGATATTCTGAGAGTGGTTATAATTATCAAATTTATTCTACTTTTCGGCATCCATATTGTAAGTCTTGTGGTTGGAATTCATCTCTTGCATTTGAAGAGGGTGGAAATGACTGGAAAAATTACACTGCAATAACAGATTGGAAAAGGGCTGTTGAAAAATGTCAAAAAAATAATCCTAAAGGATATTAATAATATTGGTACTGATAAAGCGGATTTTATTCAGATGTGAATATTTTACCAGTGTTTTCGCTTTGCCTGGTGATATGCAGACTTTTTTTTCGTTAAACAATAATTAATTTTGTACCCGGACAATCCTTGCTCTATGGTTATACTGGATACAAAAACAAATTTTGGTTATTATCACCCTATGGAAGAAATGAAACGAACAGTAACCTGCGGCGAGCTGACAAAAGCCGATGAAGGCAGGAATGTAATACTTAACGGGTGGGTACACCGCAAGCGGGATCACGGGGGAATTTCCTTTATTAATTTAAGGGATCGCTACGGGATTACGCAGGTAGTGGTTGATCCGGCAGCGTTTCCGGGCGGGGCAGTTCCGGATGAGATTGTGAAAATCTGCGGGGAACTGCGAAACGAATATTGCCTTGCCGTTGAGGGGGATGTCCGGCTCAGGCCTTCTACCATGATTAACCCGGATATGCAGACGGGCGAGATTGAAGTCGCTGCAAAAAAGATAGTCATTCTAAGCCGCTGTGAAATTCTTCCTTTCCAGATCGATGAAAAAACCGAGGCAAGAGAAGAGCTGCGCCTTAAATACCGCTACCTGGATCTGCGTTCAGCTTCCATGCAGAAAAAGATAAAGCTCCGCAGCGACGTTATTTTCGCGCTGAGGGAATACATGATGGGCAAGGGCTTTTACGAAATAGAAACCCCCACCTTTATCCGCTCAACGCCGGAAGGGGCAAGGGACTACCTGGTACCTTCGCGGCTTTACCCCGGGAAATTTTACGCCCTGCCCCAGAGCCCTCAGCTCTACAAGCAGATACTTATGGTTTCGGGCTTTGACAAATATTTCCAGATAGCCCGCTGTTACCGCGACGAGGACGCCCGTGGCGACAGGCAGCCTGAGTTCACGCAGATCGACATTGAAATGTCCTTTGCAAGCCGCGATGATGTACTCGCTTTAGTCGAAGGCCTTATGGGTTACACCTTCAAAAAAACCCTGAACCGCGAGCTGCCTTCGACATTCAAGCGCCTCTCTTACGAAGAGGCAATGGAGTTATACGGCACGGACAAGCCTGACCTTCGCTTTGAAATGCGGATGCAGGATTTTTCGCCGTGGGTGGCCGCCGGGGAATTCCAGGCCTTTAAGGACGCCCTCGCGACGGGAGAGGCGGAAAAAGCCACAGCGGCGGCAAAGGGCGTGAGCGTTTCAGGCGGCGGCGTCAAGGCGATGGTAGTGCCTGGTAAGGTTGGCAACCGCACAATCGAATACTCGCGAAAGCAGATTGAGGAACTCGAGACGCACGCAAAAATTTACAAAGCCAGGGGCCTTGCCTGGATGAAGGTAGGGCAGGGCGGGGCGCTGGAAGGCGGCGTTTCAAAGTTCTTTGCCTCGCAGGCGGCGGATATAGTCAGCGGGCTTGGGGCAAGCTCAGGCGATCTTATCCTTCTGGTAGCGGACAGCAAGCGGAAGGTGGCAAACACCGCCCTGGGCGCGGTGCGCTCCAAACTCGGGCGCGACCTTGGCCTTTGCGACCCGGCGCGGTTTGAATTCGCGTGGATCGTGGACTTCCCCCTCTTTGAATTCAACGAGGAAGCAAACCGCTGGGAGGCAAGCCACCATATGTTCAGTTACCCGCAGGAGAAGTACCACAAGACCCTTGAAGCGGATCCGGGGGCGGTGAAGGGCGACCTTTACGACCTGGTGCTGAACGGCTTTGAGCTTGCTTCCGGCTCGATAAGGATACACGACCCGGAATTACAGAAGCGGATATTCAAAATCGTGGGCTACGATCCGGCGGAAGCGGAAGCGAAATTCGGCTTTTTGACCGAGGCTTTTAAATACGGGCCGCCCCCTCACGGCGGCATCGCCCCTGGCATCGACAGGCTGGTGATGCTTATGGCAGGCGAAATCTCCATAAAGGAAGTTATTGCCTTCCCTAAAAATTCGTTTGCGGAGGGCCTGCTTGACGACTGCCCGGCAGCGGTCAGCCCTGAACAATTAAATGAATTGCGCTTAATTATCGATAATAAAAGAGAATAATGAATGAGTACCTGAAGATTTTTTTTACCTTTTTAAAAATGGGATGCTTCGCTTTCGGCGGGGGTTACGCCATGGTTCCCCTTGTCGAGCGGGAACTAATAAAGAAACGGGGCTGGACCAACATGGACGAGGTTATAGAGTGGTATACCATCGCCCAAATCACCCCCGGCATTATCGCGGTAAACCTTTCAACTTTTATTGGCTACAAGCGGAAGGGGATCCTTGGCGGCATCCTCGCTACAATTGGATTTGTGCTTCCCGGCGTTTCGATTATAATCGTGGTAGCCCTCCTTTTAAGCAACTTCGCGGATAACGCGATTGTAAAGTACGCCTTTGCCGGCATACGCATCGCGGTGGGCGCTCTGATCCTGGATACTGTAATAAGGCTGATAAAGGGATTTTTTAAAGAAACCAAAACCCTGGCGGTTTACTTTATCGTCCTATTAATTTCGTTGATCCCTATAATCCCGGGCTTTGTAAAGTCTCCCGTTTTGCTGGTCTTAGCCTCGGGCCTGGCGGGGCTTTTTATCTACCGGGAAAAAAAGCCCGCCGTGCCGGGGGAAAGCGAAAAATGAACCTGCTTTACCTTTTTGCCACCTTTTTTCGGATCGGGCTTTTTGCCATAGGCGGCGGTCTTGCCACCCTCCCTTATCTTTTTGAACTTGCCGACAAGTCAGACGGCTGGCTTAGCCGCGAGATGATCGGCGATATGCTGGCTGTAGCCCAGTCATCGCCAGGCGCTGTGGGCGTGAATCTCTCCGCCTATACAGGCGTGCGCTATGCTGGCATTCCCGGAGCTTTTACGGCGGTACTGGGGCTGGTTGCTCCATCAATCGTCATTATCATTATTGTAGCAAAAACGCTTACCGCATTTAAGGAAAACACCGTAGTCAAGAGTTTTATGGCGGGGTTTAAGCCGGCTGCAACTGCGCTAATCTCCGTGGCTGGCCTGGGGGCTATATCCCTCTCGCTGTGGAATTCCGCCGCCCAGACGTGGCTCTATTTTATCCGCTGGAAAGAATCGCTTATTTTTCTGGTTTTTTTTATTCTTATCTTCAAATTTAAGAAGCATCCGATCTTTTATATAATTGCCGCTGCGATAGTCGGGGTGGCTCTAAAACTTTAATTGTGCTATGATTGCACATTGTACGAAAAGGGGGAAACAAAAAAATGAGTGAAGGTTTCGATTTTACCATCGAGGAATTGGGCAAACGCAACATAAAGTCGCCCATTGCCATGTCCACCACCAGGGGGGACAAGATCGCCAATTACGTTACAGACGAAGAATACATCCGGCTGAATGTTGACGTAAAGCCGGGTGCGCAGGAGCATCTTAAAAAAAACCAGGTAATTGAAATGGCGGGTCCTAGGGAAATGATTTATTTTTCCCCCGCCAATGTGCATGCCGGGATTGTTACTTGCGGAGGGCTATGCCCCGGCCTTAACGACGTGATCCGCGCCGTTGTCCGCTGCCTCTGGTACAGGTACGGGGTACGCCGCATTTCCGGAATTCAATACGGCTACAAGGGCTTTTTGCCTGAATACCAATACGGCGTTATAAACCTTACCCCCGACCTGGTTGATGACATCCATAAACTTGGCGGAACCTTCCTTGGAAGTGCCCGCGGAGGCGGCAGGGAGGTAAGCAAGATCGTGGATTGCATGGAGCAGCTCAACCTGAATGTGCTCTTTACCATAGGTGGGGACGGGACCCAGCACGGCTCCCTGGACATTGCTGAAGAAATTGAAAAGCGTAAGCTCAAGATAGCGTTGGTAGGGATCCCCAAAACCGTTGACAACGATTTCGCCCTTATCCAGAAATCCTTTGGCTTTGACACCGCCGTTGACAAAGCGGTAGAAGTCGTGGCGGCAGCGCACATGGAAGCGAAATCCGCGATAAATGGGATAGGTCTTGTTAAGGTTATGGGAAGGGAATCCGGCTACATTGCCGCACATACAGCGCTTGCAAGCCACGAGGTAAACTTTGTCCTGATAAGGGAAGTGCCGTTTAACCTTGAAGGCTACAACGGTTTTTTGCACCACCTGGAGCAGCGCGTTCTATCGCGCGGGCACGCGGTAATCGTAGTCGCCGAGGGGGCGATGCAGGAAAAGCTCCTGACCGAGAAAAAGCTGGACGCCGGCGGAAACGTCAAGTTTGCCGATGTGGGGGTTTATTTAAAGGACAGGATCACCAAGTATTTTGAAGAAAAGAACATAGAGATCAATCTGAAGTACATCGATCCAAGCTATGTAATACGTTCAGCGCCGGCGAACCCGGCGGATTCAATTTACTGCGAAAGGTTGGGGAACGCTGCAGCCCACGCGGCGATGGCCGGCAAGACCAAACTCATTATCGGCCTTGTTAACAACGAGTTTGTGCATTTGCCCATAAAGATGGTTATTACCCACCGCAACCAGGTAGATCCGGAAAGCAACCTGTGGCGCGACACTCTGGACGCCACCCACCAGCCGGCAATGATGGTGAACAGGTTTGGGGACAGCGAGTTTAAGAAGTCTTAGCTACCGGGATAAGGATTAATGTCCAGGGTTTGTCGGCGGGGCGGAAAGTCCCCGCCAGATCCCCGGATTCCGTAATGAAAAGCTTTGTCGTCATGCCGTCGTCATGGGTTATGATAACGCCGTCAAGGCTTGACACCAAAAGCCAGAATATCTTTTTCTTGTTTTCCATTCCGCCGTATTTGGCCGGGATCCTGCCCAGCTCTTCCATGATCTCGCCCAGGCTGAAGGGCAGCTCGGTTTCCAGCGAGGTTTCAAGCGTCCGCATGACCGAAAGGAGGAGGGGGCTTTCTTTTTTCACTTTATAAATGCCTTCCGTTTTTTGGTAGTTTCTTTCAATCAGATCCTTTATATCATCCCTGCGCTGCTTAAAATTTATCCAGAAAAATGCGTCAGGAAAATCCTCCAGCCCTTCGGCAAAGAGCTTTACGAAGTAAGTTTCATTTATTTCTTTGTATCTGGAGAAATTTATATTTGAAAAAATATAGTCTTCCACATTAAAGCCCAAAGAAACGCTTGGCTTTGCCTTCTTTAAATCAAGCTGCCCCAGTTCTTCCTGAAGGCGGCAAAGCCTGTAGTACTGGCGGTAGATCCTTTTTGTCACCGGCCCTGTCGCCGCCCGCTCCTCGTTTAAAGCCATGCCGGTCAGTTCCCGCAAAATTGGTATTGATGCGTAAAGGGGATTGCTTTCACTGATGGATGAAATGTAGGCTAGAAATGGCTTAAGTGTCTGAATTGCTTCCGCATGTGTAACAGGCATATCTTTATTTTATCATATAAAAACCATATTCCAAATATCTCTCACAAAGGCACGAAGTAACACAAAGAACACGGAGAGCGGTGTGGCATTCCTAATTTTGCGTCTTCTACTATTTATGTTTATAATGTTATGACTGACACCGTTTTTGTGATAAGATGAAGATATTTATGGCTGTTTTCAGGCGTACTTACACAAAAGCCGAGCTGGGCATGGAACTTTTGCGGAAAAGCATGCATATGCTTATCGCGCTGGTTCCTTCCATTGCGGTAGTTTTTGGCCGTTCGGGAGTGGCGCTGCTTTTGATGGGGGGCGTGCTTTTCTATGCCTGCGCGGAGGGGTTGCGGTTTTTGGGGTTTTCGCTGCCGGTTATTTCCGGCGTAACGAGGGCGGTTTCGAGGAAAAAGGAGCAGGGGCGCTTTGCCCTGGCGCCGGTAACCCTGGGACTTGGCGCGCTTATCGTCATTAGCATTTTCCCGCAGGCACAGGCGGCGGCGGCGATTTATGCGCTCGCATTTGGGGACAGCGCCTCGACGCTTGCCGGAAAGTGCCTGGGGAGGTTACGCCCGGCTTTTCTGTCCGGCAAAAGCCTGGAGGGCTCTCTTGCCTGTTTCGCGGCGTCCGCCCTCGCCGCCTATCTGGTTTTTTCAAACCTAAAAACCGCCCTGGCGGTAGGGTTTGCTTCATTATTGATTGACGCGCTCCCCCTTGGCGAGTTTGACAATATCCTGCTGCCCCTTGCCGCGGGCTTCGCGGCGCTGATTTGTTAAAAAAATTGACATGCCGATAATGTAATCATACAATTTAAAGTGGCAGGTAAAATA